>WBZP01000890.1_pt1 | contig 37262 bp, 39 predicted proteins | sample 5204301 | NCBI WGS metagenome assembly WBZP01 (sample SAMN12412401, study PRJNA552823) | activated sludge metagenome | isolation source: activated sludge from nitrification reactor of wastewater treatment plant... | place: USA: Pennsylvania | collected 2017 | reverse complement strand
CCAGGACAGCGCCTACGCAGCCGTGTCGAAAGCGGTGGCCCCCGCGTTCACCCCGGCCGGGTTCGGAGACTGGCAGATAGCCAGCGGACTGGTCACCGGGTTCGTCGCCAAAGAGGCAGTCATCTCCTCCTGGGCGCAGACGTTCGCGCTGGCCGAACCAGATGACGTGTCCCAGCCGGGCACCCTGGGGGATCAACTGCGCGCCCAGTTCACCATCAGTTCCGGCGGTCACCCCAACGCCGCGGCTCTCGCGTTCATGATGTTCCTGCTCGCCTACACCCCGTGCGTCGCGACGCTTGCCGCGCAGAAGCGCGAGATCGGGTTGCGCTGGACGCTGGGCGGTGTGGCGTTGCAGTTGACGGTCGCCTGGGTGCTGGCCGTGGTCACGTTCCAGGTGCTGCGGGTGTTCTGGTGAGCGCTGCCGCAGCCTCGCCGATGGGCGCCGTTCTGGCGCAGTTCGAAGCAGGTGCCTCGTCGCTGGCCGCGATATCGCAGCGGACCGGCCTGGACCCCGAACTGGTGCATGTGGTGGTCGACCGTCTGGTCGCTTTGGGCTACCTGGACCGAGAACATCTGAACGCCGGCTGTCCACCCGACGGGTGCGGCGGCTGTGCCGCCACGGACGTGTCCGGTGACCCGTGCGCCACGGGGCCGCAAAGGTCAACCGGGCCGGTGCTGCTGACGCTGAGCGCCCACCCTCCCGGCTGATGCTTCCGACGAGTCGCTCCTCGCGCGGATAATGACGGCATGGCAGTCACCACATCCCGCATTCGCCGCAACGCGGCGGTGGTGGCCTTGCCGCTTCGTGCGCTGGGGCGAACGGTCCGCATCGAGGCGGGCCGCCTGACCGGCGCAGACCGCGCTGCTCTGCGGCGACAGGCCCGCGCAGCGACAGCCACCGACACCCGCGCCGTGCTGGGTGACCTCAAGGGTGGTGCCCTGAAGATCGGGCAGTTGCTCTCGACCGTCGACGCCCTGTTGCCGCAGGATCCCGATGGGTCCTGGCAGCAGGCGCTGGCCGCGTTGCAGCAGGACAACCCCGGTGTGCCGTTCAGCGAGGTGGAGCCTGTTCTGGCCGCGGACTTGGGCTGGGACTGGCGGATGCTGTTCGAGGAGTTCGATCAGAATCCCGTGGCTGCTGCGTCGATCGGTCAGGTCCACCGGGCGACATGGGCGGACGGTCGCGCGGTTGCGGTCAAGATCCAGTACCCCGGCATAGCCGAAGCCATGGCCGCGGACGTGCGCTCCCTGTCCCTCGCTTTGCGTGTGACCTCGGTGATCGCGCGTGGTGTCGCCATGCCGCCGCTGGTCGCGGAACTCCGCACCAGGTTGCACGAGGAGTTGGACTACCGACGCGAGGCGTCCCACCAGGCCGCGTTCGCGGCGCGCTACCGCGATGACCTGCAGTATGCGGTGCCGACCGTCGTGACTGCCACCGAGCGGGTGCTGGTCAGCGATTGGCTCGACGGCACGGGATTCGCCGACATCGCCCGCGCCGGTGATCCGGAACAGCGCGACCGCGCGGGCCTTCTGTACCAGCGGTTCTTCCTGACGTCGCCCGCGCGGGTGGGACTGCTGCACACAGATCCGCATCCGGGCAACTTCCGCCTCACCGCCGACGGCCGGCTGGGAGTACTGGACTTCGGTTCGGTGCTGGTGACTCCTGGGGGGCTCCCCGAGTCCTTCGGCGGACTGATCGGCGGAATGCTCGCGGGCGATCCCGCGGCGGTCGAGGCGCGACTGAGGGCCGATGGATTCCTCAAGCCCGGCGCCTCCATCGAGATCCACAAGCTCGTCGACTACCTGGGTCCCTTCACCGAACCCGCCGGTCATGACACGTTCCATTACTCGCGCGATTGGCTGCGCACTCAGTTCGCTCGGGCCAACGACCCTCGCAACCCTGACTTTGCCGTGGCACTGAAACTGAACCTGCCTGCCGAGCAACTGTTCACACACCGGGTGTGGCTCGGCCTGGTCGGGGTGTTGAGCGGGCTGGACGCAACAGTGCCGGTGCGCCCGGAGCTGCTGGCGCACCTGCCCGGCTTCGCGGCGGCAGTCGACCGGGATGATCCCACCCGGTGATCGCGACGCGGTTCCGCGGGCGGCGGCGTCAGTTGGTGCGGCGCACTGCGTACGTGCGCAGATCAGTGCGCGGGCCGTCGGCTTGGAGTTCGCCTCGATCGATCAAGCACTGCAGCCGTAGCGAGAAGAACACATCGCCCATCAGGTTGTGTCGGTCACAGCGGCCCATCGCCCTGCCCACCACCCGGGCGGCCGGAGCCCACTGCGGGGTGCAGGCCGCCAGCAGCCACTCGTCGTAGATGCTTGGTGGCGCTGCGATCACCTCGCCGACCTCGAAGCGCCGCAGCACACCGGTGGACCGAGCCAACCGCTTGAACTCGGCTGCCCGGTTGGACCGTTCCTCCGCTCCGATTCTTTGCAGCGCCCGAGGATACGCACCGGCCAGTTGTGCGGGTTCGAGTTCTGCGACGTAGTGCGTCGAGCCGGTCCACGATGTGACGTCCAGTCGCCACAGACCGTTGTCCAGCGAGGCCAGTTGGGCGCACACAGCATTGAGGAGCACCACGTCGGCGGAGTTGGCTCCACCCCAGACCACGATGTCCGCGTCCCTGGTGGCCTGATCGACCAACTCGTCCCACAGCGTGTCGCGCGGCGGTGGGTGCGGTCCGTCGGTGCTGTAGCCCCGCACGGCGGCACGCCAGTAGTCGTCGCGGGCAGCCGGAGGGTCCAGGGGACCGTGGCTGAAGTCGTCCGGCACCAGCAGAACCGAGCCCTGGATCAGACGCAGGCGACTGGCCTCGCGCAGGCACCCTGCGGCGCTGTCGGTCGCCACGACGTGGACCGGCGCCACGGGTTCCCGTTGGCTCATACTCTTGATTCTCCACCCGGGCCGCCGGGCTGCGAGAGGCGGCGTCGGGGCGCCCACCACCCTGACGCAGGTAGCCCCCCTGCCGGGTCAGTCGGGGATCCAGTTGAACTCGTCGGGGTCCGGACCCGTCCGTTCGCCGCGGTCCAAGCCGCTGATCGCTGCGATGTCCTCGTCGGTCAGGTCGAAGTCGAAGATCTGGAAGTTCTCAGCCATGCGTTCCCTGTGTGTGGTCTTGGGGAACACGATGTCGCCGCGCTGCACATGCCAGCGCAGCACGACCTGCGAGGGTGTGCGGGCGATGCGCTGCGCGATGTTCACGATCACCGGGTCCTCGAGAACTCGTCCCCGGGCGATGGGAGACCATGCTTCGACGGCGATGCCGTGCCGCGTGCAGAAGTCCCGCAGTGGGTCCTGTACCAGGTAGGGATGGATCTCGATCTGGTCGACCGCCGGTACCACGGAGCATTCGTCCATCAACCGCTGCAGGTGGTGGGAGTGGAAGTTGGAAACGCCGATCGCGCGCACCCGACCGTCGGCTTCGATGGCCTCGAGCGCTCGCCACGTTGCCACGAAGTCGTCGACTTTCGGGAGCGGCCAGTGGATCAGGAACAGATCCAGGTACCCGATGTCCAGGTCGGTCATGCTCTGGTCGAACGCGCTCAGCGCCGCGTCGTAGCTGTGGTACTGGTTGTTGAGCTTGCTGGTCACGAAGATCTCGCTGCGTTGGATCCCCGAATCCCGAACGGCTTCCCCCACACCCTGCTCATTGCCGTACATCTCGGCGGTGTCGATGTGGCGGTAGCCCACCTCGAGCGCCTCCAGTGTGGTGGCTCGTGTCTCCTCGGGTCGGACCTTGAACACGCCGAACCCGAGTTGGGGGATCTTGACGCCGTTGTTCAATGTGATGTCCGGAACCTTCGGCTGGTGCGTGTGCATGTCTCCAGCATGTCCCGTCGGCGGCCGGGGCGCATACCGGGGCACCACTGAGTGAACTCACGGCCGGTGTACGAACCACCACCAGGCCGCCACGCCCACCGCCACGGCTATCCAGGTGCCGATCACGACCAGCCATGGAGTGGGCACGCGGCCAACCCATTCCTTGGCCATGGTGGTTGCCTGCTGGCCCTTCTCCATGATGCGGCCGGCCCAGACGAACTCACTGGACAGCACAGCGATGCCACCTATGACGAAGGGCAGGGTGAAGGGTCCGGGCAGGATGATCAACGCGCCGCCGATCGCGATCAGGGTGACGCCGATGGTCAGCACGATGGATTTCCGGATGGGTCCCGGCACGCCGCGCCAGCGGCTGAGGAATGTCTCGCGCATCAGCCCCTCCGCTGCCGCCCCGCCCCCGGTCGAGCCAGTATCGGTCAGTCGGCCGTCTGGTGCACGTCGCCGTCCAGGGCGAGCAGCATCCGCTTGAGCGCCACCTGCCGGTAGGCCGACTCCACCAGTTCGCTGATCTCGCGCCATTCGGTGCTTGGATCAGCAAGGTCGATCGCGAGGCGGTCGGGGTAGTACGGCGGCACCGAGAAGCGGGTGTCGTCACGAAGGGCAGGAAGCTCTGCGGGGTCGATCCGAAGGATCAGGTGATGTGGGTTGTCGTGGCCGGACCCGTAGACGGCGAACACCTTGCCCGCCCGGAAGTTGGGTCGGCCATGAGACTCGAACTCCTGGGCCTCGGGCAGCGCCAGGCAGATCTCGCGCAGTCGGGCCAGCAGTGGGTCGTCATCGTCGAACATGCGGGGGTGGGCCATCCCGACACCGTAGCCAGACGTCCAGAGCCGTTCCTGTCGGGTCAGTCGGACAGCGCTGTCAGGACAACATCGATGCCGTGATCCAGGTCGGACTCCTCGATCACGATCGGGGGAGCCAGTCGCAGTGTGGTGGCGTGGGTGTCCTTGACGATCACACCGTTGTCCAGTGCCCGCATCGCAGCGGGCCGGACGGGGGCGTGCTGCGGGTGGACCTCGATGCCGGCCCAGAGCCCGATTCCTCGGACCTCTCGCACGGTATCCGGCGCTTCTTCGGTGAGGCGGCGGAGCAGGTGATCGCCCAGTCGAGTCGAGCGCTCCTGGAATTCCCCGGTGCTCAACATCGTGATGACCTCGCGGGCGATGGCCAGCGCCAGTGGGTTGCCGCCGAACGTGGAGCCGTGCTGGCCAGGGTGAAGCACCGCCAACACGTCATCGCGGCCGGCCACCGCCGACACGGCCACGATGCCCCCGCCCAGAGCCTTTCCCAGCAGGACCAGGTCCGGACGCACTCCCTCGTGGTCGACCGCCAGTGTGGTTCCAGTGCGAGCAAGGCCCGACTGGATCTCGTCGGCGACGAACAGGACATCCGCGTCCCGGCACGCCTGAGCTGCGGCGGTCAGGTAACCGTCGGGTGGGACGATGATGCCAGCCTCGCCCTGCACGGGCTCGACCAGGAACGCCACCACATTCGGATCCGCCAGAGCCGCGCGCAGGCCATCGATGTCGCCGTGGTCGACAGCGACGAAGCCGGGAGTGTAGGGCCCGAAGTCGTCGCGGGCCTCGGGGTCGTCGCTGAACGACACGATCGTGGTGGTCCGACCGTGGAAGTTGTTGTGAGCCACGATGATCACCGCCTGCTCGTCCGGCACGCCCTTGACCCGGTATCCCCAAGCCCGCGCGAGCTTGATCGCGGTCTCGACCGCCTCAGCACCGGAGTTCATGGGAAGCACGCGGTCCTGGCCGAGCAGTTCGGCGAGTTCGGCGCAGAACGGTCCCAGAAGGGCCGAGTGGATCGCCCGGCTGGTCAGGGTGACCTTGTCCAACTGGTCCTTGGCGGCGGCCACCAGCCGCGGATGACGGTGACCGAAGTTCAGCGCCGAGTACGCCGACAGGAAATCCAGGTAGCGGCGTCCGGCGACATCGGTGACCCAGGCGCCTTCCGCACGCTCCACCACCACCGGCAAGGGGTGGTAGTTGTGGGCCCCGCGGCGGTCTTCGAGGTCGATCAGTGTGGCGGCGTCGGTCATGTGCCCACCGTAACCGGGGTCAGGCCGCTCGGGAGTTGGCCTTCCAGTCCTTCCACGAAATGTTCCAAGGCCCACCGGTGCCGTTCCAGGTCTCCATGTAGCGGGTGCTGCCCGTGGTGACCACCGGGTCGCCGATCATCAGGTTGCTGTACATCCACTGCCCATCGGCGTAGGTCAGGTTGGTGCAGCCGTGGCTCGTATTGGCGGATCCGACGTTCCCGTTCCAGGGTGCGGCGTGCAGATACTCACCGGTGTCGGTGATCCGCATGGCGAACGGTACCTGCAGGTCGTAGAACTCGTCGGTGACGCCCTGGTTGGTCATCCGGACGACTTCGTTGCGGTCCATGACGACCTTGATCCCCGACCGCGTGTCGAATCCGGGCCGCCCGCCGCTGACGCCACCGGTGCGGATGGACTTGCCATTGCGTTCGACGTCGTAGGAGTGGGATGCCAGATCGACGTTGACCACCATGCGCCGCCCGGTGCGCCACGTGGCGTGCAGGTCGGACTCGCCCCACTGGTCGGACCCCAGGCGCACGCCGTCCAGGTCGGCCGTCACACGGATCTTGCTGTCGGCCGGCCAGAAGTCCCTACCCCGGTACATCACGGTCTGATCGTCGAGCCATGACCACATTCCGTCGCCGGCGTCTCCGTCGACCTGCACGGCAAGGGCCTCTTCGACCGCCTTCTTGCGGGCGACGGGCTCATCGAATCCCAGCGAGACAGGCATACCGACCCCGTAGGTGCCGCCCTCAGGGGTCAGCCATGCCGAGGTCGTCTCGCTGCCTGTGGCGTCTCGGACGGTCCATTTCTTGGTCCAGGTGCGCAGGCCCGCGGCACCGTTCGTCTCGATGCTCATCCGGTAGGTCCGTCCGGGAGCGAGGGCCTGGGTGCGAACGCGCTCGGCTGTGACATCGAGCGGGACCTCTTGCCCGTTGCTCACCAGCTCGGCACTCAGGACTTGGCCGTTGCGCACCGAGGCCTCGGTCCGCTCGCCGGGATTGACGGGGACACTGAACAGGACCGATGTCGGGGCGGGTGCCGCGGCAGGAGCCACCGACAGAGGATCTGACGATCCGCTGCTCTGGGCCGCGCTGCCGCAGCCCGCCAATGCGAGCGCCGGCAAGGCAGCGACGACGATCCAGCCCCTTTTCATCCACCCAGTGTGCGTCACAATCCTTCGTCCGCCCACTTCTTGCGCCCATTCGATGGGTCGCGTCTCGCCGGCGAGGTCAAGCGTCAGGCGACTGCCCGCTGATCCTGGGCGGCGAGAACCGGTGCAGCAGCGCTCCGATCGGCGGAGAGCTGCGGGACAGCCGCCACTTGCGCCACTTGTCCGACCTCGTCGACTTCGGCGGTGGGCGTCGGCGCGAAGCGCTCATCGTAGGCGCGCTGCAGGATCAGCCGGGGGTCGTTGTGCTCGTCGAGGTCGGCCGGTCCCAGGAGAGTCAACAGGGCCTTGTGGGCGAAGTGCTTGATCTTGAACATCGTGTCCATGAGACCTCCTTGGTCACCCTCAGAGTAGAACTGATGCATAACTGAGGCAACTTAGACGGCACGGATGGCCCACAGGAGCCGGTGCGGCGGTCAGCGCCAGAACATCCGGATGCGGTCGACGTCGGCCGCGGCCTGGCGGGCACCCATCCCCAGCGCGTCGGGCACAGCCCGCGGATCCATGAGGGTGTTGATGTCCGCGGCCTCGGGACCCACGGCCAGCACGTCGCTGCCTGCTGCCCGCAGATCGTCCAGTTCCCGGTCGTAGGCACCCACTGCCTGGGTCATGCCGCCCGGTCTCTGCCCGGAGCCGCGGAAGGCCTCGCTCAGGGACACCACGATCACTTTGGCCGCTCCGGCCACCAGATCGCCGTGGGTCCCGGTTCCGCTCACGCCACCGTCCATGCAGAACCGGTCACCGATCAGTTGTGGCGCGAACAGGCCCGGCACCGATCCACTCGCTGCCGCCGCCGCGGCCACAGGAACGCCAGCGCGAGAGCCGATCACGATGCGTTCGGCGGTGTAGGTGTCCACCGCGGTGATCTGCAACGAAGGTGCGGGCCAGCGGCGCCGCAGGATCATCATGCGGGCAGTTCGGCGCATCGACGACGCAGGGGCCGATGCGGCCGCCATCGCGGCCCGCCCGATCTGTTGCACCGTGGCAGGATCGGCATTGTCCGCATTACGGAACAGTGCCAGAGCGCGTTCCTGGCTCGGAGCCAGGCTGCCCGCCGGGGCCAGTTTCGCCGTGACCCCGGGGGTCTTGGACAACCACTCCACGGTGCGGGCGAAGCGTCTGATCCCACCGCCGGTGTACACCGACGCGATCATGGAGCCCGCCGACGTGCCGACCACCCGGTCCGCGTCGGTCAGGACGATGCCCGCGCGGGCGAGGCCGGTCAGGTAGGCCACTTGCCAAGCGATGAAGTACAGCCCGCCGCCGCCCAGCACCAGAGCGCGCTTCTGGCCGGCGCCGTAACGCGCGTCGAACGAGATCGGGAGTGCATCGGCAGCCATGCTCGCCAGCGTATGCGCCGGGGCGCGGCCCCGGTCGCGGTCAGCACATGTGGCAGCGGGTTCCCCCGGGAGGGCCCGGGGCCGGTGCATGGCTGATTGCTGGCTTCCATGTGCAACGCCCCCCGGCGCGTCACTAGCGTGGGGACACCCCCACAGCAGCGAGGATGGCCATCCGTGGACGACGTTCTAGAAACTCCGCAGTTCCACGCGACATTGCGCGAGTTGGCGGCCGAGACAGGACGCAGCCTCGAGGACCTGCACAAGGAGGCCCTTGACGACCTCGCCGAGATGGCCACGAAGCCCGGCAAGATGACCGTCGCTGGCTGGGACCGGTTCTGCCATTGGTTGGCGCGCGCGTACAAACTCGACTACGTGGCATCAGAGGTCGAGAGCCTCAAGGAACTCAACCGGGACAGCGCCCTGATCTTCCTTCCCAACCACCGCTCGTATCTGGACCCCCTGGTCCTGCGGTCCGCGCTGCAACAGCACGGCTTCCCACCGAACAACGTCCTGGGGGGCGCCAATCTTGCACTGTGGCCGCTGTCGATGGTGGGCCAGCGCAACGGCATCGTGTTCATCCGCCGCGAGTTCCGCGACGACCACCTGTACCGGGCTGTGCTCAAGCGGTACCTGGCGTACCTGATCGAGAACCGGCGCAATCTGGAGTGGTACATCGAGGGCGGTCGTACCCGTACCGGCAAACTGCGCCCGCCCAGGTACGGCATTCTCAGTTACGTCGTCGACGCCTTCGCCGAGTACCCGCAGTACGACGTCAACATCATCCCCACGTCGATCATCTATGACCAACAGCATGAGGTGGGCGCGATCTCTGCCGAAGAGATGGGTGGCGCCAAGAAGGCGGAGAGCATCGGCTGGCTGTTCGACTTCGCGAAGTCCCAGTCGCGCCGGCTGGGCCGCGCGCACCTGAGATTCGGTGAACCGCTGTCGCTTCGCGATGCGTTGAGTCTGACCCTGGACGACGACGGTAATCCACGGCCCCGTCTGGCCGTGCCCAAGGTCGCCTTCGAGGTCGCCGACCGCATCAACGTCGTCACGCCCGTCACGCCGAGCGCCCTGGTGACGTTCGCACTGCTGGACAACGGCGACCGGGCTATCACAGTTCCGGAAGGACGCGTCATCCTGGAGCCGCTGCTGCGCTACATCCACCGGCGCAAGCTGCCGGTGACGTCGCAGTTCGATCTGAGTAACCACGGGCCTTTGCGCGACGCGCTGGACACCTTGGTCAGGGAGAACGTCGTGACCAAGTTCAGCGGGGGCGTCGAATCGGTGTACCTGGTGGAACTGCAGCATCAACACGAGGCCGCGTTCTACCGCAACACGATCATCCACCACTTCATCAACCGAGCGATCACGGAGTTGTCCCTGATGGGCGCCGCCGAGCAGGGCGACCGGGACATCACTGGAGCGACCTGGCGCAACGCCCGTCGGTTGAAGGAGATCCTGAAGTTCGAGTTCTTCTTCCCGACCACCCGCAAGTTCGCCGACCAGATCGCGGCTGAGGCCGAGATCGTCTACCCGGGATGGCAGGACGACACCTGGACCCCGGCGGGGGTGATGGCGGAGTTCCGCGAAGTCAATCTGCATCTGGCCCATCGGGTGGTGGGGCCTTTCCTCGAGGCGTACAGCGTTCTCGCCGATGAGCTCGAGAAGTACGATCCTGCGACCCAGATCGATGAAGGGGAACTGGTCGAGCGCTGCCTGGGGTTGGCCCAGCAGCACTGGCTTCAGAAGACTCTTCACACCCCGGAGTCCATTTCGCGGGACTACTTCCGGAATGCCTTCAAGCTCGCCGACAACCAGGGCCTGATCGATGCCTCCGAACCCGACCTGGCCGCGCGCCGGGCCGCATTCGCCGATGAGTTGCGCATCCTGGTGCGGCGGACCGACGAGATACGCAGGCTTGCGCTGGAGTCCGGCCAACCCCTGATGACAGAACGCGCCGTTCCGGTCCAGGGAGGACCCCGTGGCTGACATCGAATGGCTGCTCGACCAGATCGAGACCGGCCCCGAAGGTCCGCAGGTCGGCGCCTTCTTCGACTTCGACGGCACCTTGATCGACGGGTACTCCGCTGCTGCGTTCTTCACCGAACGGCTTCGCAAGGGCGACATCGGAGTCAAGGAACTGGTGGCCACCATCGCCGAGTCCGTCAACGTCGAACGCCGGGGCCACGAGGTCGACGAACTCATGCGGATCGGTGTCGAGGCGCAGGCGGGCAAGAGCCTGGACGAACTCGACCGCTGGGCCAAGCGGGTCTTCGCCAAGAAGATCGCCGGCAAACTGTTCCCCGATGCCAGAGTGCTGATCGACGCTCACAAGCGGATGGGCCACACCGTGGTCGTGGCGTCGTCCGCCACAGAGCCGCAGATCAAGCCCACCGCCGACGATCTGGGGATCCGGCACATCGTGTGCACCCTGATGGAGGTCAGCCCCGACGGGGTGTTGACCGGAGCCATCTCAGGCGACATCCGCTGGGGCAAGGGCAAGGCCGCCGCTATCAAGGCCTTCGCCAAGGCCAACAAGGTGACCCTGAAGGAGTCCTACGCGTACAGCAATGGCGCCGAGGACGTGCCTTTCCTGTCGGCGGTCGGTCATCCGTGTGCCCTGAACGCCGACGCTGAACTCACCGAGATCGCCAGACAGAAGAAGTGGCCGGTCGCCCGGCTCAACCGCCCCCCGTCGACCACACCCGCTGACGTCGTGCGCAGCGCGGCCGCCATCGGGGTCTTCGCGGGCTCGGTCGTGGGCGCTGCCGGGCTAGGTCTGATCAACGGATCGCGCCGGATGGGGGCCAACATCGCTGCCAGCGCGGGTTCCGACCTCGGCTTGGCCGCGGCCGGTGTCCGGTTGAACATCGTCGGCGAAGAGAACGCCTGGGCGGAGCGCCCGGCCGTCTTCCTGTTCAACCACCAGAGCCAGCTCGACGTGTTCGTGCTCGGGGCCGTGCTGCGCAGGGACTTCACCGGCGTCGCCAAGAAGGAACTCGAGTACAACCCGATGTTCGGTCCTATCGGCTACCTGGCCGACGTGGCCTACATCGACCGCAGCAACTCGCAGAAGGCGCACGAACAGCTCGAGCCCGTCGTCGAGGCCCTGCGTGCCGGCCGATCCATCGCGATCGCACCCGAGGGCACACGGTCACCCACCAATCGGTTGCTGCCGTTCAAGAAGGGGCCGTTCCACATGGCCATGCAGGCCGGCGTTCCAGTTGTGCCGATCGTCATGCGCAACTGCGGTCAGATCATGGCGGCCCACTCCTACGTCATCCACCCGGGCACCGTCGACGTCGCCGTGCTCCCGCCGGTCTCGACCAAGGACTGGACCAAGGACACCCTGGCCGACCACGTGGCCGAGGTGCGTCAGATGTACCTGGACACCCTGGCCGACTGGCCTACGGCGGTGCAGTAGCGCCACGGTGCGGACCTGCCGCGGAGAACCGCTCAAGACTCAGATGAGCGGCGGCCGTCCGGACGTGAGAGCTCCAGCCGACGCCGATGACCCACGGTTGCGGGTGGGCGATGGTCCGGTGGAGTCAGGGGTCGTCCGTTCCGATTGGTCGGCATCCCGCAGTCCCTTCGCACCTCCCGATCATGCTCGGAGTTGATCTTGCACGCGCGCATCCCCCTTGATAGGCATGATCGGGAGGCCCCAGGGGACTCGGAGGTCAGCGGCGCGAGGTGGGAGGGCCTGACGGGCGCGGCGCGAGATCGGGAGCCCCAGGGGACTCGCAGGTCAGCAGCGCGAGGTGGGAGACCCTGACGGGCGCGGCGCGAGGTGGGAGGGCCGGGCGGGCGTTCGACGGACAGACCGGGTCCACGGTGGGGAGACAGGTCACGGGTCGGGGCTGTGTGCCGATGGCTAGGCCCGGGGAGGGGCCCACTCGTACGGATCGAAGCGCGGCTGTGCCGAAGCGACGGCCTCGTCGAAGGTGAACCTGCCGCTGTACAGAGGTTCGTCGATGACGGCGGCTTCGAGTCCCTGCGGTGTCAGGTCGCCGATGCCGTGCAGGTCCGACAGCGTCTTGATCCCGCCCATGGCCATGACCGGGTGCTTGACCGACTCGCAGACTCCTGCCAGCACGTGTTTGTCGTTGTGGTGCCAATGGCCGCGGTGGGTGGCTTCGACCACCAGGAACCGGGGGCAGTTGTGGGCGTCCAGGTCCAGAATCGTGTCCCACAGATCCGCCACTACATTGCCCGCCGGGTCCGCGATGTCGGTGCCGTGCACGTTCAGCCCGGCGATCACGTGCTGGCCGTGGTCGGCGAACGCCTGGTAGAGCCAGTGGCGCTCGGACGTGGCGACGTCGATGACGACCCGGGAGGCGCCCGTGGCCAGTGCCTCGTCGAGGGTCTCCTGGTCGTGGATACCGCCACCCACCATGAAATGCACCGAGTGGCCGTGGTGGATCGCGTCCTTGATGATCGCTCCGTTGGATCCGGTCGCGGCGTGGGCGTCGCCGTCGATCAGGTACACCACGTGGGCGCCTTGTTTGCGCCAGGCGTTCACCGCATCGAGCACTGATCCCGTCTCCACGGTCATTCCTGGCCCGGGCACAGGTGGCAGTGGGCACTGACCGCCTGTGACGGTGATCGCGGGAATGGGCAGAAGGGTGCGGGACATGCTCGCCACGCTACCGGGGCCGACCGCCCGATGCTGCCGGAACCATCGGCGTCGGGCTGGGCACCTGTCCTGCGACGCCCTTGGCCGCGCCTCGCCCATCCGGCGGTTGGGAGCGGGTCAGGCGTTCAGTGTCCGGGCGTCGGGCCTTGCGCCCGCCGCCACGTAGGCGCTGGGGACGACTTGTGGGTCGGGGGCCTGGCCGAATCGCCACACGTACACCTCGACTCCCCGGGTGCGCCATTGCATCGGGTTCCACTTGTGCGTGCCGATCGTCTCGTACGCCACGTAGTTGCTGTCGCGCACCAGGTACACCCCGGGCTCGACCCGCTTCAGGATGATCGCCGTGTGCAGGATCGACTCGTTGTGTTTGTCGCGGGTCGGGGGGAAGTCCTTGTTCTTCTTCTCGGGCGTGATCACCTGGATCAGATCGCCCCGCTGGCCGGACTCCGAGTCGATCTGGATGCCGCCGGCTCGTTCGTAGGCCCCGAAGTAGGCGCCACCTGGCGTGCCGTAGCCGGTGATCCGCGCTTTGACGCCGTGGCGCCGCAGGACGTCGTTGATCATCTGCTCGGCGAACACCTTGCACTGGCCGCCGTAGCCTCCGTCGGGAGCGGCGGCAGCGTGCTCGGCGATGTCCTCGGCGGGGAACTCCCAGGCCTGGGCTGGGGCGGCGCCCACAGCACTCACAGCGGCGACCGCGACTGCGGCTCCAGTGGTGGCCGCGGTGCGGGCAAGCCGGCGCCGCAGAGTCGCTGTCGTGGGCATGGTCTTGTCCTCGGTGCTGCTCGGGAAGGGGAAGGGGAAGGGAGCTGCGTCTCTGCCGTTTCTGGGTTATGTCACTGCCTGGTCCGCTCGGCCCCCGAAATGACCACGCACGGTGAATGATCGTCCGATTTCAGGGTGCGTGTGATCGTTTCCGGCAACAAGGCCTACTGGTAGTGACCTTTGCCACACGTTGAGCAACCAGATTGCGCTCAGCTCGCCCTCTCCGGGTGTGCTTCGCGGTAGGCCTCGACCAGCGTCGGCAGCGTCGGGTAGATGTGTTCTTCACCGATCTGCTGCAGGATGTCGGTGACCTCGAGCTGATCCAACAGCTCGCGCTTGGCGCGCACGAAACACACCGTGATCTCGGCGTCGGCCAAGTCGCGGATCAAAGCCGACAGGGCCATGGTGGCGGTGGAGTCGATCGTGATGATCGCCTCGCAGTTCAGGGCGAACCAGTCCAGTTCGGGTTCCCGTTGCGCCACCATGCGCAACGCCTCTGCCTTGAAGTCGTTGGCGTTCGCGAAGAACAGTGGCGAGTCGTACCGGAACACCAGCAGACCTTCGACCTCGGAGACGTCCGAGAAGTCGTTGATGTCGTGCATGCCCGGCATGCCCCTCACGAAGCCCAGCGCCGCAGCATGTGGCCGGGCCACTCGGGCCAGCATGGCCAATACCGAGAGGCCGACCGCCACGAGCACGCCATTGAGAATCCCGACCACCAGCACTGAGAGGCAGGTGACCAGAGCCAGAGCGAACTCCAGACGGCTGAAGGCCCACAGGGTGCGGAACTCGCGGATGTCGATCAGGTGCAACGCCGCGAAGATGACCAGGGCGGCCAGGCCCGCCTTGGGCAAGGTCGACAGCGCTGGGCCCGCGACCAACAGGACCACCAGCAGACCGGCGGCCGCAACCAGCGAGTAGCCCTGCGAGGTGGCTCCGGACGTCTTGGCCAGGGCCGTCCGGCTGCCGCTGCTGGACACCGGCATCCCCTGGAAGAACCCGGTGACCAGGTTGGCCACCGACATCGAGCGCAACTCGTTGGTGGCATCCAGCCCCTCGTGCCGCTGGGCGAACGCCCGACCGGTCAGGACCGTGTCGGTGAATCCCACCAGGGTCACCCCCGCAGCCGCCAGGATGAACGTCTCGAGCCCCTCGGCCGGGAACCCCGGGATCGCGGGTGCCGGCAGTCCCTGCGGCACGACCCCGACCAGTGGGATGCTCACCCCCGCAGCCGTCAGCGCTGCCGCCACCAGCGCCGCCACCACGACGGCGATGAGCGGGCCGGGCAGTCGAGGGGCCATGCGGGCCAGGATCAGCAGAAGGGCCAGCACACCGGCAGACAGAAGAACCACCGCCGGATTCGCGGTGGGCAATGCCGCCACGACCTGAGGGATGTGCGTGAACAGGGCGTCGCCTTCGGTGTCGATGCCCAAGAAACTGTCGAGTTGCCCGTCGATCATCAAGATGCCGATGCCGGCCATGTAGCCGACCAGAACCGGGCGCGACAGCAGGTCGCTGACGAACGACACCCGCACCAGGCCCGCGACCAGTCCGATGCCGCCCACCATCACCGCCAGGCCCGCAGCCAGGGCGGCGTACCGACCGGGATCCGCAATGGCCAGGGGGCCGATGACAGCAGCCGTCATCAGCGCAACGCTGGACTCCGGACCCAGACTCAGAACTCGCGAGGATCCCATGAACGCATAGATCACCAGGGCCGGGAGGGCGGCCCACAGGCCGACGATCGCGGGTAGCCCCGCCACCGTGGCATACGCCATCACCTGAGGCACCAGGTACGCAGTCACAGTCAGGCCGGCGATCACGTTGCCCCTGGTCCACGGCGTCAGATCGCGCCTGAGTCCGGGCAGCAAGCGGCTGACGACCGTAGTCGGCGCAGCCTGCTGTTCCATGGCGCCAGCGTGGCACAAGCGGTGCCCGGCAGGGCCTGGCCCGCCCGGATTCCACGGGATACGTTGGAGGCGTGAAACGTAACAAGTGGGACGACCTGACCCCGCCGCAGAAGACCTTCGTTGTCATCGGAGCCACGGTGGAAGTCGTCCTGACCGCCGTTGCCCTCGCCGACCTCGCCCGCCGCCCGACGACACAAGTTCGCGGCCCCAAGGTGCTGTGGGCTGCGGGTTGCTTCGTGCAGCCGGTGGGCCCGGTCGCCTATCTGCTGCTGGGGCGCCGCACAGCCTAAGGTGCTGGCATGTGCCGAAACATCACACCGCTGCGGGGACTCGCGCCACCCGCGACCGAGGACGAGATCGACGCGGCTGCCCTGCAGTACGTGCGCAAGGTGGGTGGGATCGGCACGCCGAGCCCCGTCACCCAGCAGGCCATCGACCGTGCGGTCGCGGCTGTTGCGGCAGCGACCCGTGAACTGCTGGCCGAGCTGCCACCGCGACGGGTCCCACCCGCCACCGAACCACCCCTGCGCCGCCGAGCCAGGCTCCAGGACTGAGGCCTGTGGACAACGACCGCTCAACTCGGGAGCCCGTGCCTAGGGTGCCCTCATGAACACGTCATCTTCTTCGTTCACCGGCTTCCCCCCCGATGCCCTCGACCTGCTGGCCCGCATCGGGCACAACGACCGTGACTGGTTCACGCAGCACAAGCAGCTCTACACCGCGGACATCCTCGAGCCCACCAGAGCCCTCGTCGCCGATCTGGCGCCCGAACTGCACGATGCCGTTTCTCCGGCATTGCAGGTGGTGCCCAAGGTGAACGGTTCGATCTCGCCGATCACCAACGACGCGCGCTTCCACGCCGTTCCGCCGTACAAGGACTATGTGCTGCTGCGCTTCTGGGAGGGCCGTGACAAGGCCAGTAGTTCGATGCTGTTCATGCGAATCAGTGCGTCGGGTATCGGATTCGGTGCCGGCTGGCGGTTCGCAGGCAGTGACGTACAGCGCTACCGGGACGCCGTCGCCGGTCCGGCAGGAGCCGAACTCGTCAACGAGTTGGCGACCGTGCGGCGGACCACCGGCGCCGCCATCATCGGAGACGAACTCAAACGGGTTCCGGCAGGCTACGACCCTGATCACGAGCGTGCCGACCTGCTGCGGCGCAAGCAGTTGGGTGTGACCTGGCAGGAACCCGTACCCAGGTCCGTCACCAGTGCCCGTTTTGTTCCCTGGTGCTCGCGTCGGCTAGTTCAAGCGGCTGGAGTGCACTGCTGGTTGCGTGACCACGTCTGACAGCGCGGTCAGCCCCGAGGGCGGCTCCCAGTGATCCACCATGCGGCGCAACACTCGTCGCCAGGCCTGGCGGAAGTACTCCCGCACGTGGTCCCCGGCTGGGCCATGGGCGAAGCCGCTGTGAACCAGTTCGACTTCGGTGCCGCCGGCGACCTCAGTGAACGTCAGGACCACCCAGGTCTGGTCCTGGGCCCCCGACACGTGAGGCGGGTTGTTCCACGTGAACGACAGCATCCGGTCGGGGACATAACTCAGCACCCGGCAACCCTCGGTGCCACGGGGGCCTTCAGTGCCCTCGGGCAGGAACAGAAGCTCGAATACGCCGTTGACCCGCAGGTCGATACGGGCCTGAGGGACGTTCCACCAGCGGCGCAGCCGGGCCGCATTGGTCCACGCGGCCCACGCGGTGTGGACGTCTGTGGCCACCTGGGCGGACAGTGCCAGTGAGCTGAAGTCCGTCCCCGAAGCCTCGATGCGTGGCGCGTTGATGACCTTCAGGTACTGCGTGGTCATCGCTGGTGTCATCACCTCAAGCATCACCCGGTTCTCGACCCACACCTCGATCACGTCGAATCCGCCCCGGTCCAACCGGGCCCAACCCCATCCGGCCCTTTCGGCGGCGGTGGCGATCTCCTCCTCGGTGCGGTCGACCGACAATGCCGCGTGAGTTGCCGTCAGGCGCTGCGCGAAGTAGTTGTGCGCGAAGCGCGCCTGGCCGCCGGCCTCGTCGCGGCTCAACTCGGTTCCCGCAGGGTAGACCTCAATGGCAGTACCGGCGCTATCCGCAGCCCACGCGATGTAGCCCCCCGGCCAAGGCCCGAAACGGCTCACCCGGCCACCGATCAGATCGGCCAGAGTCATGGCGACTTCGCGCGGCCTGTCCGCCGCGACAGAAACATGGTGCAGCATGCACACACTGTGGCACCGAGATCACCGGCCCGGGTGAGGTTCCTGGCAATCGGTTGATCTGTCCGTTGCAGGTGGAGAAGCGTCGGGGGTGGTTGATAGGCATGGCGGTGGGAGAACCACTTTCTTGGAGGAAATGATGGCCGCTGCAATGTGGACCCCGGGCTGGGTCGACCTTTCGACCACGGGCGTGGAACTCGTCCGACCCTTCTACGAAGGGCTTTTTGGCTGGACGTCGTCGGATACGCCCACGCCGATGGGCCCCGAATACACGCGGTTCTTCAAGGACGGCAAGGCCGTCGCAGGTATGTGGCCGCAGCCGCAAGCCGCCACGGGCAGCCCTTCGTCGTGGATGACGCTGATGTTCGTCCCGGATGTCGACGCCGTCACCGGTCGGGTTCCCGCTCTGGGAGGCCACGTGCTCATGGCGCCGATGGACGTGATGACCGAGGGCCGAATGGCCGTCGTGACGGATCCATCGGGTGCGGTGTTCGGCCTGTGGCAGTCCATCGACCACATGGGCGCCGAGGTATACAACCAGCCGGGCTCGCTGACCTGGAACGAGTTGCAGACGCGTGATCTGGCGGCGGCCTCGCAGTTCTATCAGGATCTGCTCGGCTGGCGCTGGGACAGCGACGACACCGGCTATTGGATCGCGCACGTCGACAGCAAGCCCGGCGACTCCATGGCCGCCGGCGCCATGACGATGCCGGAAGGCGTGCCCGCCGAGGCGCCGAGCATGTGGCTGTGCTACTTCGCTGTCGACGACTGTGACCTCGCTGTCGCACGAGCCGTCGACCTGGGCGGCCGGGTGTTCGTCCCGCCGATGGACATGGGTCCGGGCAGGTTCGCAGGCATCGTGGATCCTGCGGGCGCCATGTTCATGTTGGGGAACTTCCCGGCCTCGGATCCTCAGTGAGCGGCTGGCCGCACGTGTGAATCGCCCGCTGTGGGGCACACCCGGGGAGAGCCCGGCGAAGGGCCGACCACGGAGGACACTGTGCAGATCGAGCGGGATCCCAGCACCCGCATGGCCTATGCGACCGCGGCCACCTGGGCGTTCTTCCTGTACTTCCTCGGCCCGGCGACGCCGCTCATCGCCGACCAGCTGGGTGTTCCGCTGCAGTTGGCGGGACTGACCGGCGTGGCCCTAGCGGCCGGCCTGGTTCTCTCCGGCCTGGTGGGTCCCACTGTGATCGCGCGGTGGGGACGCCGGGTCACCGGCATCTACTCTTCGGTGGGGCTGGCTGCGGGGGCCCTGATCCTGGCGTTCGTGCCCGGGTTCGCGGCGGTGCTCGCCGCTGTTCTGCTGGCCTCGGCAACCGGGTCGATGCTCATGAATGTCGCGACTGCTGCCCTGGCCGACCGGCACGGCCCCGCCGGGCCCCGAGCCATCACCGAAGCCAATGCCGTGGCGGCCTGGGTCGGGCTGACCGCCCCGCTCATCATCGGCGCCACCGTGGCGCTGGGGCTGGGCTGGAGGGCCGCCGCCGTGGTCATCGCCGCCGTGGCGTTGATGCTGGCGGCTGGGCTCAGCCGGGTGCACCTCACGGAACGGCCGGGGGTGGGTGCCCACCCCCGCTCCCAGGGTCCCGATAACGCCGATCCGGGGCCGCTGACGGTGGAAGGAGTGGCCGTCGCCGACACGGTGGTGGCCGCCCCGGTGCAGGCCCAACCCCGTGCGCCGCTGCCTCGGAGGTTCTACATCAGTCTCATCGCGGTCGTCGCCGCTGTCGGCACCGAGATCTCGTTGAACTTCTGGGGTGCGGTCCTGATCACGCAGAACACAGGCGCGGACCTTGCCGTGACGACCGCGTCGGTCAGCGTGCTCATCGCCGGTATCGCACTGGGCCGCACGCTCGGGTCCTCGCTGACCCGCCGGTTCACGGTCCCGCATCTCATCTACGCCAGCCTCGGGCTCGCCGGCGCGGGCTTCATGGTGGTGTGGTTCGCCCCGTTACTGTCGCTGGCCATTACCGGACTGCTCCTGACCGGACTCGGCTTCGCACTGCTGTTCCCGCTGACATCGAGTCTGGCGATCGGACACGCGCGGGGGCAGGCCGACCGCGCCATCGCCCTGATCGCCGTGACCATTGGCGTGACCATGGGGGTCGCCCCCTTCCTGTTGGGGGCCCTCGCCGGGGTCGTCGGGGTCACTGCCGGTTTCGCGATCGTGCCCGTGCTGCTCGTCGTGGGTGTGTTCGCGATCCGCGGCGCCACCCCACCCGCCAAGCCACCGGCGGGGCCCCTGTTCGAGGCACCCGCGCCGCACACTGCGACGACACGCCACGGCGGGTGACCCCGACGCTCGCCATCCGGGTGACAATGAACCACTCGGTAGTTGGGTGGTTCGGGTATGGGTGGGCTGGACAGGGTGCCGGTCAAGGCGATCGCCGCACTGGCGGGCGCCGTCCTACTGCTCATCATCGCTTTCACTGCCCCTTTCAGCGGGGCCGACGAGGGTCACGTGGGGGCTTCGGGCCAGGATGCCCAGGCGCCCGCGGTGGATTCCACCCTCGTGGGCGACGGTGCCGCCCTGGCTCCCTCCCGTAGCGGCGTCACGTCACCGCCCGAACCGCAACCCTCGGTGTCGATCCCGCAGCCAGCACCCGGTACCCAACCCGTGCAGACTGTGGTGGTCTCGGTCGACGGCGGCTGCGAGACCGCGGACGGCACCGTCCGCACGTTCCTGGACACCGCCAAACAGGTCGGCGGCCGGTTCACGTTCTTCATGTCCGGCCTGTGCCTCTTGCCCGACGCGCAGCGCATGATGTATCACCCGCCCGGCAAACTGCCTGGCCAGTCCGATATCGGATTCGCCACCGCGGACCTAGTGGACGATCGCATCCGTGTCTTCACGGACATGTGGCGCGAGGGCCACGAGATCGGCACCCACTTCTTGGGTCATTTCTGCGGGGCCGGCGGTGTGGACAGTTGGACCGCCGAGCAGTGGCGCGACGAAATAGGGCAGGCCCGCACCTTCCTGGATACGTGGCCGGGCAACAACCCCCAGATCACGGACCAGACGTCGATGCTGCCGTTCGACTCGTCGGTCATCGTGGGCGATCGGACACCGTGCCTGGAAGGGCAGCGGCCCGCCATGTTCGAAGCCTTCGCCGCCGAGGGTTTCCGCTACGACGCTTCCGACCCCGGGGTGCTGCAGTGGCCGCGCAAAGTCGCCGACGGAGCGCTGTGGCAGTTCCCATTGCCCGCGCTCAAGCTCACCGGAACCGACAAGTGGGTGCTGTCGATGGACTACAACCTGCTGGTGAATCAGACCGGCGGCGAGACCGAGGTTGCGCCTGACGAATGCGCCCGGGTCGAAGAGCAGACATATCAGACGTACATGGATGCGCTCGAGGGCGTCTACAACGGCAACCGCGCGCCACTGTTCTTGGGGAGCCATCTGAACAGTTGGGCCTGTGACGCCTACATCAAGGCGCTGGAGCGGTTCGTGGTCGACGCGCACGCTCGCCACCCCGACGTCATGTTCGTGTCCAACAGGGACTTGGCCGACTGGCTCGATGCGATGGATCCGGCGACACTCAAGGGGCTTCAGAAACTGCCGGAACAGAAGTACTGACGGCCGAGACGTTCAGCTGGCGGTCCGTACCGCGACAGCCCGGGCCATCACGTGGTCGTGTTCCACCGCTGTTCCCACACGGAACGTCTTGCTGCCCACCACCTCGAAGCCGTGTTTGCGATAGAACGCCACAGCGCGGTCGTTCATCTCGTTGGTTCCGAGCCAGACCACATCGTGCCCCTGCACGAGCGCGTGGCGAAGCGACTCGGCAACCAGGGCGTCGGCCACCCCCCGGCCGTGCCAGTCGGGGTGCACGTAGATCCGCCGCAGCTCCATGGGACTCGCGCCCCCGTCACCGTCCGGCGGCGCGACGTCTCCGACCAGCATGGTGTAACCCACGACCTGCCCGCCGTACTGCGCAAGATCACACACCGTCGCGGCATCTGCCAGGTCGGCCTCGAAGGCCGCTCGGCTCAGCCGAGTGGCGATATGGCGCTGGATATCGTCCGCCGTCGTATGCGGCGGGCAGGCGAGGGGGAACGTGAGTGCGGCGAAATCGGACAGTAGCTGTGAGTCCGACACATCCGCACGTCGGATCGTCACGGCTTCTGTTGCGGCCATGACGTCAGAATAGTCGTGACCGAAACGATCTCAGCCGGCTGCCGACTCTGCCTCGGCGTTCAACGCGGCGAGGGCATCAGGGTCTTCTTCGGCCCGCAAACGGGGTTCGCGTACCTTACTCGGGTCCACGCCATGCTTGTCAGCGAAGAATGCCCGGATATGGTCCATATCGGCCACCACATCGCCGGTGAGCGTGTAGGGCGGCGCGAATGTGACGGTCTTGGTGGGGCTGTCGGGAGCAACCATCATCAGTGGGATGCCGGTGGCCATGCTGAGCCGGTAGAACCCCGACTTCCAGTAGTCCACGGGCTTGCGGGTGCCTTCGGGGGTCAGCACCAACTGGAAGCCCTTGCCGCTGGTTGCCATGTGGATCAGTTCGTCGATCAGGCCGCCAGGGTTCTTGCGATCCACTGAGACGCCTCCGACGGCCTTCCAGAAGAAGCCGTAGGGTCCGTCGATGACCTCACGCTTGATCAGGAACCGAACCCTCAGGTCGTTCTTCCAAGCGACCGCCAACATCAACGCGCTGTCGAACCCGGACGTGTGCGGGGCGCCGACGAATATGCGGGTGTCATCCGGTGACGGCTGGGGTCCCGCGACCTGCCAACCGGTGGCTTTCAAGAAGCCCTTTCCCACCATTCGTCGCAACACGCCGGCTCCTCCGATTGAGAGGAGTCCAGCGTAGGGCCTGGCGAGGTCTATTCCCCGCCCAGGTCCACGACGTAGGCATCGACCATCAGGCGGGTGGTCCGCTCCTCGTGGCGTCGGAGTCGGTGAAGCAGGTCCCGGACAGCGGCGCGGACAGTGCCGGCCCCGTCGGGATCTCCGGCCGAAGCGCCGGCCATCAAGCGCACCCGCAGCACCTGGCCCTGCAGGTCCTCCTGCTCGTCATCGATACGACGCAACTGAGAGGACAGGTAGGGCGCGTCGGCGGTCAACTGGGCACGCAGGGAGCGCCACATGGTCTGACTCTCCGACATCATGCGCGTCGACAGTTCGTCGAGTTCCAGCGCCAGGTCGACCCACCATTGGGCCACGGCACTGCGGTCGTTGAGCAGATGCCCCAACCGGTGAGAAACATCGGCGACGGATCCAGGCGTAGAGAAAGCTGCAGCAGTCATCGGACACCTCCTTGGGTTTGCGGTCCCGAACCGGAGAGCACACCGTCCGGCATGCCCCCACCATGCGCTTGTTATCGGTTCGTTACCAGGGGTAGTTGCTCCCAACTGCGTCGCAGTTTCGTCGCGACGTGGGCGTGTCGTCCCCCACTGGGCGGATCGCCCGGTTTGAGGAGCCGGCCTACCTCAACTCACGGGGGTGGGAGTGGGACGTGGGATCGGGATACTCGGACGTTCCGACGGTTCTTGCAGCGACAGGACCACCAAAGTGACGTCGTCACGTTCCCAGTCGATCGCCCGGGCTCGGGCCTGCGCCATCGTGCGGCGCACAGCCTCGTCCGGGGCGGCCCCATCTGCCGTGGCGCCGCGGAACAGTTCGACGAGACCGGCGGCCTCGAGTTCTTCGCGCGCGGCATTGTGAGACTCGACCAAGCCGTCGCTGAAGGCCAACAGGACGTCGTCTCGGCTCATGTTTGCGGTCTCGACCCGCCAGGGGCCGCCCAACCACGACAGCAAAGGGCCGGTTCGGGCCAACTCGCGCTCTCGGCCGTCGGCGGACAGAAGCAGCGGCGGGTGGTGTCCGCCGTTCGCCCAGCGCAGGGCCCCCGTGGACGGATCGACGCAGACCACCGCCACGGTCGCGAAGCGACCGAACTCGTCGGCGAACGACCGTGCAGCCAAGGTGATGGCCTCATCCGGGCCGGCGCCTGACGCCAGCAGCAACGCCATCAGGTGCTTGACGCGCATGGCGGCGACCCCGGCCTCGGCGCCGTGGCCGGCGATGTCGGTGATGATCAGGGCGGCTTCCCCCGACGGCATCGCCACGCAGTCCCACCAGTCACCGGCCAGCACGCCTTCCGCCGAACTCACCTGCCCGTGGACAGTCACCCCCGGCACCACCGGGTCGGTCGGCACCGACAACTCCCGCCTGATGGCGGCCACCACCGGTGCGTCGTCCTCCAGGGACTGCCGGGCGGTGCGGGCCTCGTCGATCTCGGAAACCAGCTGTCGCCGCATCGCTTCGGAGTCACGCCCCACCGCGGCCAACTCCGTGGGACCGGTCGGGGTGATGGGACGTTCGTGGTCGCCGCGCTGAGCCACGGATCGGATCTGGCGGCGCAGATCGTTCAGGGGATTGAGCACCCAACGGAACAGCAGGAACCCCGCACCCAACAACGCGAGCACCAGGGCCACCATGGCGGCGGCGACCACATTGCTCAGGCGCTGGGACAGGTCGGCCAGTTGCGCGAATCCTGCGCTGCGCCCGGCGTTGATCGTGTTGCCCAGGCGGTCCGTGGACAGCACGAGCCGGTCGTATAAGGCGGTCGCCTTTTTGCTGACAGTCAGCTTCTCCGCGGACTTGGCCCTGTCGGCCCGCATCTCTTGGATCGCGGGCCGGGCGACCGCCTGTATCCAACGGTCCCGCGAGGTCTCGGCGGATCGCAGCAGTGGCGCGATGTCGGGGTCGGAGCCGACCAGTCGGTCCAGGGAGCTCAACGCCAGAGCTGAACGACGCTCGCCATCGACGTAGGGGCGCAGGTCCTTCTCGCTCCCGCTGAGCACATACAGGGTCAGGCCCCGTTCCATGTCCGAGGTCGCCAGGGTCAGGGTCGCCACGTCGTCGGCGGCAGGGTCGTACACCTCGACCACCCGTTCGGTCTCACGTGACACCTGGGCGGTGCGGAATCCGACACTGACCGACGCGGCAAGGACGCAGGCGAGACCAAGAGCTGCCAGCAGGAACAGGATCCCGCGCAGGGAGAACCGTTCCTTCAGACCTGCCACAACCGAACGGTAGTGCGTTCCCCGGCCTGGGGCGGCCACTGTTGCGGGTCCGTACCCTGGAGCAGTGAGTTCCACGCCCCGCCTTCGACCCGACCTGCACTCCGTGCCCGCCTACAAAGCCGGTGCTCGGTTGACCGGCGGGCCGAGACGCAACTACTCGCTGGCGTCCAACGAGGTGCCCCTCGGTCCCCTGCCGGGCGTCATCGAAGCCGTCACCGACCGACTGCTGGACCTGCACCGTTACCCCGACCCTGCTGCCACCGAGTTGACCAGTGCGCTGGCTGATCGGCTCGGGGTCTCGAGCGAGGCCCTGTCCCTGGGCACGGGCTCCGTCGCCGTGTGCCAGCAGGTGGTTATGGCGGCCTGCTCACCGGGAGACGAGGTCGTCTACGCCTGGCGCTCGTTCGAGGCGTATCCGATCGTGACCACCCTGGTCAGCGCGCGGTCGGTACGGGTGCCGCTGTTGCCCGACGCCCGGCACGACTTGCACGCCATGGCTGCCGCGGTCACCGACCGAACCCGGGTGATCTTCGTGTGCACCCCCAACAACCCGACCGGGCCGGCGGTTTCGCGAGACGAGTTGGTCGAGTTTCTCGACCGGGTTCCGCCCGATGTGCTGGTGGTCATCGACGAGGCGTACTTCGAGTTCGGCCTCGACGCCGCCGGCCATCCGGCGATGGACGGCATCGAGGTGTCCCGGGGGCGCCCCAACGTCATGGTGCTGCGGACCTTCTCCAAGGCGTATGGCTTGGCCGGGCTGCGCGTCGGCTACGGGGTCGCCGCACCCCACGTCGCGGCCGCCCTGCGCAAGTGCGCCACCCCTTTTGGGGTGTCGTTGGTCGCTCAGGCCGCGGCATTGGCGTCGCTGCAGCAGCACGAGGAGTTGTTACGCCGCGTCGTTCATGTGCGCACCGAAAGGCAGCGCGTCATCGCGGCCGCGCGCTCTCTGGGTTTCGAGGTTCCCGACTCCCAGGCGAACTTCTACTGGGTGCCGCTGGGTCACGCCACCGAGGCCTTCGCCGCGCGCTGCAAGGAGCAGGGGCTGACGGTGCGGGCGTTTGCGGGCGAAGGCGTGCGGATCACGGTGGGAGAGCCGCAAGCCAACGACTTGGCCCTGCGACTGTTGGCGGACTGGAACCCCTGACGCGCCGCGATCCCGCTCCCCACATGTGTGGGAAACGGGACCGCAATCGCGGATGTCAGACCGTCACTGTCCTGACTGTGCGAGTTCCTTGGCCGCCGCTGCTTCGGCCGGTGTGTCGAGCGAACCCGCGTAGGGGTCGATGATTTCAGACGGGTCGACCCTCTTGCGGAACACCCAGTACGTCCACGCTTGGTAGCACAGGACGATCGGGGTCAGGATCACAGCGACCCAGGTCATGATCGTCAAGGTGTACTCCGACGACGACGCATCCGCGATCGTCATGCCGGGCAGGGCCCGATCGATGTTCGGCATGACGTAGGGGTAGAGCATCCCGAACAGCGCTGCCACAGCCGAGGCCAGGGTGACGGAGTTGAAGATGAAGGCCCAGCCTTCGCGGCCCTTGAAGTTCGCTGCGATACCGGCGAGCCAGAACACCGCGGCGATCAGCACCGGTATCCACGTCCAGGTGTTGGCGCTGTAGGCGAGTTGCGACCACAACAGGAACACAACAGCCAGTACGGCGGCCACCAGACCGATCTGGGTGCCGAGTTTCTGGGCACGCTCCCTGAGGGGGCTGCCGGTCTTGAGCGCCACGAACACCGCGCCGTGCGTCAGGAACAGCGTCAGCGTCGTCAGGCCGCCGATGAGCGAGTACGGGTTCAACAGGTCGAAGAATCCACCCGTGAAGATCCAGCCACCCTGACCGTCCTGACTGACGGCCACGCCACGCACCAGGTTGCCGAACGCGACGCCCCACAGCAGCGCGGGCAGGAACGAGCCGACAACGATCATGATGTCGAACCGCTTGCGCCACGCGGGATCGCTGCGCTTGCTGCGGTACTCGAACGACACGCCCCGGATGATCAGTGCGACCAGGATCAGCAGGAGCGGCAGGTAGAAGCCGCTGAACAGTGTGGCGTACCACTCGGGGAAGGCAGCGAACGTCGCGCCGCCGGCCGTGAGCAGCCAGACCTCGTTGCCGTCCCACACCGGGCCCAGGGTGGTGAGCAGGGCGCGCTTCTCGCGCTCGTTCTTGCCCAGAACGGGCAGCAGCATGCCGACGCCGTAGTCGAATCCTTCGAGCACGAAGTATCCGATCCACAGAACGGCGATCAGACCGAACCAGATGATCTGAAGGGTTTCCAGTGACATCTCAGGCTCCTCAGTACGTCACGGTCAGTTCGCGGTCGGGATTGTCTCGGTCCGCGAACGGATCCGTGACCGTCTCGGGCGGTCCTTGCTTGATCGCCCGAAGCAGCAGGCCCACCTCGACGACGGCCAAGCCGCCGTACAGCAGGGTGAACACGATCAGGCTCGTCAGGACGGCTGCGGCGCTGACCCCTGGGGACACGCCCTCAGCTGTCGGCATGAGGCCGAACACGACCCATGGCTGACGACCCATCTCGGTGAAGAGCCAGCCGAAACTGTTGGCGATCAGGGGCGTGAGGGGTGCGATGATCGCCATCCGCAGCAGCCACTTCGACTGTGGGATCCGGCCCTTCCGGGACGCCCACCATCCGATGACGGCGAACAGGGCTCCCAACATGCCGAACCCGATCATGAGGCGGAATCCCCAATACGTCACTGGGATGTTCGGGATGTATGACTCCGGAGCCTGCCCGTACATCTGCTCCATCTGCGGGGTGAACTCCTGTTGGTACCGCTCCTCGAGGTTGTTGATCCCCTCCACGGTTCCGTCGAACGAACCCGTGGCCAGGAACGATAGGGCCCCCGGCACGTCGACGCTGAAGATCGGCTCAGAACCGTCGAGTGTGCCGATCGTGAACAGGCTGAACGGCGCGGGAGTGGCGGTCTCGTACAGGGCTTCGGCCGCGGCCATCTTCATGGGCTGCTGCTGGACCATGATCTTGGCGTCCTGGTCGCCGGACAGGCCGAGCGCCACTGCCGCGATCACAGACACGAGCGCGCCGAGCTTGAGGGTGCTGCGTGCCATGTCCGCGGACTTCCCCCGCATCAATAGCCACAGCGAGACGCCGGCCATCAGCGCGCCGGCCGTCAGGAAGGCGGCCGACACCGTGTGAAGCCAGGCGATCACGGCTGTGTTCTGGAACAGGACGTCGGTGATCGAGGTCATCTGGGCGCGGTTCTTCTCGGGGTTGAACTCGTAGCCGACCGGGTGCTGCATGAACGCGTTCGCCGCCAGGATCATGTAGGCGCTCAAAGCCGTGCCGACGGCGGCCAACCAGATCGTCAAGAGATGGACCTTCTTGGGCAGCCGGTCCCAACCGAAGATCCACAACCCCAAGAATGTGGACTCCAGGAAGAACGTCAGGAGTGCCTCGATCGCCAGAGGGGCGCCGAAGATGTCACCGACGAAGCGGGAGTAGTTGCTCCAGTTCATGCCGAACTGGAACTCCTGCACAATGCCCGTGACAACGCCCATGGCGAAGTTGATCAGGAACAACTTGCCGAAGAACTTGGTGGCTTTCAGGTACTTCTCGTTGTCGGTGCGTACCCAGGCGGTCTGCAGGAATGCGACCAGGAACGCGAGGCCGATCGTGATGGGAACGAAAAAGAAGTGGTAGACGGTCGTGATGCCGAACTGCCACCTAGCAATGTCGAGCGGATCCACAGCGACTCCTTGAAAGGCGTGGTTACACGCCGATGATGGACCCATCGGGCGGGCCCGGGCGACGCTTACACGTCTCTTACGCGGGGACCGCGGGAAAGTCAGGACAAAAGTCCCAAGCCACAAGGAGTGGACAGGCACCTGAACCACGGATTCCGCAGCCGCCATGCCTGCGAGAATTGCCGGTCTCAGCCGTCGTTCTGCGCCTGGGCGACGCGATCCGTCGGTCGGGCGAACCCCTGCCGCATTCGGACAGCGACCGTCATGCTGGGGCCATGAGCAAGATCATCCCCTGGGTGCTGCTGGTCGCGGGACTGGTCGTGGCGGGGTTCGCCGCTGTGTCCGGTGTGACCGGTTTCGTGTCGGCCTTGCAGCCCCAGGCTCAGTGGCAGACCCCGGGTTCCGAGACGACTGCGCTGACAGCCGGCAACTGGGTGATCTTCCAGCAGGTCAACGCCCGCCCCGGAAAAGGCACGGGGACCGATGAGTTCGGCGCCCAGGAATCCACTGCCCGCATCGCCCCGGCCGGTGGTGCAGTCGGCGACGCCCGCGAGCCGGGGCTGATCGACTGGAAGGCTCTGTCCGTTGTGGGCCCGAACGGCAAGGTCGCCACCGCGTGCGTCTACTGCACGGGCACCGAGACCTTGACGCTCGGCAGCACCCGTTATGTGGGGGTCGCGCGGTTCACCGCCGAGGTCGACGGCGACTACACGGTGACGACAGAGACTCCCGGTGCGGACCTGGCCATCGCACCGCCTGCGCTCCAGACCGTGGGTCGGACGTTCGGCTCATTGGCCCTCATGGGCCTGGGCCTGGCGCTGGCTGCGGCCGGCGCCATCTGGCTGCTCGTGCTGCTCATCATCTACCTGACCCGCCCCACACCACCCGCCACCCCCTGACCGCAGAACGGGGGCGCAGGGGGTGGACCGGGGGCGCCTCGATCCCCTTTCCCTGCGCGCGCGCCAGTTCTGCGGTCACGAAGCGGGAGTTACCCACAGATCGCGGGAAGGGTCTGGTGCCCTCCACCCGCGCAATCGCATCGTTTATCCCGTGCGAGACATTCCCCAGACCCCATTGGTTTCGGTCAGCGACCTACGGAAGCAGGGTCTCAGTCGCGACGATGTGGCCACTCGGTTGCATGGCTGGAAGCGTGTTCGCCGCGGCATCTTCGCCGCCACGTGGCCAGATGACCGCGAGGAGCAGCACCTGCTGACAGCCCGGGCCGCCCTGGTGAACCACAGTCCGGACACAGTGCTGAGTCATTCGACGGCTGCCCTGGTGTGGGGGTATCCGGTCATGTTGGCCGACCTGGGTCCCGTTACGGCGTCTACGATCGGCGACGGGTCTTCACCCGACCGCAGGCATCCGGGAATCCACCTGTACGGGAGCGCGCTGGACGGCCGGGACGTCATCCGGCACCAGGGGCTGCTGATCACCGCTGCCGTGCGCACGGTTCTGGACTGTGCGCGGACCCTGCCCCGCCGCCCCGCTGTTGCGGTCGCTGACGCCGCGGCTCACCGGAACCATCTGCCGGAAGCCGAGGTTCTACGGGTCTTGTCTCAAATGCGTGGGTGGAAGGGAGTGGGTCGCTCACGCGAGGTCCTCAAGGTGCTGGATCCCGGGTGTGAGAGCCCGGGCGAAACCTTCACCAGGCTCCTCCTGCAGGACCTCGGCTATCGGGTCCAGTCCCAGTTCGAGGTGCACGACGGCGGATCGCTGGCGGGCCGCGCGGACTTCAGGATTGTCGGCGAGATGGTGCTCGTCGAGTTCGACGGCAGGCACAAGTACGGTCTGGCGCCCGATTCCGCGCCGGACGCCTTGTGGCGAGAGAAACGTCGGCATGACGCCTTGGTCCAAGCGGGCTTCGAGGTCGTTCGGCTGACATGGGCCGACCTCGCCGATTCTCAGCTGGTCAAGAGGATGATCGACTCCGGTCGTACCCGGTCCGCACTGAGGCATGGGTGGCTCCGTCCCAGATGTGGCGACGAGGTGGAGAACTGGGGCTGAGGCGCCCCCGGTTCACCGCGTGCGCCCCCGTTTTGCGGTCGGATTTGGGTCAGGCGCCGCCGATGCTGGCGAACAGGTCCAGGGCCTGGGCACTGTTCCACTTGACCGCCTGCTGGCCGCCGACCCAGTACGAGTCGGACTCGATGGGCACGGTGGTCTGCTCGCCGAGACCGGCGGAGATCATGCCCATGGCCATCGCCATGCGGGCGTCGGCCACGATTCCGGTCCCCTCGTCCACCGTCAGCGACGATGCGGCCGACTTGTCGACCGAGAACATCTTGAACGGGTTCAGGAACGTGAGTGGATTGGCGGTCTTTGTGGCCACCGCCTTGATGTACTCCTGCTGGCGCTCGGCGCGGCCCAGGTCGCCCTTGGGGTCGGCATAGCGCATCCGCACGTAAGCCAGCGATGTGGGGCCGTCCATCTGCTGGCAGCCCTTCTTGACGTTCAACCCGGAGTTCTCGTCGTTGTAGTTGTCCTGCGGACACAGGGTGACGCCACCCAGCGAATCCGCCATCTCGGCGATGCCGAGCATTCCGATCTCGACGTAGTGGTCGATGTGGACCCCTGTGGTGTTCTCGACGGTCTGGATGAGAAGTGGAGCGCCGCCGATGGCGTACGCGGAGTTGATCTTCCCGTCGCTCTGACCGGGGATCGGCACCCACGAGTCGCGGGGGATCGAGATCAGGGTGGGCGTACCCAAGGTGGGAACGTGCAGCAGCATGATGCTGTCGGTACGCTGCCCCTCGGTGTCACCGGTGTGCAGGATCTTTTTCTGTTCCCGGGTCAGGGCCTCACGTCCGTCCGATCCCACCAACAGGTAGTTCGACCCCGCGGTGTCGGGGATCTGGCTCGCCGGCATGGCGTTGACCTTGTTGACATTGACAGCGAAGAACACCGCCAGGGCAGTGATGTAGGCCAAGAGTCCGACCAGGACGTAGATGAGGATCCGCTTGGCCCGCCCTCGCCTGCGCGGGGGCCCAGGGGGAGCCGGGGTCCGGACCGGCGGGGGGGCTGTCACCCGGCCAGCATTCCCGACGACAGCGCGCTGCGGAAGTACCTGAGTGGCTGCGGCATCCCTCACCGGCGGTGCACCGTAGGCGGGCGGCGAGGGAGGAGGGGGGGTCGGCGCGGGGCTCGGGGTGGCGCTCGCGGCAGCGGGCGGTGCGTCGCGGAACAACTCCGAGAAGTCCGACAGCGCGGTGTCGGTCACCTTGTCGTGCCGTGGGGTCTGGCCGGGGTTGATGGGTCCCGGGGGCCCGGTCGGGCGCAGTAGGTGTTCGTATTCCGGCGGTACGGCGCCGTTCTCCTCATTGCCCATGGCGCCAGTGTGCCCCGGCGTCGGGGGCCAAACCCGGTTGTGAACCTCCGTAATCCGCTTGAGATGTACGAGCAGTGTCAGAATCCGACTCGTGAGGGCTCAGTCACCCGTCTGCCCGCGGATTCCGAAGGAATGCCGGGGGGCGCCGCCGGCCCGGCGGGGCCAATCGGGGGACTGCCCGCTCAATGAAACGCGCACATGACCCGAAGTTCCATGAGTGAGGTGGCCGATTTCTGGACGTGGCGTCGCCGTGTGTGCGGTGGCGCTGAATCTGGTCGCCATCGGTCCTGCCTGGGCCACCGGTGCGCCCGATATCGAAGCCCCGGCCGACCAGGGACAGGAAGTAGCCCCCGCCCAGGCCGCTGACTGGACCCAACCCCTGCCATCGGTCACCGAGTCCCCCGCCGAGTTGGCCGCCGACATCTCCACTCGCGAGTCGGCCCGGGTCGTCGTCCTGACCACCGATGGCGGCGGGCTGCGGGTCGACACGGTGAGAGCTCGGGGCAACGATGAGGCCGAGCAGGCGATCGCCGCTGCCCAAGCCGAGCCCGGTGCGGTCGCAGTGGGCGTGGATCACCGCGTCCACGCCGACGGTGATGCCGCGGATCCGATGCGTGGCAAGCAGTGGTCGTTGGATGTGCTCCGGGCCGAGACCGCGTGGAACGCCGAACGCGGTTCCGGGGCTGTGGTGGCGGTCATCGACTCGGGCGTCGACGGCACTCACCCCGAACTGGCAGCCGCCATGGTGGAGGGGAAGAACACCCGCGGCTCCCGAGGGGACTACTCCTCACCTGCTGCCGACCAGAACGGACACGGCACCCATGTCGCCGGCATCATCGCCGCTGCAGCGGGCAACGGGGTCGGAATCGCCGGGGTTGCGCCGAACGCCAGCATCATGCCCGTCAAGGTTCTGGACAAGGACGGCTCCGGCTGGATGGCCGACGTCATCGACGGGATCGTCTGGGCCGCGGACAACGGCGCTGATGTCATCAACATGAGTCTGGGCGGACCGGACGCCGATTTCTCGGCCCCAGCCGTGGCGTACGCCCAGAGCAAGGGCGTCGTCGTGGTGGCGGCCGCCGGAAACGAAGGATCCGGCGAGGCTTCCTATCCAGCGGCCCTGCCGGGCGTGTTGTCCGTAGCGGCCGTGGAGGAGTCCGGATCGGTGGCCAACTACTCCAACTGGGGCTCCACCATCGATATTGCCGCGCCAGGATCGCACATCGTGTCGACAGTGCCCGGCGGATACGAGTCCATGTCCGGCACGTCGATGGCCGCACCACACATTGCGGCCGTGGCTGCGCTGGTACGAGCAAGGGCGCCCGGCGCTGACGTTGCGGCCGTGCTCACCAGTACCGCCGTCGACGCCGGGCCGAGCGGTTGGGACGCGAGGTACGGCGCCGGCATCGTGGATGCCGCTGCGGCTGTCAGCGCCGCCTGCCCCACCTGTCGCGTCACAGCACCCGGTTCATCCGAGCCGGAGCCCTCGACGCGGCCGGGCCTGCGCAGCCAGAGCGTCCACGCGCCCTCGCGGCTGGTCGTCGGACACACCAAGGTCCTGGCGGTACGCACCAGCCAGGGCGTCGACATCGCATCGTGGAAGACCCCCGACAGGCGCGTGTGCGGGATCCGCCGCACCGCGACGCGGTTCCTCCTGGTCGGGCGATCGCCCGGCACGTGCCACCTGCGGGTCAAAGCTCCGGGGACCGATACGTACACCCGCTTGCGAGCCGCCGGCACGGTGCGGGTCACTCAGGGCTGACCCCACGTCGGCTAACCTCCCCGCAGGGCCGCAACGGCCCGTCGATGGCCAGGGAGTGCGCATGTTGTTGTCGGACCGCGATATCCGCGCCGAGGTCGCCGCAGGCCGTGTGGCGGTCGATCCTTTCTCGGAGCAGATGGTCCAGCCGTCGAGTCTGGACGTACGCCTGGACAAGTACTTCCGGGTGTTCGAGAACCACCGCTACCCCCATATCGACCCTGCCGAGGAGCAGCCGGACCTGACCCGGCTGGTGGAGTCGGACGTCGATGAGCCCTTCATCCTGCATCCCGGGGAGTTCGTCCTGGCCTCGACCTTCGAGGTCGTGACTCTGCCCGACGACATCGCTGGGCGCCTCGAGGGCAAGTCGAGCCTGGGTCGGCTGGGCCTGCTCACCCACTCGACGGCCGGGTTCATCGACCCGGGCTTCAGCGGACACGTCACGTTGGAGCTGTCCAACGTGGCGACGCTGCCCATCAAGCTGTGGCCGGGCATGAAGATCGGGCAGTTGTGCCTGTTCCGGCTCTCGTCGCCCGCCGAGCATCCCTACGGTTCCGAGAAGTACGGTTCGCGCTACCAGGGCCAGCGGGGACCCACCCCGAGTCGCTCCTATATGAACTTCCACCGCTCCGACGTCTGACTCCGACCGAGCGACACGGCCCCCCGCGGCCGGGATTCCGCGCGGACCTTGCGCTAGTTTCGGGAATTGACGGCTGTGCCCACCTGGGTTCATCACCGCCGAGCTCGTCGAGCCGCTCAGGTCGAGCGACTCGCTGACCAAAGGATGTGTCATGAGCGACAGCACCCCTCCGCCTCCCCCGCCTCCCCCGCCCGGCGGCGGCGCGCCCCCGCCTCCTCCCCCGTCCGGTCTCGGCGGTGGTGGCGCACCTCCGCCCCCGATGGGTGGCATGCCCGGACCCGGCGGTGCCGCGGCCCCGTCCTACTCCGTCAGTGATGCCTTCAACTACGGCTGGAAGAAGTTCCAGGAGAACATTGGCCCGTGGATCCTGGGCGTCCTGATCCTGTTCGTCGGTCTGGCGGTCATCCAGTGGGTGTACCAGTTGATCTTCAGTGGGCTGTTCGTCAGCACCGCGGACACCAGGATCGATCCGGTCACCGGCCAGGTCGAACTGGTCAACAGCGGTGGCCTGTGGCTCACGCTGATCGGCGCTGTTGTGCTCAGCATCCCCTTGGCGATCCTGGGCATGATCGTTCAGGCCCAGATCGTGCGTGCCGGACTCGGCACCACCGAGGGCAAGATCGAACTCGGCAAGTTCTTCGAGACCCGCCTGCTCGGGCCAGTGATCATCGCTTCGATCATCGCCGGACTGTTGACGCTACTGGGCGTGATCGCCTGCTACGTCGGCGCGATCATCGTCGCCTTCTTCGTGCAGTTCTTCGCCTACTTCGTGTTGGACAAAGAAGCCAAGCCGTGGGATTCCATCAAGGCCAGCTTCTCGTTCGTCAACAAGCACATCGCCAACATCATCGTGCTGTTCCTGGCGAGCGCGGTGGCGGTGTTCATCGGTGCGCTGTTGTGCGGCGTCGGCCTGCTGGTGGCCTACCCGGTGGTGGCAATCGCCCACGCTTACACCTACAAGGTGCTCAACGGCGAGCCCGTCGATCCCGTCAGGGCCTGACCCGCAGCCGCCTGCATCGACGACCCCCGGCCTCGAAGGTCGGGGGTCGTCGCATGTGAGCGCAGTCGCGCCACGAATCCGATGGTCTGCACCTCACGGAATCCGCAGGCGCGCGCTGCTAAGTTCGACGCGACCGGACCCGTTGCCCCTTGGAGTCATCGTGAGCGACAGCACCCCGCCCCTCGGCGGTCCCGAACCCACCCCGCCAGGCGCCGGCGGCACCCCTCCGCCCCCGCCACCTCCTCCTGCGTCGGGTGCCACACCCCCGCCACCCCCCGCGAGCACACCCCCTCCGCCCCCCGGAGCGGGCGCCCCGCCGGCCGGTTTCGGTGGTCAAGATGCCCCGCCGCCGATGGCGGTCCCCGGCCAGGGCGGTCCCGCTGCAGTACCTGGTCGCTTCGCGGTGGGTGACGCCTTCAACTTCGGCTGGAAGAAGTTCCAGCAGAACGTCGGGGTCTGGCTGCTCGCCTGCCTGATCGCCCTGGTGATCCCCATCCTTCTGGTAGTCATCTACACCGCGATCCTGGTGCCGATCATCGCGTCGTCCACCACGGCCGTCGAGACACAGTCCGGTGTGATCACCTACACCACCAGTACCGGAGGCGGTATCGGCGCGACGATCCTGACCATCCTCTTCGCGGTGGTCATGGCCCTCTTGGGCTGGATCATCTCGGCACAGTTCATCCGCGCCGCGTTGGGCACGACCGACCGCGGAAAGATCGATCTGGGCATCTTCTTCAAGAAGGAGTTCCTGGGCCCGGTCATCGTGGCGGCCATCATCCTGGCGGTCATCCAGCTGGTGCTGAGTCTGATCGGCGTCATTCCGCTGATCGGCTGGCTCATTCAGTTCATCGGCTCGATCGTGGTGACGTTCTTCGCGCAGTTCTACGCGTACTTCGTTCTGGATCAGCACCAGTCGCCGGTGGACTCGATCAAGTCCAGTTTTGCGTTCGTCAACCAGCACATCGCCAACATCATCGTGCTGTTCCTGGCCAGCATGCTTGCCCTGTTCATCGGAGCGATCCTGTGCGGCATCGGGCTCTTCGTGGCGATCCCTGTCACGGTCATGGCCCACGCCTACACCTACAGGGTGTTGCGGCAGGAACCAGTCGCCGTCTGATTCCCAACGTGTGCGGTCCCCCGTCGGCATCAATGCCGACGGGGGACCGCGCCTTTGTGGGCCAGCCCGGTTACCGTTGACCCATGACCAGCACCGAGGGGCAGCCAGACCTCTCTGTGGGGCGCGCCGTGCGCACCGCGGGGGGGATCTCCGGTGCTGTCGGCCTGGTGCTCGTCGCGCCGGCTTTGTTCGGTTTCTCTGTCGTGCCACCGTGCCCGATGCGCACCTTGACCGGCCTTGATTGCCCCCTGTGCGGAGCCACCAGGGCCACGCGAGCCCTGCTCACCGGGGATGTGGCCGGGTCGTTCGACTACAACCTGTTGGTGCCGGTCATGGCCGTTGTTGCAGCGGGGCTCGGCATCTGGTGGTTCTTCGCGCGCCAGTCCGAGTCCGTTTCATTCCGGGGGGCCCGCACCCTGCTGGCCGGCCGCACCGTGTGGATCGTGCTGGCCGGCGTACTCGCGATCTTCTGGGTCTTGCGAAACCTGCCGGCGTTCAACTACCTCAACTCAGGCGGCCCCTCCGCCTGAGCCCCCAGGACTCCTCTGTCTGCATTGTGGCCGACAGGTCGGTGTCACGGTTTGGGCGGCGAATAGGGGTAGCTGCCCCAGGTCTTTCCGCTCACCGAGCCGTCCTTGTAGATCAACTCGCCGTATGGATACAGCCCCCACTGGGTGCATGCGGGGTTGGCCTTGGTCTGCAGGATACCTATCCCCTGA
>WBZP01000962.1_pt1 | contig 37371 bp, 36 predicted proteins | sample 5204301 | NCBI WGS metagenome assembly WBZP01 (sample SAMN12412401, study PRJNA552823) | activated sludge metagenome | isolation source: activated sludge from nitrification reactor of wastewater treatment plant... | place: USA: Pennsylvania | collected 2017 | reverse complement strand
GGTCTACCGTGGCTAACGTCATCGCGGAAAGCGGTGATCCGCTAACCCGGGATCCGTTGAGTTTTTCAGGAGAAGCCATGGCCACGGCCGAAGGTTATCTGCGCCGGCTCACCCGTCGCCTGACGGAGGATCCTGAACAGCGTGATGTCGAGGAGCTGACCGACAAGGCCGCCTGTACCGGCGCCCACCGGGCCATCGACTGCGAGCGCGGCCAGGAGGTCACGATGGTCGGCACGCTGCGCAGCGTGGAGGCCAACGCCAAGGGGTGTGCGGGCGGCGTGCGCGCCGAGTTGTTCGACGGCACCGACGCGGTGATGCTGGTCTGGCTGGGTCAGCGCCGGATCCCCGGCATCGAGTCCGGACGCACGCTGCGGGTGCGCGGCCGGCTGGGCAAGCTGGAGAACGGCGCCAAGGCGATCTACAACCCGCACTACGAAATTCAGCGCTGATCTTGGCGGATGACCAAACCGGCGGGCAGGCCCTGCTGGCTCAGATGGGCGGCGTCGCCGGACTGATCTACTCGTCACTGCCCGTGGTGGTGTTCGTTCCCGTTTCGTCCATGTTCGGTCTGCTGCCGGCGATCATCACCGCGCTGATCGTCGCCGCGCTGATCCTGGTCTGGCGGCTGGTCCGACATGAGTCCGTCCAACCCGCCGTGTCGGGCTTCATCGGGGTCGGCTTCTGCGCGCTGATCGCCTGGTACGTCGGGGCGGCCAAGGGCTATTTCCTGCTGGGGATCTGGATGTCGCTGTTCTGGGCGGCGGTGTTCGGGCTGTCGATCCTGATCCGCCGGCCGGTCGTCGGCTACGTCTGGAGCTGGGTCAACGGACACGGCTACCGCTGGCGGTCGGTCCGCCGCGCCGTCACGGCTTTCGACGTCGCGACGTTCACCTGGGTGGTCGTGTTCGCCGCGCGGTTCCTGGTCCAGCACCAGTTGTACGACATGGACCGGACGGGCTGGCTGGCCGCCGCCCGCATCGCCATGGGCTGGCCGCTGACCGGAGTGGCAGCACTGGCAACGTATTTCGCGATCAAGTCGGCGCAGCGCGCCGTGCACGCCGCGTTTCCGGATTAGTCGAGTCGACGATGTGGTCGCGGAACGCGACCGAGGAGGAGCGAGACCGTCGGGCTAGTCGAGTCGACGATGTGGTCGCGGAACGCGACCGAGGAGGGGCGAGACCGTCGGGCTAGTCGAGTCGACGATGCGGTCGCGGAACGCGACCGAGGAGGAGCGAGACCATCGGGTTAGACCGTCGGCAGCAGGATCGCCCGCAGTTCGTCCTCGACCTCGGCCGCGGCCACCAGCAGGAGTTCATCGCCGCCCTCGAGGGGCTCATCGGGCTCGGGCACGATCACCCGGTTGCCCCGCAGGATGGTCACCAGCGCTGCGTCCCTGGGCAATTCGAGCTTGCGGACGGGACGCCCGCCCCACGGAGTGTCGTCGGGCAGCGTGATCTCCACCAGGTTGGCCGCGCCCTTGCGGAACTCCATGATGCGCACGAGGTCGCCGATCGACACCGCCTCCTCGACCAGCGAGGCCAGCATGCGCGGTGTCGACACGGCGACGTCGACGCCCCAGGACTCGTCGAACAGCCACTCGTTGCGCGGGTCGTTGACCCGGGCGACCACCCGCGACACGGCGAACTCCGTCTTGGCCAGCAGCGACAGCACGACATTGGCCTTGTCGTCGCCCGTGGCGGCGATCACCACGTCGAACTCCTCGAGCTTGACCGACTCGAGCAGGCTGAGCTCGCACGCGTCGCCCAGGCGCCAGTGCGCGCCGGGGATGGCGTCGACGTCGATGTGATCGGCGTTGCGCTCGATGAGCGAGACATCGTGGCCGTTCTCGATGAGTTCGCGGGCGATGGATCGCCCGACCGCTCCGGCTCCCGCGATGGCGACCTTCATGCGCGCACTCCTACGGCCCGACTGTCCGGCTTTGTCCCCGGGAGCCCGGCGTGTCGCGGGCGAACACGGACGCTCGCGGAGGGATTGGTGGGCATCAGTGGGCCTCCCCGCCGAGATCCGGTGGCGGCGGCATCGCGGCGATCGCCACCGCCTCGGCAACGTGTCCCGACACCGCGGTGATGTACACCTGATCGCTGGCCTGGATGACGCTCTTGGCCTCGGGCAGCACGCCCGCGCCGAATCGGATCAGGAACGCGACCCGCGCCCCGGTGGTCGCCTCGAGGTCGGTGACGCGGTGGCCGAACCAGTCGTCGTGCAGCACCACCTCGGCGACTGCGACATTCCCGGTCGGATCCCGCCATTTGGCGGTCTCGGACTCTTGAACCAAGGCGTTGAGCAGACGGTCGGTGGTCCACGGCACGGTGGCCACCGTGGGGATGCCCAGGCGTTCGTAGACCTGTGCGCGACCGGCGTCGTAGATGCGCGCCACCACCCGCTGCACACCGAACGTCTCGCGCGCTACCCGGGCCGAGATGATGTTGGAATTATCACCCGAGGAGACCGCCGCGAACGCGCCCGCGCCCTCGATGCCTGCCCGCAGGAGCACATCGCGGTCGAAGCCCATGCCCAGCACCCGCTCACCGGTGAAATCCGGGCTCAGGCGCTGGAATGCGCTGCTGTCACGGTCGATGACGGCAACCTCATGGCCGATCCGGTCCAGGGCGCCGGCCAGCGACGCGCCGACTCGACCGCACCCCATCACCACTACGCGCACCAGGTGTCCTTTCGGCTCGGCCGCTCGTTCGTATGAAGACCGTACGCGGAACGCTACAGGCGCGATGGCTTAGGCATACCCTTGGTCCTCGTGTCCAAATTATCGACGGCCGCCCGACGCCTGGTTCTGGGACAGCCGTTCCGCAGCGACAAACTGGGCCACACGTTGCTGCCCAAGCGCATCGCCCTGCCCGTGTTCGCCTCCGACGCGATGTCCTCGGTGGCCTACGCGCCCGAGGAGATCTTCCTGGTGCTCTCGGTCGCGGGGCTGTCGGCCTACGCGCTGACACCGTGGATCGGGCTGGCGGTCGCCTTCGTGATGCTGGTGGTGGTCGCGAGCTACCGGCAGAACGTGCACGCCTACCCGTCCGGCGGTGGCGACTACGAGGTGGTCACCACCAATCTGGGGCCGACCGCGGGCCTGGTGGTCGCCAGCGCGCTGATGGTGGATTACGTTCTGACCGTTGCGGTTTCGATGGCCTCCGCGATGTCGAACATCGGCTCTGCGGTGCCCTACATCGCCCAGCACAAGATGTGGTTCGCCGTCGCGGCGATCCTGCTGTTGATGTCGATGAACCTGCGCGGCATCCGCGAGTCGGGCACCGCGTTCGCCATCCCGACCTACGCCTTCATCGTCGGCATGTTCATCATGCTGGTATACGGACTGTTCCGGATCTACGTGTTGGGCGATCCGATCCGTGCGGAGTCGGCCGGCTTCACGATGCACGCCGAGAACGGCGAGGTGCTCGGCTTCGCCCTGGTCTTCCTGGTCGCCCGATCGTTCTCGTCGGGCTGCGCGGCACTGACCGGAGTCGAGGCGATCAGCAACGGCGTCCCGGCCTTCCGGAAGCCGAAGTCCAAGAACGCCGCGACGACGCTGCTGATGCTGGGCTCCATCGCGGTGGCGCTGCTGATGGGCATCATCGTGCTGGCTGAGAAACTCGGTGTGCAGATCGTCGACAACCCCGCGACCCAGTTGGAGGGCGCGCCGGCCGACTACCACCAGAAGACCCTGGTGGCCCAGCTGGCGCAGGCCGTGTTCGGCAGCTTCCATCTCGGGTTCGTGCTCATCACCGTCGTGACCGCACTGATCCTGGTGCTGGCCGCCAACACCGCGTTCAATGGTTTCCCGGTGCTGGGGTCGATCCTGGCCCAGGACAGCTATCTGCCCCGCCAGCTGCACACCCGCGGCGACCGGTTGGCGTTCTCCAACGGCATCCTGTTCCTGGCGTTCGCTGCCATCGCGTTCGTGGTCGCGTTCAAGGCCGAGGTGACCGCGCTGATCCAGCTGTACATCGTCGGGGTGTTCGTGTCGTTCACGCTCAGTCAGATCGGCATGGTGCGGCACTGGACCCGGCACCTGAGGACCGAGACCGACCCGGCGGCAAGGCGGCAGATGATGCGCTCGCGGGTGGTCAACACCATCGGGTTCCTCTGCACGGGAACGGTTCTGCTGGTGGTGCTGGTCACCAAGTTCCTCGCCGGAGCGTGGATCGCGATCGTGGCGATGACGGCACTGTTCGTCATCATGAAGCTCATCCACCGGCACTACGCCGCCGTGAGCCGCGAGTTGGCGAACCAAGAGTCCGGGGTCGACGACATCGTGCTGCCCAGCCGCAACCACGCCGTGGTGCTGGTGTCCAAACTGCACCTGCCGACCCTGCGTGCGCTGGCCTACGCACGGGCCACCCGGCCGGATGTGCTGGAGGCCATCACGGTCAGCGTGGACGACGGTGAGACGAAGCAACTGGTGCACAAATGGCAGGAGAGCGACATCAGTGTGCCGCTCAAGGTTGTCGCCTCGCCGTACCGCGAAATCACCCGCCCCGTACTGGATTACGTCAAGCGCATCACCAAGGACTCGCCGCGCACCGTGGTGACGGTGTTCATCCCCGAATACGTGGTGGGGCACTGGTGGGAGGGCATCCTGCACAACCAGAGCGCGTTGCGGCTCAAGGGCCGCCTGCTATTCGAGCACAACGTCATGGTGACTTCCGTTCCTTGGCAATTGAATTCGTCCGAGCGGCTCAAGACGTTGCAGCCGCAGTCCGCGCCGGGCGACGCCAGACGGGGCATCCTGGATTGAGTCTGCTGACACTGACCGCCGGCGCGCCCGCCAACGGCGGCAGCTGCGTGGCGCGCGGGGACGACGGCCGGGTGGTGTTCGTGCGCTACGCGCTGCCGGGCGAGACGGTGCGGGCCCGGGTCGTCGATCAACGCGGATCCTATTGGCACGCCGTAGCGGTGGAGGTCCTGCAACCCGCACCCGAGCGGATCGAGCCGCTGTGCCCGATCGCCGGCGTCGACGGAGCGGGCTGCTGCGACATGGCGTTCGCCGACCCCGCCGCGTTGCGCACCATCAAGGGCGAGGTGGTGGCCAACCAGCTGCAGCGCCTCGGCGGGTTCACCTGGACCGGCGCGGCCGAGCCCGTCGCCGTTGATGCCGCCGGGCCTCGCGCTCGCGGAACCGCACCGCTCGCCGAGGCCGTCGGCCCCGGCGGGGCCACCGGCTGGCGGACCCGGGTGCGCCTCGAGGTCGGCGCCGACGGCCGGCCCGGCTTCCACCGCTACCACAGCGACGAGCTGGTGACCGACCTGCGTTGTGCCCAACTGCCCGCCGGCATGCTCGACGACCTGCCCATCGACGGCGCGCGGGTGGGGGACCAGCTGCACGTGGTGCTCGACGACGACGGTGTGCGGCACGTCGTGGCCAGCGGCGGAGAGCGCCGGCCGCGGGTGCTGGCCGGCGACTACGCGGCGGTGCAACGGGTCGGGGATCGGCACTGGACGCTTCCGGTGACCGCGTTCTGGCAGGCGCACCGCGACGCGGCCGGTGTCTATAGCGGACTCGTAACCGACTGGGCAGCAATCGAACCCGGCCTCACCGCCTGGGACCTCTACGGCGGAGCCGGGCTGTTCGCGGCGGCCCTGGCCGAGCGTGCCGGACCCGCGGGGCAGGTGGTCAGCGTGGACACCTCGCGCGCCGGCGCCCGGGCGGGCCGGGCAGCGCTGGCCGATCTGCCGCAGGTTCGCTTCGTCACCGATTCGGTGCGCAAGGCGCTGCCCGGTCTGCCGGCCGCCGCGGTCGCCGTGCTGGATCCGCCGCGGGCCGGGGCCGGCCGCGAGGTCGTCGAGCAGGTCGCCGCCGCCGGCGTGCCGCAGGTGATCCACATCGGTTGCGAGGCAGCATCCTTCGCGCGGGACATCGGGCTCTACATCGGGCAGGGCTACACGGTGGAGCGCCTGCGGGTGTTCGACGCCTTCCCGCTGACGCACCACGTCGAGTGCATCGCCTTGCTCACCCGCTGACCGCAGTCCTGTTAGGTTCGACCGATGGCACGACCGACCTTCGGCGGGCGCCTGCTCACCCGGGAATCCTGGCCGGAGACCCGCCGCGTCACCGACATCCTGCGCAAGGAGACGGTGGGCGGCATCCTGCTGCTGATCGCGGCGGGCGCGGCGCTGCTGTGGGCGAACTCCCCGTATTCGGCTGCCTACCACCGGCTCTCCGAGGCCGTGGTCGGTCCGCGCGCACTGCACCTGGACCTGTCGGTGTCGGCCTGGGCCGCCGACGGTCTGCTGGCCATCTTCTTCTTCGTGGTCGGGCTGGAACTCAAGCGCGAGTTCGTTGCCGGCGATCTGCGTGACCCGGCCCGCGCGGCGCTGCCGATCCTGGCCGCGGTCGGCGGCATGGGCGTCCCCGCGGCGGTCTACATCGCGGTCAACCTGGCCGCCGGCTCCTCGGACACGCTGGCCGGGTGGGCGGTCCCGACGGCCACCGACATCGCGTTCGCGCTGGCGGTGCTCGCGGTGATCTCCACCCACCTGCCGGCGGCGCTGCGGACCTTCCTGCTCACCCTCGCGGTGGTCGACGACCTCCTTGCGATCATCGTGATCGCAGTGTTCTACACCGACCATCTGGCACCGCTGCCGCTGATCGGCGCGCTGGTCTTGATCGCGGTCTTCGGGCTCGTGGTGCGGCGCGGGATCCGAACGTGGTGGGTCCTCGTTCCGATCGCCGTCGTCGCGTGGGCACTCATGCACGCCAGCGGTGTGCATTCGACGGTGGCCGGGGTGTTGTTGGGATTTGCCGTGCCGGTGCTGGGCCCGCACGCGGCCGCCGAACACTTCGAGCACCGGATGCGCCCGCTGTCGGCCGGTGTCGCGGTCCCGGTGTTCGCCTTCTTCGCCGCCGGTGTGACCGTCAGCGGCTGGGCGGGATTCGTGGCCGCGCTGGGCGATCCCGTGACGCTCGGGGTGCTGGCCGGCCTGGTGCTGGGCAAACCGCTGGGCGTATTCCTCACCACCTATCTGGTGGCCAGGTTCACCCACGCCCGCCTCGACGACGATTTGGCCTGGCGTGATGTGCTCGGGGTCGCGCTGCTGGCGGGGATCGGCTTCACCGTCTCCCTGCTGATCGGCGAGTTGGCATTCGGTCACGGCACGCCGGAGGGCGAGGACGTCAAGGTCGCGGTTCTGCTCGGATCACTGGCGGCGGGGCTGCTGGCAGCGATCGTCCTGCTCGGCCGCAACGCCGCCTACCGGCGGATACATGCCGTCGAGACCGCCGACGCCGACAACGACGGCGTCCCCGACGTCTACCGGACGCACGGGCCGCCATCCGGCTGAACCCAGGTTGCTCGAGTACACTGGACGGATGCTTGAACAGATCCGCGGACCCGCAGATCTGCAGCACCTTTCCCAGTCCGAGCTCGGTGATCTGGCTCACGAGATCCGGGACTTTCTGATCCACAAGGTGGCTGCCAGCGGCGGGCACCTCGGCCCCAACCTGGGCGTGGTCGAACTGACGCTGGCCCTGCACCGGGTGTTCGACTCGCCGCACGACCCGATCATCTTCGACACCGGCCATCAGGCCTACGTGCACAAGATGTTGACCGGGCGGATGGGTGATTTCGACACGCTGCGCCGCAAGGGCGGACTGTCCGGATATCCGTCGCGCGCGGAGAGCGACCACGACTGGGTGGAGTCCAGCCACGCCTCGACGGCACTGTCCTACGCCGACGGTCTGGCCAAGGCCTTCGAACTGACCGGGCATCGCAACCGGCACGTGGTGGCGGTCGTCGGTGACGGCGCCCTGACCGGCGGCATGTGCTGGGAAGCGTTGAACAACATCGCCGCCGCCAACCGGCCCGTGGTGATCGTCGTGAACGACAACGGCCGCAGCTATGCACCCACCATCGGCGGGCTGGCCGATCACCTGGCCACCCTGCGCCTGCAGCCGGGCTACGAGAAGCTCCTGGAAAAGGGCAAAGATCTGGTTCGTGGTGTTCCGATGGTCGGGGAGTTCTGCTACCACTGCATGCATAGCGTGAAGGCCGGGATCAAGGACGCCCTGTCACCCCAGACGATGTTCACCGATCTGGGCCTGAAGTACGTCGGGCCGATCGACGGGCACGACGAGCACGCCGTGGAATCGGCGCTGCGCAGCGCGCGGGACTTCAACGCCCCGGTGATCGTGCACGTGGTCACCCGCAAGGGCATGGGTTACGGCCCGGCCGAGGCCGACGAGGACGAGCAGATGCACGCCTGCGGGGTCATCGACCCGGCAACCGGGCTGGCCACCTCCGAGGCCGCGCTGGGCTGGACCACCGTCTTCTCCGACGAGCTGATCCGCATCGCCGGCAAGCGCCGCGACATCGTCGGGATCACCGCCGCCATGCCGGGCCCGACCGGTATGGCCGAATTCGGAAAGCGGTTCCCGGACCGCGTGTTCGACGTCGGCATCGCCGAACAGCACGCGCTGACCTCTGCTGCGGGCCTGGCCATGGGCGGCCTGCACCCTGTGGTCGCCATCTACTCGACCTTCCTCAACCGGGCGTTCGACCAGGTGATGATGGACGTCGCACTGCACAAGCTGCCCGTCACGCTCGTGCTCGACCGGGCCGGCGTCACCGGCCCCGACGGCGCCAGCCACAACGGGATGTGGGATCTGGCGATGCTGAGCATCGTGCCCGATATGCGGGTCGCCGCGCCGCGCGACGCCACCCGGCTGCGTGAGGAACTGGCCGAGGCGCTCGCCGTCGACGACGGCCCTACCGCGTTGCGGTTCCCCAAAGGCGATGTGGGCGAGGATATTCCGGCGCTGCATCGGTTGGCCGGCGGCCTGGACGTGCTGGCCACCCCGGCCGACGGACTGGGCAACGACGTACTGCTGGTGGCCGTCGGCGCACTGGCCGGCATGGCGCTGGGCAGCGCCGAGCGGCTGTGCGACCAGGGCATCGGGGTGACGGTCGTCGACCCGCGCTGGGTGCTGCCCGTTTCCGGCGGGCTGGTGGAATTGGCGGGCGCGCACAAGCTGGTGGTGACGCTGGAGGACAACGGTGTGGCCGGCGGGATCGGGTCGGCGGTGTCGGCGGCGCTTCGGCGCGCCGAGATCGACGTGCCCTGCCGGGACATCGGCGTTCCGCAGCGGTTCCTGGCGCACGCGTCGCGCGGCGAGATCTTCGCCGAGATCGGGCTCACCGACCAGAACGTGGCGCGGCGGATCACCGGATGGGTTGCCGCGCAGAGCGCTGCGGTGGCCGAACCCGAGATCAGCGAACGCCTCGACTGACGCCCGTCCGATCTTCCTACCCAACCGGGTAGGGTGCGGCCATGGACGCCGAACTGGAGGGCTGGAGAGCCGCCGGGCAGGTCTTCGATTACCTGGGTTTCGACATCTTCTTCCGCGTGGACGGCCCACCCGCGGGCTCGGCTCCCTATCTGCTGGCGATCCACGGCTACCCGTTCAATTCGTGGGACTGGTCGCTGATCTGGCCGGCGATCACGCAGCGGTTCACCGTGGTCGCCCCCGACATGATCGGGATGGGATTCTCGGACAAGCCACGCGCGTACGAGTATTCGGTGGCCGACCACGCTGACATGCACGAGGCGCTGCTGAGGCACCTCGGCGTCGAGCGCGCACACATCCTGGCCCATGATCTGGGTGACTCGGTGGGTCAGGAGCTGTTGGCGCGCAGGCATTTCGGTGAACAGAGCTACGGCGACTGGTACATCGACTCGATCACCTGGCTCAACGGCGGCCTGTTCAACGAGGCCTACACCCCGCGGGCGATGCAGAAGCTCATGTCGCGAACTCCCATGGGCGACATGATGAGTCCGCTACAGGGCAGCCCGCTGTCGCGCCGGCTGCTGGAACCCACCCTGGCCGAGATGTTCGGGCCCAACACCAAGCCGGATGCTGCGCTGATGGCCAAGTTCCATCAGATTCTGGAGTACAACGACGGAAAGCGGGTGCTGCACAAGGTCGGCCGCTTCCTCGACGACCGGTACCGGCACCGCAATCGGTGGGTGCGTGCGATGCGGGAGACCACGGTGCCGATGCGGCTGATCGACGGCCCCGTCGACCCCAACTCCGGTGCTCACATGGCCGTGCGGTACCGCGACGTCATCCCGAATGCGGACGTGGTGATGCTCGGCGACGACATCGGTCACTGGCCGCAGATCGAGGCTCCCGACGCGGTGTCGGCGCACTTCCTCGAGTTCGTGACGGCGCTGACCTAACCGCGACCTAACCGCCGGCCAGCGCCGCGGCGAGGGCGGGCACCGCCAGCTCGCGCTGCCAGGTCCGGGCATCGCCGTCGCGAAGTACCGCGTCGACGGTGGCGACCACCGCGGCGCTGCCGGCGGTGGGCACCCAGTCCCAGCACAGCCGGCGGATCAGTTCCGGTGACACCAGGTTCTCGGTGGGAACTTGCACGCGTTCGGACACTTCGTTCAGTGCGTTGCGCGCGGCCTCGAGGCGGGCGGCGGCCTCGGGTTTCCGCCTGCTCCAGCGCACCGCCGGGGGCGGTCCGTTCTGTGGTTCGGAGGCATGCGGGGGATCGGGGTCGGCCCGGCCGGCGGCCAGCGCGTCCAGCCAGACCTTGGCGCTGCGGCGTTGCTTGGGCCCGCCGAACACCGGCAGCGCCAGGAGTTCCTCGACGGTTTTCGGGTCGGCCTGGGCGGCGTCGATGATCGCCGAATCGGGCAGGATCCGGCCGGGTGCGATGTCGCGGCGCTGCGCGATGTGGTCGCGGGCGTTCCACAGTTCGCGTACTTCGGCGAGTGCGCGCCGGTTGCGGACCTTGTGGATGCCGGAGGTGCGCCGCCACCGGTCCCGGCGGGTCGGGGTGGCCTCGGACGTGCGTACGAACTCGAATTCCTGTGCGGCCCAATCGGTTTTGCCCTGTTCGGCGAGCAAGGCCGAGATGGCCTCGCGCAACTCGAGCAGGACCTCGACGTCCAGTGCGGCGTAGTTGAGCCACGCGGGCGGCAACGGCCGTTTGGACCAGTCCGCGGCGCCGTGCCCCTTGGCCAGCCCCAGGCCCAGCATCCGCTGCACCATCGCAGCCAGGTTGACCCGGTCGAGTCCGGCCAGCCGGCCGGCCAGCTCGGTGTCGTAGAGGCTGGGCGGGTGCATGCCGACCTCGCCCAGACACGGCAGATCCTGGTCCGCGGCGTGCAGGATCCACTCGTCGGTGCCCAGCACTTCGGCCACCGGTGCGAGCACGGTCAGCGGATCACCGCCGTGGCTGACCGGGTCGATCAGCACGGTGCCCGCGCCGGCCCGGCGGATCTGGATCAGGTAGGCCCGGTTGGAGTAGCGAAAGCCCGACGCGCGCTCGGCATCCACCGCGAACGGGCCGGTTCCCGACGCGAGGCGGTCGGCCGCTGCCGCGATCTCTCGGGTGTACACCGACAGCACTGGTACCCCGTCGGCGGGCTCGAGTAGTGGGAGGGGCTCCGGTTCGGGTGCGGCCTCCTCGCTGGCGGGGGAGACCTTGTCGTCGGTCTGGCTCATGGTCAGGCGCGCGACCGTGAACCGAGGTCGGTCACCCCCACCGGCGGCAGGCCCGCGGCATGTTCGAGCACCTCGCAGAATGCCTGCACGTGCACCCCCAGATCCGGCGTGGTGGCCGTCCAGGATGCCCGCAGTTCCAGCTGGTGCGCGCGGGGTGGCCCGGAGATGTCGCCGTAGCGCACCGACGTGGTGGCGGTAACGGTGCCGCCGAGGGCCGTGACGTGCTCGGAGCGTGCCTCGAGCGCGTCGACCAGCCAGCTCCAGGCGACCTCGGGCAGCAGCGGGTCGACGGCTTCGGTGGAATCCAGATCGGCCTGGATGTAGGCCACCAGTCGCATGGTGCCGTCCCAGGCCTCCGAGCCGTCGGGGTCGTGCAGCAGGATCAGCCGGCCGAACGCATCGCCGTCGGACTGCTCGGGCACCACGGCGAGATCGGAGGCCAGCTCGGGGTGTTTGACCTCGGCGCCGATCGCATAACTGAAGGGCGCCAGCCGCTGCGGCGGGCGGATCGGCCCGAGTTCGATCTCCGGCCGGACCGTCGCGGCGTTCATCGCCTCCACAGCATCGTGGAATTCGGCCGGCTCGGCGGAGGTCACGAATCGACGCTAGCCCCATCTGAGCAGCCACGGGCGCAGGCGCGCCGTTTTTTGGCCCGGGTGCCGGTGATGGCAGCATGGACGCCGATGAACGTGCCCCAGGACGTCCCCCAGGACGCGCGCCCGAACACCCGTCGTGACCTGCCCGACTCGCCGTACCTGGCCGCCGCGGCCGGCCGGGTGCCCGCCCGGACGCCGGTGTGGTTCATGCGGCAGGCGGGTCGCAGCCTGCCCGAGTACCGCGCGCTGCGCGCCAACCACCGCATGCTCGACGCCTGCTTCGATGCCGAACTGGTCTGCGAGATCACCCTGCAGCCGATCCGGCGCCATCACCTGGACGCGGCGATCCTGTTCTCCGACATCGTGGTGCCGCTGCGGGGCGCGGGCATCGACCTGGACATCGTGCCCGACGTCGGCCCGGTGATCGCCTCGCCGATCCGGACCGCGGCCGACGTCGCCCGTATCGGCGTGCTGGATCGGGCGGCGGTACAGCCCGTGTCCCAGGCGGTGTCCCTGCTGGTCGGCGCCCTGGGGGAGGTGCCGCTGATCGGGTTCGCCGGCGCGCCGTTCACCCTGGCGTCCTATCTGGTCGAGGGCGGCCCGAGCAAGCATCACGAGCGCACGAAGGCGATGATGCTGGCCGATCCGTCGACGTGGCACGCGCTGATGACCGCGTTGACCGATATCACCATTGCGTTCCTGCGCCTGCAGGTGGACGCCGGAGTGGACGCGATCCAGGTGTTCGACTCCTGGGCGGGCACTCTGTCCCTGACCGATTACCGCGAGCTGGTGCTGCCGCATTCGACGCGGGTGTTCGAGGCGATGGCCGGCGCCGGCATTCCCATGACCCATTTCGGGGTGGGTACCGCGGAGCTGCTCGGGGCCATGGGCGAGGCAGGCGCCACCGTCGTCGGGGTGGACTGGCGTACGACGCTGTCGGATGCCGCCACCCGCATCCGCCCGGGTACGGCCCTGCAGGGCAACCTCGATCCCGTCGTGCTGATGGCCGGCTGGGACATCGTGGAAGCCCGGGCGCGGGCCGTCGTCGAGGACGGTCGGGCCGCCGTCGCCGCGGGTGCGGCCGGGCACATCTTCAACCTCGGCCATGGGGTGATGCCGGCCACCGATCCGGGAGTGCTGACCGATCTGGTGGCGCTGGTGCACTCCCTGTGAGCGACGCAGCCCGCGAGGGACGAGCGGGCGGAGGAGCCGCAGCGTGAGCCCTGTGACGGCCCCGTATTGCGCGAAGCGCTCCCTATGAGTACGACCTATTGCATTGTCGGGGGCGGTGTTTCGGGCTTGGTGGCGGCCTACCGGCTGCGCTGCGCAGTCGGTCCCGACGCCACCATCACCGTGTTCGACCCGGCTGACCGGCTCGGCGGGCTCTTGCGGACCGAGCGGGTCGGCGGGCAGTCGATGGACATCGGCGCCGAAGCGTTCGTGGCCCGCCGGCCCGAGATGCCCGCACTGCTCGCGGACCTCGGCCTGGCCGGGCGGCGGATCTCTCCGGCGGGCACCCGCCCGCTGATCTACGCCGACGCGCGGCTGCATCCGCTGCCAGCCGGGACCGTCAACGGCATCCCCAGCGCCGCCGCCGCGATGACGGATCTGGTGGACGCGGAGACGCTGGCGCGCATGGGCGCCGAACCGTCGCGCCCGCTGTCCTGGCACGCCGGGGCCGACCCCTCGGTCGGCGACTTGGTCGGGGACCGGTTCGGCGCGCAGGTGGTGGCCCGCTCGGTGGATCCGCTGCTCTCGGGGGTGTACGCCGGTACGGCCGCCGGCATCGGCCTGCGTTCGGCGGTGCCGACGGTGGCGGCAGCCCTGGACCGGGGCGCGCCGAACCTGACCGAGGCGGTGCGGGCGGTGTTGCCGCCGGGTCCCGCCGGTCCGGTGTTCGGGGCGGTCGACGGCGGCTACCAGGTGATGCTGGACGCGCTGGTGGCCCAGAGCGGGCTGCGCTGGCAGGGCACCGCGGTGGTGGAGCTCCTGCGCGACGGCGGCGGCTGGAACGTCTACGACGACGAAGGCACCTGCTGGCCCGCCGACGGGGTGATCCTTGCGCTGCCCGCGCCGCGGCTGGCCGCGTTGATGGCCGGGCCGGCGCCGCGCACCGCGGCCGCCGCGGGGCGCATCGAGGTGGCGTCCTCGGTGGTGGTGGCGCTGGCGGTGCCCGGCGGGACGCCGCTGCCCCAGAACTCCGGGGTCCTGGTGGCCACCGGAGAACGGTTGCACGCCAAGGCGATCACGCTGTCCGGGCGCAAGTGGGGGTCGCGGGGTAATGCGGAGCTGCTGCGGTTGTCGTTCGGCCGGTCCGGCGACACGATCGCGCGCGATACCTCCGACGACACGCTCCTGGCCTGGTCGCTGGAAGACCTGCGCACGGTCTTCGGCATCGACGTCGAGCCGCTGGACGTCCGGGTGCACCGCTGGCTGGACGCCATGCCGCAGTACGCACCCGGGCACGCCGGCCTGGTCGCCGAACTGCGGGCCGGGCTGCCGCCGGGTCTGGCGGTGGCGGGCAACCATCTCGACGGCATCGGGGTGCCGGCCTGCGTGTCGGCGGCCGGACTGGCCGTGCAGGCGCTATCGGGCGTCGTGGGACGATAGGAACATGGCCAAGCTGGACTACGACAAACTCAACTCCACCACCCGCTACATGATGATCTCGGCGTTCGCGGTGAACCCGGGCGAGTTGGATGACGACCGTTCCGATGTGATCGACGACGTCGCCACCTTCTTCAAACAGCAGGAGGAGAAGGGCGTCGTGCTGCGAGGTCTCTACGACGTGGCGGGCCTGCGCGCCGACGCGGACTACATGACCTGGAACCACGCCGAGCGCATCGAGGACCTGCAGGCCGCCTACGCCGGTTTCCGCCGCACCCGGCTGGGCCGGCTGTCCGAGCCGGTGTGGAGCGCCGCCGCTCTGCATCGGCCCGCCGAGTTCAACAAGAGTCACGTGCCCGCATTCATCGCCGGCGAGCCCGCCGGTGACTATGTGTGCGTGTATCCGTTCGTGCGGTCCCTGGAGTGGTACCTGCTGCCGGACGACGAGCGGCGACACCTGCTCGTCGAGCACGGTATGGCCGGTCGTGAGTACGCCGATGTCCGGGCCAACACCGTGCCCGCCTTCGCGCTGGGTGATTACGAGTGGATCCTGGCCTTCGAGGGACCCGATCTGGGCCGCATCGTCGAGCTGATGTGGAAGCTGCGCTACACCGGCGCCCGCCGGCACGCCCGCGAGGAGACCCCGTTCTTCACCGGGCCGCGCCGCAGCGTCGAGGATCTGATCGCCGCGCTGCCGTAACCCCGCTGGTGGTCCCGGTTCGGCCGTCGAACGTGGGGGATATGGATGACAAGCGTTGGGTTCGGGTGCATATCCCCCACGTTCGATGTGTCGTTACCGGTGCCAACAGGGGGCTTCGGTGCTGGTGCGGAATCGGTGACTAAGAACTTAGGAGCTGGGTTCCAGCTTCAAGCAAATCGAATTGATGCAGTACCGCTGATCCGTCGGGGTCGGATAACCCTCGCCGGAGAACACGTGGCCCAGATGGCTGTGGCAGCTGGCGCACAGCACCTCGACCCGGCGCATGCCGTGCGTGTCGTCGGGCCGCAGCAGGACCGCTTCGGACTGGCTCGGGTTGAAGAACGACGGCCATCCGCAGTGCGAGTCGAATTTCTCTGTGCTGCGGAACAATTCGGCTCCGCAGGCGCGGCAGTTGTAGACACCTTCGGTGCGCGTGTCGGTGTATTCGCCGATGCCGGGGCGTTCCGTGCCGGCGCGGCGCAGGACCGCGAATTCCTCCGGGGTCAGCTTCGACCGCCATTCGTCATCGGTCAGCTGCACCTTGGCCGGGGGTAGCTCCCGTTGGCTGCGGGTCGTCATCAGCACACGCTAGCGCGGTCGGGCGACGGCGTCATCCAGGGCGGGTCGATTCCTTCGGCGAGGCGATCATCCGAGCGGGCGTCGAGGTAACGGAAGAACAGCACGCAGAACACCACGATCAGGATCAGCGACCAGCCGTAGGTGATCTTCATGTACTCGAGGAAACGTCCGGTGGTCGGCCAGCGCCACATCAGCCAGCGGTCCATCGTCAGGAAGCCGTAGGTGGCCAGCCAGGCCGGCCAGTTGCGCAGTACCGAATTCGGCAGCACCACCGTCATGAGGAACGGGAACAGCATCATCGAGTAGTAGCCCTGCGCCAGGGACATCACCAGCCACGACGTCACCAGCAGCACGCCCGCCGACGTCAGCACCCAGAACCGCTGGTCGCGCTCGCGGTAGTACCGGTACAGCAGCCACAGACTGCCCGCCGCGAGCGCCATGAACAGCACCCGCAGCGCCATGATCAGCCACAGCGGCAGGCCGTAGTAGGTGCCGTTGCCCTGGATGGAGGAGTTGAAGTAGTCCCGGGTGCCCAGGATGTAGGGCAGCGTGTTGTGCACGAAGCTGCCGGCGTCGGAGACCAGCGGCCAGGCCGCGGCGTTGAAGGCGATCGGCACCGCGAACGCGGCGGCCAGCGTGCGCCACTGCCGATTGAGCAGCGGGATCAGCAGCAGCACCCCGAGCACCGGTTTGACCACCAGCGACAGCCCGATCGCGATACCGGCCCACCACTGATGGCCGACCTTGCCCGACAGCAGGAACTGCAGGAATACCACCTCGGCGAGCAGGATGCAGCCGTTGATATTGGTGAAAACCAGTGTGTTGGTGACGGATTCGGTGACGAACATGGCCGCCAGCACGGCGGGCAGGGCCACCGAGGTCAGCGCGAACCCGAACATGCGCACCAGCAGGCAGGCGGCGGCGATGATCGCCACGGTGTTCAGGGCGACGAACCAGTTGTGCGAGGCGAAGATGGAGTCGATGTAGCCGAACGGCGCCATCAGCAGGGTGCCGCCCGGTGGGTACAGGTAGTGCGGGTCGACGTAGTCCAGGTGCTCGTTGTAGATGTCGACGCCGGCGCGGAAGTTGCGGACCGCGCGGTACACCGGGGCCCAGTCGTCGGTGATATAGCCGTTGCTGGTGAGCACCCAACTGCGGTGGATGATCGACATGATGGCGATCGGCCACAGCGCTACACGGAACACCTCGGCGGTGGTCATGGGGGCGGATCGGGGCCGGAGGGCGCGAAGGACAGCCGTCACGCCGGAACCGTACCCCGTGGACCAGAGTGCATGGCTCAGGCGGGGCAGTACGTGTCCGTCTCCGGCGTCTTGCCGGAGTCGATGTAGGAGATCAACGGGGCCAGCGCACAGCTCGAGTAGATCGAGGCGCCGTGTCCGATGCCCTGCCAGATGACCCGTTTGCTGGCCGCGCCCGCGTTGATGACGGTGGCCGCGGTGGCCGCCACGCCCTCGTTGCCGGCGATGGGATCGTTCTGCACGCCCATCAACAGCACGCCAACCTTGAGGTTCTTCGGGTCCTGCGGCGCGGTGCCGCTGGGCCAGTTCAGGCACTTGACCAGGTTGAGGGCGGCGACGGTGCCGAATTGCGGGTAGGTCTTGTTCCAGGCGACGACGAGTTCGCGGACACGGTCGGGGGTCGGCCGGTTGAGCGCGTCGCTGCACCGGTTGATGAACTGGCCGTCGGCTTCGCGCAGCGACTCCGACTGCGTGACGAGGTCCATGATCGGTCCACTGTCGCCGGAGCGGGCCGACGCCAGGATCTGGGCCAGCCGGTTGGTGCTGGCCACCCGGTCGCCGACGGGGAAGCCCAGGGCGGTGATCAGTCCGTTGGCCAGGGCGGCCACCGAGGCGCCCCCGGGGCCACGGCCGGCCCGTGCATCGGCCAGCAGGGCGTTCACCGCGCCCTTGGGGTCCGGCCCGAGCGGGCAATTGGTCGCCGCGCACTGGGTGGCGAACGCGTCGAGCGCGGCCTGCTGGCCCTTGGCCTGTTGATCGGCGGCCATCTCGGCGCCGACGCCGTACGGGATGGGGGAGTCGAGCACCAGCCGGGCGACCTTGTCCGGATGCGAGCCCGCGAACGCCATCGCCACCTGGGCGCCGTTGCCGATGCCCAGCACGGCCAGCCGCGGCACATCCCAGCTGCTGCGCAGGCGCTCGAGGTCTTCGGCGGCGCGCGCGTTGTCGTAGGCCGAATCGCCGGGCGCCAGCGCGTCGGTGCAACTGGTGGTGGCGGTCAGGGTGATGGCGCCCAGACTGGCCACCGGGTCGTCGCCCGACTCGAACTGCGCCTGGTTGGCCATCTCCTGCCGGTCGAACAGGTCGCGGCAGTCCACGGCGCTGGAGCGGCCCATGCCGCGCCGGTCGACGGCCACGATGGGCCGGGCCTCGAGCACATCGCCGCCGGAACGGGACAACCACTGCGGCAGCTGAACCGACGTCGGGACGTCCGAGCCGGTGGTGACCACCAGCGGACCGGCGTCGGCCGGGGTTGCAGCCGTCTTGGCGCGGACGACACCGATCGACACGGTTCCGCTGGCGCCGCCGATCGGGTCGAGGTCGGCGTCGTAGGTGGCGCAGTCCAGCATGACGCCGGCCGGCGCGGGCACCCCGGCGTCGCCGAAGACCTGCGTGGTGCACGGGCTCCAGGCCAGGTCTTTCTTGGGCGCCGCGATCTCCGGCGGTCCGTCGGGCGGTGCGGTCGTCGGGGTGGGTCCCGACCCGCCCGGGTGCCCGGAGTCGGATGCGTAGCGCGGGTTCGCGCCCAACAGCGGCACGCAACCCGACAGCAGGGCGGTGGCCGCGACCAGAGTCGCCACGAACGGGAGGGACCGTTTCACGCAGACCACAGTAGCGAGCGAGGGCGAATGCTCACCCGCGCACGTAGCGCGTGTACAGATAGCCGGCCTCGTCGGCCAGCAGGTGCGCGCGCCGCATCTCGGTCTGCACCTGGCCCGCGCCGGTCGCGATCCGGCGCGCCTGCCCGCCCACCAGCACCGGCGCCACCGTCAGGCACAGCTCGTCGAGCAGGCCGGCGTCGATGAAGGTGGAATGCAAGCTGGGGCCGCCCTCGGTGAGCACCCGGCGCAGTCCGCGGTCGGCCAGCACATTCAGCACGGTCGCGATGTCCACGCCGCCGGTGTCCGTCGCCGAACATGCCAGCACCTCGGCCGCCGGACCGAGTCGCTCGCCGGCGTCGGCCACCGCGGCCGCCGCGGTCAGCACGAGCGGAGGGACCTCGGTGTGGGTGAACACCTTCATGGTGCGGTCGAGGAGGCCGGACTGGGTGACGATCGCGATCGGCGGGACCTCCGACTGTCCGCGGTCGCGGCGGGCCTGACGGGCCGCGGCGGACATCTGGGCTCCGCCGTAGTTCTCGACGCGAACGGTGCCTGCGCCGACGACGATCACGTCGGCCAGTTCGCGCATCAGGCCGAACAGCGCCTTGTCGCCGGGTCCGGCCAGGCCGCCGGACTTCCCGTCGGCGGTCGCGCCGCCGTCGAGGCTGTTGATGAAGTTGGAGCGCACCCAGCACCGGGTCAGGTCGTTGGGGTACGCGTAGAGCTCCGGCAACCGGGATTCGGCCACGGTCTCGGCGGTGGCGAGCAGTGTGAGTTGTGTCCCAGCGTCGGCTTGGCCCATGAGTTCGATTGCAACACGTCGCTACAGTTCTGCGCATGCAACGTCTCGTGGACCGTCACCCGACGGTGTCGCCCGAGCGGCTGATTGCCCAGCTCGTGCCGCCGCCGACGTTCGCCGACGTCAGTTTCGACAACTACCGGCCCGACCGGGGCGAGCCCACCCAGGGCGCGGCGGTGGAGTTCTGCCGGCGGTTCTGCGACGACGCGGTCAGGCGCAAGCAGGGCAAGCGCAAGATGTTCGGCAAGCGAGAGACGCTGCCGGGGGTCGGGCTCTACCTGGACGGCGGGTTCGGGGTGGGTAAGACGCACCTGTTGGCGTCGACCTACTACACGTTGGCGACCGCCGGTGCCGGGCCGGCGGCGTTCGCGACGTTCGGCGAGCTGACCCAGCTGGCAGGTGTGTTCGGGTTCACCGAGTGCATCGACCTGCTGGCCGAATACGTGGTGGTGTGTATCGACGAGTTCGAGCTCGACGACCCGGGCAACACCACGCTGGTCTCGCGGCTGCTGTCGGCGCTGGTCGAGCGGGGCGTGTCGGTCGCGGCCACGTCGAACACGCTGCCCGAACAACTCGGTGAGGGCCGGTTCGCGGCGCAGGACTTCCTGCGCGAGATCAACACGCTCGCAACGATTTTCACCACGGTAAGGATCGAGGGGCCGGACTACCGGCACCGCGGGTTGCCGCCGGCGCCCGAGCCGATGACCGACGAGCAGGTGACGGCGGCGGCCGCGGCCGTGCCCGGAGCCACCCTCGACAACTTCGACGAGCTGTGCGCGCACCTGGCCACGATGCATCCGTCGCGGTACCTGACGCTGATCGAGGGTGTGCGCGAGGTGTTCCTGACCGGAGTGCACGCCCTGGATGATCAGGCGGTCGCGCTGCGGCTGGTGTCGCTGACCGATCGGCTCTACGACGCGGGCGTGCCGGTGGTGGCGTCGGGGGACAAGCTCGACACCGTGTTCGCCGAGGAGATGCTCGCCGGCGGCTACCGCAAGAAGTACTTGCGGGCGACCTCACGGTTGTTGGCGTTGACCGCCGCCGGTATCGACGCGGGTCACCGCGTCATCACGTAGTCGTTCTCCAGGGTGTCGCCGAGCCGGAACGTCTTGGTGCCGCTGATCGTGAAGCCGTGCTTGCGGTAGAACCGCTGGGCGCGTTCGTTCTGCTGGTTGACCCCGAGCCACAGCGTGCCGGTGCCGCGGTCCCGGGTGTCGTCGATGGCCGCGCGCATCAACGCGGCCGCGACCGGGCCACCGTGCGCGTCGGGTGCGACGTAGATCTTGGACAATTCGGTCACCGGGCCGTCCGGCAGCGCCGCGCGCACGTCGGCGTCGGTCGGTCTGGCGTGAATCAGTATGGCGTAGCCCAGGATTCGGGTTCCCTGGCGCGCGACGAACACTGCTCGGTCCGCATCGGCGAGGTATTCGGCGAACCGTGCGGCGGACAGGTTCTCCGCCACGAACGCGGCGATGTCCTCGGCGGTGGACGTCGGCGGGCAGGCCAGTGGGAAGGTCGCGGCAGCGACGGCGGCCAGCTCTGGCAGATCGGCGGGAGCGGCCGGGCTGACGACTACAGGTTCCACTGGGCCAGGTGGATCCCGGTCTTCTTGTTGATGAGCACCACGTGCGACACCAGGTCGCGGTAACAGTCCCAGAACACCGCGCCCGCCACCGTCGCTCCGGGTGTCGCGTTGGCCAGCGCGGCGTTCAGGTCGGCGGGGTCGTCGGTGGCGCGGGGCTCGTAGGCATCGCCGGTGGGTGTCACCCCGCGGAACTGGAAGGTGCCGGGAATGGCGCCCGGTGTCGGCGCGCTGACCGCGTGGACGACGACGTTGGCGCGCCAGACCTGCTCGCGCGGCGGGCGGGGCGGGTAGCCCCAGCCGGGCGGGATCTCCGAGGGCGTCACGCTGACGACGGTGACGTCCGCGATCACGTTGCCGTCGTGGATGCGCAGTGTGTCACCGGGGCGGCCGATGGGTGTTTCGACCGTGGTCTGGGCCGGGGCCGCGTTGGCCGGTGGGGTGGCCAGGGCCAGCATCGGGAGGACCGCGATCAGGATCATCAGCCAACGGCGCATGTTCGCATGATGGCACATCGGGGCTCGGCGGTTCGACGGGTTGCCGGTGTCAGGAGGGGATCAGGGTGCGCGTGGTGCGCAGGCGGCTGCGGCTGATCTGGCGGGCTACAGCGACGATCACGCCGAGCTGAACCAGCCCGATCAGGACGACCGGCCAGAGCAGTCCGAAGACGACGGCATAGGTCGTGCGATGTGGGACGGGCTGGCGCTGGGAGAAATGATCGGCCGCGTCGACTGCCAGCGTGGTGCAGACCAGCCCGCAGGCCAGATACAGAACGGCCATCATGGTGGTTGACATCGTTGTCATCACTTCCTCAATGCCGGGCGAACTCCATTGTTCACCTGTATCCATGCATTCTGGCAACAAACACACGCTTGGCTGTGAAATTGTTATCTGTGACACAGCAGTAGTCAAATCCGGGCAGAAATGGTGCTCCGACCGCGCCCTCACGTTGGTTCGCCGTTGTGCCGCAATCTTCGCGGTGTGGTAGCCGGGCAAATCCTGCAGGCCCGGTCACTCCTCGTCCGAGCTCGCCGTCCCAAACTGTCCGCGAACACGCTCCGGAGTGTCGCCGCCGGGCGGGTTCGGGGTTGTCCCCGGTGCTGATCCGGGCGGCGTTCTTGGGGCGGAATCACGCCCGTCGCGCCCGGTGGCACGGCCGGTGGGTGACGTTCGGGCAGCAATCGTCGGCGAGCCTCTGCTTCTGGGCGTAATCCATCGAGGGGTTGTTGTCCCAGGCGACCAGAACACAGTTCGTGAACGCCTGACCCGGCGGCTGTTTGGGTCTGCCGTACCGGGTGCCGCCAATGCGGTGGCGGCGATCATCACGGCACCGGGTGCTCCAATCGGTCGCCATCCCGCACCGGTGTGGCTGAGAGTCCGGATGGCTGCCTACTTCGGCAGCGGTCACGAAAAGCGCTGATCCAGAGGGTATTTCGTGGAGTTCGGCTATTGGACCGCGTGGGTGTCCACCCCGGGCGGCTGGACCGCCGTCGGTGCTGGCGCCAGGGGAGCGGACGCGCTCCAGGTGCGCCCGTCGGGGAATTGACACGACGCCGTTCCCTGGGCGGTGCTGGCGAACGTCCCGCCGAGGGATTTGCAGCAGCTTGCGCGGGCGACCTTGTCGGATCCGGAGCGCCCGCGTTCGCGACGCAGACGTCCATCTGGGCCAACTCGACCGGTTTGCTCGGCTCGGCGCCTGCGGGCGCCACGGGCGGTTTCCCTTCGTGGGGAAGTCCGCTCTGGTGGTGTCGATGTAGTGCGTATGTGGCGCCAGCCCTTATTGGCTAGGCTATTTGACTACTCTGACCTGCACAAACAATGGTGCGCGATACTGGGATTGAATGAGCATCCTCATACCTCTGCGATCAGCCGGAACCCGCTGTAACGTCGCACTATAGCGACGGTTTTCGGGTCAGAACGTGTCAGCATGTATCGTCATATATCGGTTTTCGGGGCACGTTTCGGGGCACGATCGGAGGGCGCTGTGGCAGCACCAGTAGTGCGGCAGAAAGGCAAGGTGCGACGGCTGCCGTCCGGTCGTTTTCAGGCGTCCTACGTCCACAAGGGCACCCGCTACAAAGCGCCGCAGACCTACACGGTCAAGTCAGCCGCCCACGGATGGATCGAATCCGAGCGCCGGCTGATCGCCCTCGATGCGTGGACACCCCCGGAGGACCGCCAACTTGACCCCGCCAGCGCTGCCACCGATGAACCCGATACGCCGACCCCGGAAGCTCTGACCTTCGGCGGGTGGTTCAGTGCGTGGATCGAAGATCACCGCAACAGCAAGACGGGCAAGCCGTTGAGCGCCGGCACCCGCCGCGACTATGAATCGGTCTACCGGTTGCACATCGCTCCCACCTTCGCTGCCGAGCCGATAGCTCAGATCACGACTACCGCCATCGAGCGCTGGCACGCTGCCACCCTCACCGACAAACCGACCCAGCGGGCCGCCGCCTACAACCTGCTGTCGCTGGCGCTCAAGTGCGCAGCCAACGCGGGGGTTATCCCGGCGAACCCGGCGTCGATCCCCGGCGCGTCAAAGTGCCGGCGCGAACGCGAACCGATGTACTTGAGCGCGCTAGAGCGCACCGCCATCGCGGCGAACATGCGCACCGGCTACGCCGCATTGGTGACCATCGAAGAATCCTGCGGTGTCCGGTTCTCCGAATCGACCGCGCTGCGCCGCTGTGACGTTGATACCCGCGCTGGCAAGCTGTTCATCCGCGCGGCGACCGAACCCGCACCGGATGGCGGTCGGCGACGGCGCGAATCGACCAAGAGCGCAGCCGGGGAGCGGGTGGTGTCCATCCCGCCGCGTGCAGTGCCCTTGATCGAAGCGCACCTCGCCAAGCACGTAGGCACGGAGCCCGACGCGCTGATGTTCCCAGCTGTCGGTGACACCAGCCGTCCAGTCAGTTGGACCACCTACCGACGCTGGTGGATCACAGCGACCGAGGCAGCCGGCGTGCCCAAGGCTCGGGGTCACGACCTGCGCCACAGCCACCTGACCGACTACGCCCGTCTGCCGGGGGTCACCATCGCCGACGTGATGGAACGCGCCGGCCACAATTCGCCGGTCGCATCCCTGCGCTACCTGAAAGCCAACCGACAAGACGAGTTCGCCAAGCTGGTCTGACGCACCGCGCCCTTGCCGAGTGCCATCACTGTGCGCGGACGCGGTAGCGGTTGAGCACCGCCAACTCCGCGACACTCCAGCCGGCGAACCCGCCGCGGGTGTCGATAGTCAGGTTCTCCCGCGTGAAGGTGCTGGGAAGTTGGCTAGCGTTGGCTGCCAGCCGAGCCGCCGCAAGGGTGATCACCGCGGCGATCTCAGCGTTCGGCTCACCGCCAGTGAACCCATTGCCGCGGGTGTAGGACCGCGCCAGGACGGTCACCAACTCCACAACTCTCGTCGCGGAGTCATCCGTGAGCAGCGCTGCGGTCAGGGTGGCGTCGAGCAGCGCTGTCACGTCATCGGGATCGACCGCGGTCACGGAGTACCGCCACCGCTTCCCGCCGTCAGGACCACGACCGCCTCGGGGTGCAGCAGTCCGAGGTCATAGCGGGTGGTCACCCGAATACCGATCTGGTCGAACTCGGCGTAGCGCTCGGTCAGGATCGTCACGGACGGGGCGATGTCCCGCGCCACCGCAATCTGGCTGGTGTCGGCGAGCACTGCCTTACCCTCGGGCAGCTTGTTGGTGGGGGTGACGCCGATGCCGAACAGCCGGTAGGTCGGTCCGGCGGTCACATCGGATTCCAGCAGGTACTTGGCGCTGCCGGTGGCTTCTTTGAGCTTGCGCAGCTCGATGAAGTCGTTTCCGTTGACGAACCACCGGCTCGGCGTGACCTCGGCGGCACTGGCGAGGGCGATGGCGTCGAGCAGGCAATCGGCGTCGGTCACGTCCAGCTCGCCGGTCTGCACGCCGGCTTGGTTAGTGATGCCGGTGATACCCGCGCTGGCTCCGGTGCCCTTGAGCAATTCGGTATCGAGCTTGTCGCCGACGACCTTCACCAGCCGATTTTTCAGAACCGCGTCGATACCGAGAACGCTCTGACGTACCAGCTCGTTGGTGTAGCGCTCAATTGTCTTGAGGCTCTTGCGATCTGTTGGCATCAGCACCAGTTCATCGAACGTGGTGTCGTGATCGGACGGGATTTCGGCACCTTCGCCGACGAACCCGACCGCGCTCGATCCGGTCAGCTTCGGGATGCGCAGCACGCCCGCAGTGTCGAAGATGCGAACCCCACTGGAGAGCACAACCGAGGCGGCTTCTAGCGGTTGTACGAGTAGGTTGGCGACCTGATCGGCGAGCAATTCGGGGTTAGCGGCGGCAGTTTCAACCATGAACAGTCCTTATGTGACAGACCTTTTCGGGACTACAGCCCGCGGAGGTCGATGGGATTCGGGGAACCCGTTGTCACCAGGACAATTGATGGGGCCAGCCGCCAGGACCGACCCCATCATGATACCGCTGGGTCTACTTCTTTACGTCTATGTCAACGACGCCGGGCAACCTCCCGATCCGGGCGCCGACCGTCAGCGAATAGGCCAGTGCGAGGTCCTTGAGCGCCGCCGCCACGTTGACGTTCGCCGCGACGGATGTGATCTGCTGAAGCAACGCCAGCTTGGCGGTATCCTCCGCATCGTTCAGTGCCTTGATTGTCTCGTCACTCGCCATTGTCGTCCTCCCCTATTGGGCTCGTTGTCGCAGGATTGCGGCCAGATCAAAGTTAGCGGAGGCCACCGACATCGGACCCTGGCCGATGTTCCCGAACGGTCGCCGCGTTGCCATGTGCGGCTTGCGGGTCAGCAGATCGTCTATCGCCGCGCTCAGCGTTTCGGCGTCGTCCAGGTGCGCGGCGTCGAACGGCAGATCGGTCGGGTCCGCCAGCCGCCCGGTCGCTCGCACCAGCTCGGTATGCAGCCGGCGCGCCAACTCATCAGCGCGCTTACCGCGCTCTCGGTAACGCTGGCTCTCGGCGCGCAACTGCTCGACGTAGGACCGCGGGAAGGTGTCGGGTTCGTCATCGGTTCCGCCGACCTCGGCGCTGTCCTGTTCAGCGTCGGCGGTCGTGTCGGGTTCGATATCTGGCTCGCTGTCGGTGTGCTCGGGGTCGGCTTCACCCTCCGGCGTGAGGTCGTCGGCGGTCGAGTCATCGGACATAGTGAAACTCCTTATCTGTCAATATAATTCGCGCGGCACAGTTGCAGCCGGGATGGCTTTGGAACGGGTGATCGACCGGGTAGACATGACCACCGCGGGCCCACCATCGGCACAGCGCACACGCGCCGGCATTGGGTTGCCGGACCCAACCACTGACGCGAGGGTGGCCGGCGATGACCACGGTCGTCGCCCGCTGAGCGGCACCGAGCGGTTCGGAACGCGCCAGCCGGGACAGTTGCATCGTGGTGTCCGCAGCTCTGTCGGTGATCGTAGCGACCGCGCGGGTCAGCCGTTCGGTGTCGTCGCTGGCGACGATGCCCAGCGTCGGCGTCGGGGTGCCTGTCGCGGCTTCGATTTGGACCGCCACGCCGAGATCAGCCAGGCCGACTGCGGCAGCGTTGGCGCGGGCGATGACCGCCGCGATCATGACCGCGCTCAGTGTCACCTCGGCGATGGCGAGCACCCGGCGTTCGGTGTCGCCGGCAAGCGCTTCGGTCGCATCGTGATATGCCAGCGCGGGGGTGGGCGGTGCAGTGTCGGTCGTCATGCGGTGATTGCCTTGGTCAGGTTCACCCCGGCGGTGTCGAGCGCATCAGCGCGGCGGGCGGTGCGGATGGCGGCGATTTCGTCATCGGGATAGCCCAGCTTCGCCAGCGCGTACGGCGCGGGCAGCAGTCCGGCTTGGTAGAGCTTGACCACCGCGTCGGCCTCTTGGGCGACTGATCGGGTCGCCGCGTCCGCCCACTGCACCCGGACGGTGACCGAGTTCGGGTCGGTGCCATCGCGGACGGCGACCATCAGGCGCGCGACTTGCTCCCATGCGCGCCCGAACGTGGCTTGCCGCGCTTCGGCGCGGGCGGTCAGGGATGCCTCGGCGGCGCGCATCGCATCGGCGGATGCGGGGTTATCGGTGAAGATGCCGACGTAGTGCGCGGGCAGCGTGGATACCGCCATGATCTGACCGAGCAGCACCCGCACCGATGCTTCATAGCCGGCCAGGTCGGCGGCGGCGAGCTGACCGAACTTCGCTTCTGGCGCTTCGGAAATCATCGCCCGGTTTCCCTCGGGGATCGGGTTGACCTCCACGGTCACCGGCTCGCCGGCCTCATCGAGCACCGGGTTACCGTCGTCATCGAGCACGGGTTGTTCGGCCAGCTCGATGCCGGTAGCCCACCGGCGCGGGCGACCGACGAACTCGCTGGTGACCATCATGTCGGCGAGGGACTTGTTCAGCGCATCGACCAAAGGCACCACGTCGTCAATCTCGCTCGCGCCGTAGTCATCGAGCAGCCGATCCGAATTGCGCAGGTTCACCACCGGCACCACCCCCAGCGGGTTGGCGATCACCTCCACGGCGGCGAACCCGTGGATCGTCGCGCCGGTGGAATTGGCGCGTAGCCGGGTAATGCGGTCAGGCTGATACAGCACCGCCTCGGTGGTCGTCGCCGTCTCCCAGCGTTTCACCGCCGCGGTAACCTCACGAGTGCCCGGATCACGTTGCACAGCAACCTGTTTGGCGCTTTCGATGGTGACCTTGGGCGCCCCGGCGGCATCCGCCCACACGATGACGTAAGAGTCGCCGAGCAGCAGCGCTTCCCGGTGCGCCACCGCTGATGTCTGATCGAGATCATTGCGCAGCCAGTCGGTCCACACATCAGCACCAGAGAACCCGGTGATGCGCAGCCTTTCGGCCAACGCGGTCACCGCCAACCGCGGAATGTTGGACGCCATCCGCCCGAACCGGTTGCCGAGGGCGGCTTTGGACTCCGGTGCCAGAAACGCCAGAGGCTGATTGCCGGTCCAATACCGGTCCAGCGAGGAATACCGCCCGACCGGCGCGTCGAGCTGTTGCAGTAGTTGCTGCAAGGTCGTGTTCATGCGACGAAACTCCTTGTGCGCTTTCGGGTTCGGTTGGTGTGCCATGCGGCACGGTCGAACGCGACGATGGCAGCCACGGCGGCGTCGATCTTGCGTGGAGAGCCGCGCTTGTCCTTACTGACCAGATCGCCCATCGGCGTCGGCTTGGCGACACAGTGCGCCACGTGCGCGCTCAGGCGCGCATCCCCGTCATGGGTGACCGCGCCCGTGACGACCGCCTGATAGAGCCGGTCGGTTGCCGGTGCCATGCGGGATGCATATGCGGTGTTGTACTCGACCACCCGGCGCTCCCCGTGGCGTTTGGCCCACTGCTCGATCTCGCTGCGCCACCCCCACGGATCACACGCCAGCTCGGCAACGTCATAGCGGGCGAACGCCACATCCACCGCGTCGGATACGTCCTCACGCGGAACCCGCCAGCGCGGATCGCCGGCGTTCTCCCACAGCCCCACGACGAACAGGTGCCCGTCGAGCGTGCATCCCACCAGCGCGGTGGAATCCCCAGATGCCGAGCCGTCGAACGCCAGCACCACCCGCTCCCCGGACGCCACGGCGCGCTCGGTGCGGCAGTGTTCCCACACACCCCACGGCAACCACGACTCCACACCGGTGACCCACTGACCAAGGCGCAGTTGCCGGAACACCGGCTCCCGGATCGTGCGCCGCGCAGCCTCCAATCCGTCGATCGACAGAAACGGGGGTCGGCATGCCAACGCTGGGTTGGCGATGCGCCACGCTGCCCGGTCGTAGGTGGCACAGCCATCCGGGGCGGCGTACTCACGGAAATAGAACGCGCGATCATCGCCGGCGCGACCGTGCTCCACCAGCCGCCACATGATCGAGTCCGGTGAACTCGCCGGCGTGGAGATGGCCAGGGTGAGACTTTCGGGTCGCTTACCGGACACCGAAGTTACTGCCTCCCAAACGGATTCGGTGACCACGTGCAGCTCATCGACAATCAGCAGGCTCGGGTCATGCCCGTGCAACGCTCCCGGCTCGGCGGGCAACGGCAACAAGGTGGCGTCGTTCTCGGGCAGGTATAGACGGTCGGCGTAGACCTGCACCCGCTGTTCCAACGCCGGGGTCAGCTCCACCATGCGGCGGGCATACCGCAACGCGATATTGGCTTGCCGCTGATCGGAGGCGACCACCAGCACCTCCGCTGAGGGCGGTCCCACGAACAGCTCGGCACACGCCAGCGCCGCAGCCAGCATCGTCTTGCCGTTGGCGCGCGGGATAGACACTAGGGCGGTACGGATACCGGGGGCGAACGCACCCCGGACGATTTCGCGCTGGAATGCGCGCAGCGTGAACGGCTCGCCGGCACCAGCCCCGCGGGGGGTGACCAGATGCTCAGTCACGAACCGCTCACGGCGACCGGCGCGGTTGGTGGGGTAGCAGCTCAGATCGAGGGGCGGGGCGGCGATCGTGCCCTTCGGACCGGCTTTCACGTGACATCATCCGCCGGTGTGTAACACACATTTTGCCTAGGGCCGCGGGGTGGCGGGGAGTCACTTGGGGGCATACCCCCACCGAGCAGAGGCGTCAGCCGACGAACCGGCCTGCCCGATGCCGGTGGACCCGAACGGCGTCGTGCCCGTGCGGCGATGGCACTGCGCACTCCCGCACGCTCAGCGTCGGTGCAGATGCTCCCGCGGCGGCTGTTGCACGACCGGCACAGCACCCGCATGTTGCGCACCTCGCGCGCCAGCTCGGGTGCCTCGCTAGTCGGGATGATGTGATCGACCGTCAAATCGGCTCGGGAACCGCAGCGCTGGCAGAACGGCGAATGCTTGCGCAGCCGCACACTGATCGCCCGGAACACCGGATCGTCGTTGGCGTGTCCGACACCGCGACCGCTGCGCGCGTCGGGTGGACGATGTGCAGCACAGCGCGACCCCTCGGCGGGTTCCCCGCACACGGTGCACAGCCCCAGCGTCATATCTGCATTGTCCCACAATATGGACCCTTGATCCCACTAAGTGATCAGGGAGGCGCAGTGTCCGCCTTGACCACGCTGGCAGCCCGGTCCAGGGTTCGATCCGTCGAACTTGAACCCGGTCTTTCACACCGTTCCTGCTGCGCTCGCTGGTCGGTGGCTGGCAATATCACGAGCATGGACGCATTTGACCCTTCCGGCCGTATTTCTATCCTCGGCTTCCTTCTCATTCTCTTGCTTCTAATGCTTTTCTTTCCACTGATCGCCGCCCTAGTCGCACCAGACGACCGGCGATGGACCTTCTTCTTTCTGACGTTCTTCTTGCTGCTACCTGGCCCAATAGGTGTTGCCTGCGCTGCCGTCGCCAACCCCCGACCAAAATCCGAAGCAAATGCCGGGGACAATCGGTCCATCCAAGACCGGATATCCAATTACGCCTCCGAATTCGCCGCCACCTTTGATTGGAGCAATCCCTTCAAGGAGGGGGGCGGAAGGAAAAGCCCTTAGCAGCCCCCGGCCCTGAGCTTCACAAGCAATACCGCCGAGGAGAAGTTGCGCACACGACAGTCGTCGCTGAGGTAATGCGTCACGACCTCACCGCCGGGTTCGTAGTGCACGTCGGTGTTGAGGTCGGGCAGCTCCAGTCCCGCCATGAGCATCTGCTGCTGTAGCTCGCCCATCGTCGGGGTGCGCGTGCGGACTGTCTCGCCGGGGTGCTCGCGGAACCATGCCTTGTCGTCCGCGCTGGCTGCCTCATAGCTCGCCGCAATCGGACAACCATGCTGGTGGACCATCTTGGCAGCGACGTGATCGAACCTCGCACCGCAGTCGGGGCAGGTGGCGTCCGTCGTAGCCGGGTACGGGCGCATCTGGTCCATGTGCTCGGCGAACCACCCGAAGCGGGTGTCGGTGCGTGCTGGCGCGGGTTGCTTGCTGGACTTGGCTGCTGCTCGGCGTTGCTTGCGGTTCACGGCGTCATGTCCTCTCGACTGGTTTGCTGGCGCATGTGAGCGCTCCCTGTAGTGCCACGCCCGGACAAACGGCGCACCGTCTTGGCACTACTGGCACTACAGGGTCGAAACGGCATCGCTGTCGGGCTATTCGTGCTGGTCATCCGGGGTGCTCCCTGTAGTGCCATCGCTGCCTGTAGTGCCAGGTGGTTCAGACGCGCCAGTAATTTGCCAGTACGTCGTTTTGGGGAACGTTCCGGCGTCGATCGACTCGGCCAGTCCAGCTGCCTTGAGGGTGTCGAACTGCCGGAACACACCGCGTCGGCTGATGTCCCTCTCATCCTTGGCGGCTTTGGCCGCTGACTTTGGCGTGACCTTCTCGCCCGCGAGCGCCGCCAACATCAGGTGCTCATAGAGCCACAGATCGCGCGGGTCGGTTTCCTCGGTGCTGTTGCCAAAGGCGGCATCTGCCACCAGCTCGCGGGCAGTGCGATCGGAAGTACCGACGTAGTGCAACAGCGGCACGGTGCCGTCGTCGTCATCGGTCGCCGGAACCCGCTGAATTACTTCGATCCGGAATCGTGATGCAGCGATCTCGCGAGCAATGTTGGTCTTCTCTGGACCGACGACCAGTTCCCCTTGCGCGTTCTGCTGCGCGTAGAGCGTCATGCGCGCTTTCTTGCGCAGCTCCCCGGTGATCCCATACCGGTCCCGCGCGTCGGCGGACTTGTCGCGGTTGGTGTGCGTGATCAGCAGCACCGCCGCGCCGGTTGTGGTCGCCACCTCTTTCCACGGGTGCAGCGCCTTCCGTGCGTCCTGGGGATCGCGGACCTTCAACCCGCTCGGCACGGTGTCCAGCCATGCGTCCACCACCACCAGCACCGGTGGGGGATCAGCGTCGGCGATCAGATGCAGATCACGCGGGAACGTCGGCGCACCGCTGCCGTCTTGCTCGGTGCAGATGACCGACACCCGCGTCAGATCGGCGTGCGCAACTTCTAGCCGCGGTCGGACAGTCGAACACCAATCATCCTCGGTCACCACCACGATCACGCCGGCTGGCTCGCGTGCTGGAATGCCGAACTCGGGCAATGGTTTTCCGGTGGTGATTGCGCCGACGAGCCACACCCACAGCAGCGACTTTCCGATACCTTCGTCACCCACCAGCAGGCTGATCGCAGAGCGCGGCAACCTGCCCTTGGCGAGCCAGGACGGCGGCGCGCTCGGGTGCAGCTCTGAGGCTCGCCATAGTCGGGGAGTATCCGCGACATCAGATGCCTGCTCATCGTCGTGGACGTTGCCGGGATCGGCGAGAGCCTGCGCGGCAGCCCAACGGGCGAGCCTGTCGAACTCGGCGCGCCCGTTGTCGCGCTTGCGGTCCTTGCGGTCGGTAGGGCAGCGAACCTGCCACGCCGCTAGTAGCGCGTCGTATGCCTGCCGTGCCGGATAGCACCCGGCGACGGCTTCGCGGAACGCCCACGGCAGCGCGTCGTGACACATCGTGTCGTGATGGCTTCTACCCGCTTCGGTCGTGGTGATGAACTTGCTTACTGGACCCCTCGGTGTATGACGGCAATCAGTTGTGCCACAACCGAAGTCGGCGGCGTTTTCCTCCAGAAACTCGTCCAGCTCGGCGTAGTTCAGTGGATCGGCGCTGTCGGCGGATTCGGCGAGCACCGCCCGCAGCACCTCGGGCACCAGAGTCAGCGTGCCGCTGGTGATCTGCCGGTACTGTCCGCCCTTGGCCTCGGCGTCCGGGTGCGGGGATGGCGCGGCGATAATCACACCGTTGCGGCAACGGACCTCACCCCACCGCATGAACGCGCCGGCGCTGTTGCCGAACTCATCCGGTGAGCACGCGAACAGATAGTGCCCGCGGTCGCCGGTCGTACGGGTGCCGTTGATCCCGCCGGCCGAGCGCAGCGCCTCGGCGATGTCCGCGTGCCCTGCCTCCACTATGACTGCGAGGCTGTTGGCGTCCAGATCGAACGCCACGGCACCGGAACGCCCGACGTGCAGGGCGATGCCATAGCCGGGGTTCTGCGCCCACCACGCACCGATCTGGACGGGATCACGGCTGGACTTGAATTGCCAGCGGTCACCGACGACCGAACCGGGGTTCTTCGTCCCCGGCTGCACCGGCAGCACGTACCACCCCGCACCCGCGTAGGCCAGCGCGGCTTGCGCCAGCGTCATGCCGGTCACGTCGGGCAGGTACAGCGGTTGCTTGCCCTTTACACTGACCATGCTGCGCCCCCGATCTCGAATTGCCCTCCTGGTCGGGGGTTGCTGCTGTTGGGGGTCGGCGCTGATAGTCTTGGGGCACCTTTTCCAGGGTCACTAACCCCCGACTCCTTACCCGGTCGGGGGTCGGTGTTTTCTCGGGTGCTCATTAGCGGTACCGCTTTCCGAACGGGTGCTCGATCTCCCCGAAGCTGATCGGTCGGCGCTGCGGTTGGTCGCGCTCGGCAAGCCGTTGCCGTAGTTCGTCGTTCTCGGCTTCCAGCTCCTGCACACGGCAGCGGAGCTTGTCGTTCTCATCGACCAGACCGCGCCAATCGGCGCTCATCGCAGCAGCCCGTTCAGGTCGCGGGGATCGAACCGCAGATTCTTCGGACCGAGCCGTAGCGGGTGGATCAGCCCGTCAGCGATGTACTTGCGCAATGTGGTGCGCCCGATGCCGAGGTAGGTGCACGCCTGCCGGCTGGTGAGCAGTTCGCTCGGTGGTGTTGAGGCTTTGGGGTACGCCGGATACGGCGACTTGGTGGTCATAAAGCGCGTCCTAACTCACAGTCCCAATGGGTGTGAAGTTGTTGACGCGCTCTACGCGCTTAACGTTTTGGTTGCCTCATGGTCGATGAAGCAACGACGACGCCGCCAACGTAGCGCGGGCTGGTTCGGCTCGCAACTAAACGCAAACGCGCGGGGTGGGTCTAGATAGTGGCAAAGCCGTCCGACGGCTGCCGGGCTCTCAAATCTCGGGGCACGACTCGGGGCACGGAAACTGCAAAAGTGCCTCTGAGCTGGTGCGCGATACTGGGATTGAACCAGTGACCTCTTCCGTGTCAGGGAAGCGCTCTCCCGCTGAGCTAATCGCGCGGGGGTCGAACTTTTAGAGGTGGAGACGGGAATCGAACCCGTGTGCACGGCTTTGCAGGCCGTTGCCTCACCACTCGGCCACTCCACCGCTGGGGTTGATGCGAATCGCACCTTCGAGCGGATGACGGGATTCGAACCCGCGACCCTCACCTTGGCAAGGTGATGCGCTACCAACTGCGCTACATCCGCGTGCCACGGGCGAGATCGTCGCCCGTCGCGATGCACGACGATAGTCCACGCGGGCTGGCGTGCACAAATCCCTGGTCGCGCAAGCGGACTGGAAAGGCTCGGACGAGGTCTAGAAGATGCTGTAGCTCTGTCGGGACAGCCGGAAACCGTGCCCGTCGGCGTTGGCGCAACGCACCCCGGCCTCGTCGCTCCCGCAGGTGAATCCACCGGCTCGTTGCGTCTGTCCGTAACCCAGGGCCGGTCCGGCGTGCAGCGTGGTGTCTCCGGCGCACACGAACGCCGCCGGCCCGTGTGGATCCATCGAGATGCCCTGGCCGTAGCCCGTGAAGCTGGGGCAGTCCGTCGGTCGCGGTGGCGGCGACCATTCGCGTTCCTCGATGTCGCAGCGCAGGTATTCGGCGTCCATGATGCAGCCGATGTTGCCGCTCGGTGAGGTGAACGACTCCAGATCCGCGGCCGCGACCGGTGCGGCGAACACCCCGAGCGCAGCCAAGCCGACCAGCAACGAGAGATGCCTCATCCGGCCGAAGCTACTCCCTGACGACGTCGCTCGTGGGGCAAGTGGGTGGGCGAGACGGATTCCAGTCCGCCGGGGTCGCCGTGTTAGTGTTCGACCTCGTTCGATGTCGTTGAAACCGGGGTCGAACACGTCGCGACGGTCTCGTAGCTCAGTGGAAGAGCGTCCGCCTCACACGCGGAAGGTCGCTGGTTCGAACCCAGCCGGGACCACAAGAAAGCCCTGATCAGGGGCTTTTTTGCGTTAGAGCGAAAAACGGGCTTGGCACCGGGTTGACACATCGGGATTTTCCAAGAGGTAGGGCCACCCGCGACAAACCGGACTCAACGGTCTGGATCCAGTGCGTCATGCCGTTCACCGAAACGTGGGACACCGCAGCGTTGTCGGCGTGGGGCATCCTCGAGATCGAGTTCCTCGAAGACCGCGGACTGACTCGACGACGCGCCGACGCTGCCGCCGGTGAGCCGCAACGGTCGCGGTCAGTTCCGCCGGCCGGCTCGTTCGGCGAAATCGTCGAGAGCGGCCAGCACCTGCGGTGCCCGCCACGCACGGTTGCGTGACTTGTCGGTGAACTCGACGACGATCCCTGCTTCGGTCAACGGATCCATGTAGCGGCGGGGATGGTCGGTCGGGATGCCCAGTTCCTGCCTCAGCAGCACACCGTTGACGACGGGGCGCCGAGCCAGTAGGTCGGCCACTCGCCATATCGCCGAGTCCGAGCGTGCGGTGATTCGCTGGTTCCAGTCCGCGCGGATGTCCCGGAGCTCTTTGACCAGGGCGCGCCCATTGGTGACCGCCCGCATTCCCGCCGCGGCGAACGCCTCGATGATCGGGGCGGCATCTCCATTGCGGTAGGCGGTCAGTGCGGCGAAATAGCCGTTAGTGTCGGCCAGCAGCCCCGCGGACACCGGCACTGTCACCTGCCGGGTGAGGCCTTTGTTTCGCAACATCGCTTGCACGAGTGCCCGGCCGGTGCGGCCGTTGCCGTCGGTGAACGGGTGGATCGTTTCGAATTGTGCATGGATGACGGCGATCTGGGGGAGCAGTGCCACATCGTCACGAGCGGCGAAGGCAAGAAGGTCGTCGATGGCCGCAGGCACCCGGGTATGTTCGGGTGCCACGAACACCGCTGAGCGTGGAGAGTTTCCGCCGATCCACACCGGCTCGGTGCGCCACTGCCCGGGGGTGTGGCGCGACTGGCCGGTCATCAGTGCGGCGTGCATGGCCTGGATCGCCGCGACGTCGATGCGCCGCGACAGCTCGACCGCCGCGGTCATCGCCGCGGTGTTGGCGACGATCGCTTCGGCATTGGGTTTGCCCTTGCCGCCGGGCAGTTCGGCTTCGGCGATCGATCGCGCCGAAGCGGACAGGTTCTCGATCTGCGAGCTGGCGGCCGATTCCGAGCGCAACAGCACCGCGGCGAACGGCGCGATCTCAGCTCCCAGTTCGGCGTCGAAGCGGGCGATCTCATGGCTCGCATCTTCGGCGTGCGCGCGGATCGTCGTGTCCACGGTGAGCTCCAAGCCGGTGATGGAGGCCGGGATCGCCGCCTGGTACGGGCCGCCACTGCTCGACGCGCGGGAGTGTGGACCGTCGTAGTGCGGCGCCCATTGCAGAGTCTCGTAGGACAGGGGCGCAAGTGTCGTCACTATCCTATGATAGCGACACATATCGACATAAGTGTCGCTATTGTTCAGCGATAGCGACACGTGATGTCGGCACCGCAGATGCGTCCGAACCCTGCCTGAACGCACTTACCCGTACCCTTGACCGGCCGCGCTGCGGGAACAGAAATTCCCGCCGCCCGCCGGAGCCGACGCGTCGGCAATCAGCGCGGGTGGGGTTCTTGATCAACAGGCGGATGCAGTCCGCTGGGCCGGCGGTGTTCGATTCCGAAGCTGGTAGCGGAAACTGCGTTGTTCCCTCTTCTCGGGCGGGTCACCCGGCCTGAGCAGAGACAACGTCCCTGGCGTATGTTTGCCAGATTCGTCCAATTGGAACTGTAGCAACGCCTTGCTTAGGGTCGCCCCGAGTCGAATGATGGGGAGATCAAGCATGAATCGTGCAACTGAGCGTGCTCAGCTGCGTGCCAACGACCACGCCGTGGACGATCGCACGGCTCGCATCGGCAAAGTGTTAACGGTTAGTGCAATAGTCGCCAGCTCGACGATCACCGGAGCGCAGTCGGGCGTGCTGGACGACCACGCTGCTCGCCGGACGGCGGTCTCGCTGGCCACCGAAGTTCGCACCCTCAAGGGTTCGGTGCCGTGGTCGATCGACGCGACGCTCAACGGTGCGGTGTGCGGCGCAGCCAGCGGCAACACCTGCACCAACCTCCAGTACCCGGAGGTGACCGGTGACATTGGGGTCATCGTGGGTGAGAACCTCCTCGACAAGGCACTGGACGCCGCCTCGACACC
>WBZP01000961.1_pt1 | contig 37373 bp, 37 predicted proteins | sample 5204301 | NCBI WGS metagenome assembly WBZP01 (sample SAMN12412401, study PRJNA552823) | activated sludge metagenome | isolation source: activated sludge from nitrification reactor of wastewater treatment plant... | place: USA: Pennsylvania | collected 2017 | reverse complement strand
GAGCTCGGCGGGGCCGGGGTGGGCGAGCAGCCCACGAGGGTCGTGCCCAACAGGACGGCGATGGCCGCGGCGGCGGTCGCGGCCCGGCTCCGCTGGATCGGTCGCGTTCCCAACATGGACACCCCCCGGTGGTCGGTTCGACGGGAGGACCGTACCATGAAACAGGACGATCGTCCTAGAACAGCGGCTTGCTATGGTCCGGCCGTGGCCCGCCGTCCCCGACAGGACCGCAGCGAGGAGACCCGGGACCGGATCCTCGACGCGGTGGTCGAGCTCATCGCGGAGCGGGGCCTGGCCGGCGTGTCGCACCGGGCGGTGGCGGATCGGGCGGGGGTGAGCCTGTCGGCGACCAGCTACTACTTCGGCTCCAAGGCCGAGCTCGAGCGGGCCGCGCTGGAGGAGCACTACCGCCGCCGACTCGACGACTACCGGCGGACCGCGGAGCTGCTCGCCGGTGCGGACTCGTCGGCCGACGAGCTGGTGGACGCCGCGGTCGAGCTGTTCACCGCGAGCGACCTGACCATGCTGCTGAGCCACTTCGAGGTCTTCCTCAACTCGGCCCGCCGCGACGACATCAGGGATCTCCTGTCACCGACCCTCGACGCAATGCACGACCTGTTGCTGGTGGCGATCGAGCCGCTGGGCCTGCCCGACCCCGCGGCCGCGGCGACGGCCATCACCGCGGTGATCGAAGGCGTCGAGCTGCGTCGGGTGGCGCTGGGCATCGACGGACGTGACGAGCTCCGGGGGTCGCTCCGGGCCCTGCTGCGGGGCCTGGTCCGGACCGACGGCGAGGTCGGCCCGGAACGAGCGGCACCGTCTGGTGAATAGTTCGTAGTGCGATCTATCGTGGAGGCGTGACCCAGACCTCGCCGCGGCCCCACGGGACCCGCTGGACGTTCCGCGACGGCCTCGAGAGCACACGGCTCCGCGCCGGTCTGGCCCTGCCGGTGATCATCGTCGGCGTGGGCGGCGGGCTGATCGGCGCCGCCTACCTGGCCGCGCTGCGACTGGTGACCGAGTGGATCGGCCCCGGCTCGCGGGCCGCCCTCGGCCAGACGGCCATCATGGTGGCCGTCGGAATCGCCATCGCCCTGATCACCCGGCTCCTGGGCGACAGCGGCAACGTCGAGCTGCTGGTCGACAACATCCACGTGCTCGGAGGCGCCGAGGACCTGCGTCAGATCCGACCGCTCATCCCCCAGTCCCTGCTGTGCGTCGGCGCGGGAGGGGCGATGGGCCCCGAGGCCCCGCTGGTCCAGACCAGCGGCGCCTTCGGGACCTGGGTCGCCGGTCGGTTCCGCCTCGACGCCCACGACATGCGGGTCCTGACCATCACCGGCATGGCCGGCGGGTTCAGCATCCTGTTCGGCGCGCCGCTGGGCGCGGCGTTGTTCGCCCTGGAGATCCTCCACAAGCGGGGGTTGCAGTACTACGAGGCGCTGGTCCCGGCGCTGGTCGGTGCTCTGATCGGCTTCGCCCTCAACTTCGGGCTGACCGGGCTGGGCCTGGAGCCGGTGTGGAAGCTGCCGGCGGTGGGTGAGCTCACCGGTGGCGACCTGCTCTGGGGCGTGGCGTGCGGGGTCATCGGTGCCGGCGGTGCCCTCCTGTTCGCCGCGGCGGCCCGACTGGGGAACTGGGCGGTGAGTCGGGTGCCGGTGGCGGTCCTGCCGGCGGTCGGCGGTGTGCTGCTCGGGGCCCTCTACTGGTGGTCACCCTTCGCGTTGACCAACGGCGAGATGCAGGTCGAGTCGATCGTGACGGGGGGCCTGACCGTCGGCGCGCTCGCCGTCGCCATCGTCGCGAAGTTCGCCGGTGTGATCGTGACCCTCAGCGGGCGGTGGAAGGGCGGTTTCATCATCCCGCTGTTCTTCATCGGCATCGCCGGCGGCCAGCTGATCCACCTCCTGGTGCCGAGCACGAACGCGACCGTGCTCATGGTGGCGCTCGCGGTGGCGCTGTGCGTCGGGGTGACCAAGACGCCGCTCGGGTCGACGTTGGTGGTCGCTCAGATGGCCGGCCTGGCGCTCGTGCCCACCGCCCTGGCGGCCGCGGTGATCGCGCTGGTGCTCACCAACCGGTCGACGGTCATCGAGTCGCAACGTGCCCGCACGGCCACCGAGGAGAAGCGATGAGTCCGGTGCCGGGAGGGCCTGACCTACCCGACGAGGACTACCGCCGGCTCGCCTCGTTCCGCCACGCGCTCCGCCAGTTCCTGCGCTTCTCGGAGCAGGCGGCCCGGGCCGAGGGGCTCACCCCCAACCAGCACCAGCTCATGCTGGCGGTCCGGGGATGGTCCGGCCCGGACAGCCCGACGATCACCGAGTTGGCCGACCAGCTCCAGCTCAAGGTGCACTCGACCAGCGAGCTCGTCCAGCGGGCGGTGGCGTCGGGGATGGTCGAGGTGGCCGTCGACACCGAGGACCACCGGCGTCAGCACGTCGAGCTGACCCCCGAGGGTGATGACAAGCTGCGGTCGCTGTCGGTGCTGCACCGTGACGAGCTGCGCCGGTTCCGCACCCACCTTGCGGACCTGGTCGACGCGTTCGACGGCCGACGGCCGGCGTGACCCTAGAGCATCCCGAGCTGCAGGCGGGCGGCGTCGGACATGCGGTCGATGGTCCACGGGGGATCCCACACGATGTTGACCTCGACGTCGTCGACGCCCGGCACCGCCATCACCGCTCGAGCCGCGTCGTCTCGCAGCACGTCGCCCATGCCGCAGCCCGGCGCCGTCATCGACATGTCGATCTCGATGCGCCGGGTGTCGAGCAGGCCGACGGTCTCCTCGCAGCGGTAGACCAGACCGAGCTCGACGATGTCGACGGGGATCTCGGGGTCGTAGACCGAGCTGAGAGCGTCGTACACGTACTTCATCTCGAAGGGGGCCTCGGGGTCGAGCCCGCGGTCGTCGATCGCCAACTCGATGCCGAGGGCATCGGCGTCGTCGCCGTCGAGTCGAAGCAGCGATCCCATCTCGGTGCGCACGGTGATGCTGCCGCCCAGCTGTTGGACGACCTCCACCTCGCCGCCCTCGGACAGCAGCACCATCTGGCCGGCGGGAACCGTGGTGGCCATGCAGTCGCGCGACAGGCGGACCGGGTTCCAACCCTGGGTCACGACGAGACCTCCACGGTGCGGGTGTGCAGCCAGGTGCTCAGGTGCTCGCGGAGCGATTCGGGCGTGACGGAGTCGACGACCTCGGCCGCGAACGCGGCGATCAACATGGCCCGGGCCTGGGCGGTCGGGATGCCCCGACTCCGCAGGTAGAACAGGGCGTCGTCGTCGAGTCGGCCGACGGTGGCGCCGTGGGTGCAGCGGACGTCGTCGGCGAAGATCTCGAGCCAGGGTCGGGTGTCGGCCTGGGCGGTGGGGGTGAGCACCAGGTTCGGGTTGGACTGGGCGGCGTCGGTGCCGACGGTGCCGTGACGCACGATGACGTGACCGCTGAACGAGCCCCGACCGTGGTCGTCGACGATGCCCTTGAAGCGCTGGGTGCTGGTGCCGTGCGACGCCACGTGGTCGACGGTGACGACGTTGTCGTGGCGCTGGTGGTCGGTGGGCAGGTAGAGGCCGGAGAGGTCGGATCGGGCACCGTCGCCGCCCAGCACCACGTCGACGGCGTTGCGGACGATCCGGCCGTCGGTGATGACCGAGGTGGCGGCCACCCGGGAGCGGGCGGCCTGTTCGATGCCGGTCCGACCGACGTGGATGGCCTCGGCGGGTTCCGACATCACCCGGTGGTAGGTCACCGCGGCTCCGTCGGCGGCGACGACCCGCGTCGAGGAGTTCGTGATCGACGGGCCGCCCGTTCCGACGAACGACTCGATCACCGCTGCGGTCGATCCCGCACCGACGCGGACCACCGTCCGGGGGTGCGTCACGGTGGCGTCGGGTCCGGCGGTGGCGTCGGTGGCGGTGGATCCGGCCGTGGACAGGTGCACCACGTGGACCGGCACGTCGAGGTGGGTGTCTGCATCGACCAGGACCGCGGCGACGTCGGAGCCAGCGGCCCAGTTGAGGGCGTGGAAGCCATCGGCGGGCTCGTCCTGAGGAGCGGGGGCGCCGGGCACGCGCCGGGGTCGGAGGGCCTCGGCGTCGCCGATCCACAGACCCTCGGGTGTGGCCTCCACGTCGGACAGCTCGGCGGAGAAGCGCCCGTCGACGAACACCAGACGCGGCCCTCCGTGGGAGCCGGCGAGGGCGTCGATCAGCGGTCGGTCGGCGACGGTCGAGGAGGGCGACCCGGCCGGGGCGGGAACGGCGTGCTCCAGCGCGGCGCGGATCTCGGTGACCGGCGTGTAGCGCCACGCCTCGGCCTTGGGGTCGGGCAGGCCGTGGGCGTCGAAGAACGCCCGGCCCCGCTCGGCCCGGGCTCCGACGCCCTCGGTGGGAGCCAGCCGCTCGAGCAGCGCGGCGTCGGAGCTCACCGGGCGCTCCCGGTCAACGGCGCGTAGCCGTGCTCCTCCAGCTCGAGGGCCAGGGTGTGGTCGCCGGAGCGGGTGATGCGGCCGTCGGTCAGCACGTGGACGTGGTCGGGGCGGACGTACTCGAGCAGGCGCGGGTAGTGGGTGATGATCAGCATGGCCCGGTCGGGGCTGCGGAGGCTCTCCACGCCGTTGGCGACGATGCGCAGCGCGTCGATGTCGAGGCCGGAGTCGATCTCGTCGAGGATGGCCAGGCGGGGCTGCAGCAGCGACATCTGGAGGATCTCGTTGCGCTTGCGCTCGCCGCCCGAGAAGCCCTCGTTGACCGAGCGGCTGAGGAAGGCGGGGTCCATCTCGAGGCGGGCCATGTTCTCCTTGGCCAGGGTCAGGAACTCGACCGCGGAGATCTCGGGTTCGCCGCGTTCCCGTCGCACGGCGTTGAGGGCGGTGCGCAGGAAGTACATGTTGCCGACGCCGGGGATCTCGGTCGGGTACTGGAAGGCGAGGAACAACCCGGCCGCGGCGCGCTGCTCGGGCTCGAGGCCGAGCAGGTCGACGCCGTCGAGGGTGACGCGTCCGGTGACCTCGTAGCCGTCGCGGCCGGCGAGCACGTTGGACAGGGTGCTCTTGCCGGCGCCGTTGGGGCCCATGATGGCGTGGACCTCGCCCGCGGCGATCTCCAGGTCCAGTCCGTCGAGGATCCGCTTGCCGTCGACGACGGCGGTGAGCTCAGAGATGGACAGCATCAGCCGACCGCTCCTTCCAGGGTGAGGCGCATGAGTGCCTGGGCTTCCACGGCGTACTCCATGGGGAGCTCGTCGAAGACCTCCCGGCAGAAGCCGTTGACGATCATCGAGGTGGCGTCCTCTTCGTTCAGGCCGCGCTGGCGGCAGTAGAAGAGCTGGTCCTCGCTGATCTTGGACGTCGACGCCTCGTGCTCGACCGACGCCGTGTCGTTCTTGACCTCCACGTAGGGGAAGGTGTGGGCGCCGCAGTCGGATCCGATCAGCAGCGAGTCGCAGCGGGTGTGGTTCCGGGCGCCCTGGGCCGAGCGCAGCATCTTGACCTGGCCGCGGTAGGTGTTCTGGGCCCGACCGGCCGAGATGCCCTTGGAGACGATCGTGCTCGACGTGTTGCGGCCGATGTGGATCATCTTGGTGCCGGTGTCGGCCTGCTGGAGGTTGGTGGTGACCGCCACCGAGTAGAACTCGCCGACGGAGTCGTCGCCCTGGAGGATCACGCTCGGGTACTTCCAGGTGATCGCCGAGCCGGTCTCGACCTGGGTCCACGAGACCTTGGCCCGGGCGCCGGCGCGGGCCCGCTTGGTGACGAAGTTGTAGATGCCGCCCCGGCCCTCGGCGTCGCCGGGGTACCAGTTCTGGACCGTCGAGTACTTGATCGACGAGTCGTCGAGGGCGATCAGCTCGACCACCGCGGCGTGCAGCTGGTTCTCGTCGCGCATGGGGGCGGTGCATCCCTCGAGGTAGCTGACGCTCGCGCCCTCCTCGGCGATGATGAGCGTGCGCTCGAACTGGCCGGTCTCCTTGGCGTTGATCCGGAAGTACGTCGAGAGCTCCATGGGGCAGGTGACGCCGGCGGGGATGAAGCAGAACGAGCCGTCGGTGAACACCGCCGAGTTGAGCGCGGCGAAGAAGTTGTCCCGTGGCGGCACCACGGTTCCGAGGTACTTGCGCACCAGGTCCGGGTGCTCGCGCACCGCCTCGGAGAACGAGCAGAAGATGACGCCGACCTCGGCGAGCTTGGCCTTGAAGGTGGTGGCGACCGACACCGAGTCGATGATGGCGTCGACGGCGACCCCGCTCAGGCGTTCCTGCTCGGCGAGGGAGATGCCGAGCTTGTCGAAGGTGGCGCGGATCTCGGGGTCGACCTCGTCCAGGCTCTTGGGCACGGGTCCCTTGGGCTTGGGTGCGGCCCAGTAGTACATATCCTGGTAGTCGATCGGCGGGTGCTGCACCTTGGCCCAGTCCGGCTCGACCATGGTCAGGAAGTGCCGGTAGGCGGCCAGGCGCCACTCGAGGAGCCACTCGGGCTCGTCCTTCTTGGCCGAGATCAGTCGGATGACGTCCTCGTTGAGGCCCTTGGGGGCGCGCTCGGTCTCGATGTCGCTCTCGAAGCCGAACGCATACTCACGTTCGACCAGACCGTCGATCACGTCGGTCATGTGGCCTCCTCGTTCATCGGAGATAATATATCTAGTCTCGGCTAGAGAAAACAGTGACAACCGTCCGAGAAGGGAACCCGCCATGCGAGATGCACCACGACCGGAACCGACCCGGGATCTGGACTCTCCCGAGGAGATCGCCGAGATGGTCCGTCGCTTCTACGCCGATGTGGCCCAGGACGATCTGCTCGGCCCCTTGTTCAACGATGTGGCCCGAGTGGACTGGTCCGAGCACCTTCCCAAGCTGACGGCGTTCTGGTGTCGGGTCCTGCTCGGAGTCCCAGGATACGCCGGGAACCCGTTCCGAGCCCATGCGCTGGTCCACCAGCAGGTTCCGTTCACCCCCGCCCACTTCCTGCGGTGGCTCGGATTGTTCCGCGAGACCGTCCAGACGGGGTGGGTCGGGCCGACCGCTGACGGCGCGCTGGAGCTGGCCGCGAACGTGGCCCGGGTGCACTCCCAGCAGCTGATCGGCGAACCGGTCGAGCTCGTCGGGACCTGATCGGCGGCGTGGGTCCGGCTCCCCGCCGCGGAGCGGTCGTCACTCGGGTTCGTAGGTCCAATCGGGGCGCTTGCGCCAGAACGTCTCGTCGTAGGTGGCGTGACCGTCGGCGAGGTCGACCAGCTTGGGCATGGGCCGGGGTCGCTCCTGCGGACAGGACCGCTGTTCGATGTGGGCGGCGAACTCCTCGGGGAACGCCCGCAGGACGCTGGAGACGAGCCGCTGCTCCTCGGTGGCCAGGAAGCATCGGCTGCCGTCGGTGACCCGCTCGAGCCAGCCGCCGATCCGGGCGATGTCGTCGTCGGTGCCGACCCCGGTCTGGATGCGCTCGAGGTGCGTGGTGATCTCTCCGCAACCCAGCTTGCACGGTGGGCACTGCCCGCAGGACTCGATGGCCAGGAACCGTGACAGCTCGTACGCGGTGTCGACCATGCAGGCGGTGTCGTCGTAGACGACGAAGCCGGCGGAGCCCATGCCGCTGCCGATCGCGGCGAAGCCCTCGTAGCTGACCGGCGTGTCCAGCTGGGCTCCGGTGACGACGGGGTTGGCCACCCCGGAGAACACCGCCTTGACCGATCGGCCGGGCGCGACGCCGCTGCCGACGGCGTCGATCGTCGCTCCCAGCGGGGTGCCGAGCTCGATCTCGCCGACGTCGGGCGCGACGACGTCGCCGACGACGGTGACGATCACGTTGCCGGGCGACTCCGCGGTGCCCATCGAACGGAACCAGTCGGTGCCGTGGACCAGGATCGGCGCCACGTTCGCCAGGGTCTCGATGTTGTTGACCAGCGTGGGGTTGGGTTCGTCGGTGCGTCGGTCGGGCCCGTGGGGGCCGGCCTCCCAGCCCTCCTGGGGGGACGCGGCGAACAAACCGTGCTCGTAGGGCGGGAACCACCGCGGTAGCGGCGGCTTGCCCTCGATCACCTCGAGCATCGCCTTCTCCTCGCCGAAGAGGTACTCGTCGGGACCGGCGACGATGTTGACGGTGCAGTCGGTGCAGATCCCGGCGGTCTGGAACTCCTGCACCGCCAGCGTGAACGCCTCGATCTCCCGCTCGAAGGACCCCTTGATGCCGACGTAGGCCTCGACGGCCCCCACCGCGAACGCGGCGACGATCAGCCCCTCGACCACCTGGTACGGGTTGGCGCGGAGAAGCGCCCGGTCCTTGAACGTCCCCGGCTCGCCCTCGGCGCCGTTGACGACCAGGTAGCGGCGCGCCCCGGTCTGAGCGGCGATCCCCGCCCATTTGCGGCCGGTCGGGAAGCCTCCGCCGCCGCGGCCCCGCAGCCCCGATTCGGTGATGGCGTCGATGGTGGCGGCGGGTCCGAGTCGCATGGCGGCCTCGACGCCCGCGCCGCCGACGTCGGTCGCCAGGTACTGGTCGATCGACGTGATCGGCTCGGCGGGAAGCAGGTAGGTGCCCATGTCACTCCTCGGTGGATGGCCTGATGCTGGACGGTTCGGTGCTGGACGGTTCGGTGGTCTGGCGTTCGGCCCGGCTGGTGCCGACCCGGGCGGCGCGCACCGCGGCGTCGAGCAGCCACACGGCGACCGCGGCGACCGCGACCGGGGTCACCGCGACGGCCACGGCGACGCCGGCCACGTTGATCGCGACCAGGCCGGGCCAGGAACGGGTGGTGGCGAAGCCGTCGCTGAGCTGGTCGGGCCCGCCGCCGCGCAGCATCGGCAGCAGGTAGGCCAGCGACCCCCAGGCGATCTGCCCGTACCCGGCGAGGACCATGACGACGAGCCAGCGGCCGTCGAGCACCGCGGTGCCGGTGGCGGCGTCGACCGCGGTGGCGACGACCGCGGCGCACCACCAGAACCCGCCCAGCCACAGCGCCACCAGCCTCGGGCCGGCCCAGGTCCACTGGCGCCGGGTCGGTCGGGGCATCCAGGCGAGGATGACCAGGATCCCGACGGCGTAGCCGATGAGGGCGACCGACGGGACCGTCGCCACGTCGAGGGCCAGCGAGATGACCGCAGCGGCCACCATGGCCACCTGCCAGGCGAGGGTGACCACCAGCCGTCGGGGGGTGGTGTGGCGAGCCATCTTGGATCGGCCGACGGTCGCGGCGAAGAAGGGCAGGGTGCCGCCGATGGTCAGGCCCACCAGGCCGAGCAGGTTGGCGGTCGCGTGCGCCGACCGCAGCGGGAGGGTGGGGGAGTCCAGGGCCATGGTCACGCCCAGGCCCACGCCCACGACGCCGGCGGCCACCGCAGCCAGGTAGGCGGCGACCGCGGCATCGAAGCGCCGATTGGGTCCCCGTCGGATCGTCCACGCCAGGAGGCCGGCCAGGGCGAGCAGCCCGAGGAGGAACGCGGTGCCCGTCACCGCGACCATCGCGGGAAGGTCCGCAGTGCGGCCGATGCCGACACCGGCGGCGCCGACGATGATCAGCGTGCGCTGGATCGTCACCCAACGGTCGGGCGGGGCCGGAGCGGCCGACCAGGTCACGGTCAGCATCAGCGACACCCCGCTGATCGCCAGGACGACGCCGCCGGCCAGGAAGAGGTGCAGCGGGAGCCAGCGTCCGTGGTCCCACACCGCGGCCAGCGCGGCCGCGGCGAAGAAGGCCAGGGCGAACCTGATCGTGGTGCGGGTCTGGGCGTGGGACCGCCGGACCCGGTCGGCGGGATCGGGTCGATCACGGGTGGATCGGGTGGCGGTCCGGGCGCGGGCGCCCGTGGGGTCGGCGTCGGCGCCGGAGGGTTCGGGCGATGCCTCCGGGCTCACCGCGGCGGGCGGGGCGCAGCGCCCCCGTCCTGGCGCGGCCCGGGCTCCGGGTCGCCCCGCAACGCCAGGTGGAACAGCTCGGCCAGCTCGCCGAGGGTGGCCGGTGGCTCGTCGTCCAGGTCGAGCTCTCCGACCGAGCGCTCTCCGTACTCCTCGGCCACCGCGTCCCAGAGGTGGAGGACCGCGCCGTCGTCGTCGAGCCCGAGCGGCCCCAGGTCGATCCCGCCGGGGTCGTCGGTTGGCTCGGCGTCGACTCCGACCAGGATGACGAGCAGGTCCAGGACCTTGTCGACGTCGAGGTCCTCGATGAACTGGTGGGTCTCGGCGGGCATCGTGACCTCCGGTGTCAGCGCGCGCGGGGCAGACCGGTCAGGACCTGCTCCAACACGATGGCGCCCGAGTGCTCGACGTCGCGGGTGGCGGTGAGCAGCAGGACGCCGTCGCCCTCGGCGGTCTCTGCGAGCGCCGCCAGCGCGTCGGCGGCCGGCGGTCGACCGAGCTCGTCTCGGTAGCGGCGGCGGAACTCGTCGAAGAGATCGACGTCGTGGCCGTACCAGCGGCGCAGCTCGGTGCTCGGCGCCACGTCCTTGAGCCACTCGTCGAGGTCCGCCTTCGCCTTGGAGATCCCACGGGGCCACAGGCGGTCGACGAGCACGCGGCGTCTCGGACCGGTGCGGGGGCCTGCGTCGTAGATGCGCTCGAGCTCGACGTCCATGGGGTCACCTCCGACTCTACGTCTGCGAGCTTCCGGCCTCCGTCGTGACGGCGGTGTCTGCTCGCAGGCTCCTTCACGTCGTCCGTTCTTTTCTCTAGTCTAGGCTAGAAGTTGTGTCGGTTCGGTCCCGAGAGCCGGCCACCGGGAGCAGTCATGACCACACTCCAACAGCAGGCCCGGGCGCTGGGGGACCCGACCCGGCACGCCATCTTCTCGCTCATCGCCGAGTCGGACCGCGCCCTGGGGGTGAGCGAGCTGACCGACCGGTTCGCGCTGAACCACAACGCGATCCGACAGCACCTGGCCCGGCTGGTCGATGCCGACCTGGTGGTCGAGCGCAAGGCTCCTCCGGCCGGTCGCGGACGTCCGCCGTTCGAGTACGTGATCAACCCGGTCGCCAAGGACCAGTGGGGCAACAACGGGCCCTACGAGCAGCTCAGCCACCTGCTGGCGGAGATCATCACGACCGGTCAGACCCCCGAGGAGGTCGGCCGGCGCGCCGCGGATCGACTGCGTGTGGCCACGCCGTCGGGCGACGTCGTGGCCGACATCGGCGTGGCCATGGCCCGCCAGGGCTTCGATCCCGAGATCCGCGAGGTCGACGGCGGTGTCGACATGGTGCTGCACAACTGCCCTTTCTCCACCACGGCGATCGACGCCCGCGACACCGTCTGCTCCCTGCACCTCGGCATCGCCGAGGGCCTGGTCGAGGGCACCGACGTGCACGTCGAGGAGCTCGTCGCTCGGGATCCGGCCCGTGCCGAGTGCTGCCTGCGGATCCGTGTCGGTGGTCCGGAGCGGGAGGGCACCGGCGGATCGGCGGGGGCCGGTCGGCTGACGCTCCAGAGACCTGCGTCCTGAGCTCCCCGCGGATCGGGCCTGATCCGAGGGGCTCGAGGAGGATGCGAGACGGGATGGTCGCGGTCAGCCGTGGCGGGTCCAGGACAGGACCAGGCCGATCGGCGTGCTGATGAGCACCACGAGGATGCCGAGCGGATAGAGGATCCGGGCCCATCGGGGTGCCACGGGCTCGGCCGCGTCGTGGTGGGGCCGCGTCGCGGACAGGAACAGAGCCAGCGCGATCAGCACGGCCACTCCGCCGAGGGCGGTGAGCAGCGGGGCCGGGAGCAGGCTCCCGGCCATGGTCGCCGCCAGGCCGATGTTCCAGATGGTCAGCTCGGCCCGGACCGTCCCGGTGTCGGGGAGCCGGTCGGCGACCCAGGCCTGCCCGGCGCCGAGGGCGATCTGGGCCACCCCGCCCACCAGCACCAGGAACGCGGCGAGCCAGGGTCCGAGCTCGAACCCCGTCGGGCGGGTCACCGCCGCGACCGCGCCGCCAGCCACGACGGCGACCGCTCCGACGACCACGAAGGGCCGGGCCGACGGCCAGCGCTCGAGCAGGATCTCGGCCGCGACGGTGTCGTCGCGTCGCTCCGTGACGGTATCGGCGGGTCGTGGGCGGTCGCGGCTCGCGTCAGCGATAGGCAACCGGCATCTCCTTGATCCCGTTCAGCCAACCCGAGCGGAGCCGGCGCTGGGGACCGGCGGGCGCGATGTCGGGGATGTTGTCCGCTATGGCGTTGAACATCAGGTCGATCTCGAGCTTGGCCAGGTGCGAGCCCGGGCAGAAGTGCACGCCGCCCCCGCCGAACCCGACGTGTGGGTTCGGGTCGCGGAAGATGTCGAACCGGTTCGGCTCGTCGAAGACCGTCTCGTCGTAGTTCGCCGACCCGTACAGCAGGCCGACCCGCTGGCCCGCGGCGATGGCCTGTCCGCCCACCTCGACGTCCTCGGTGGCGGTGCGCTGGAACATCTGCACCGGCGTCCCCCAGCGCACGACCTCGTCGGCCGTGGTCGACGGACGCTCGGCCTTGTAGCGCTCCCACTGCTCCGGGTTGTCGAAGAACGCCTGCATGCCGTGGCTGATCGCGTTGCGGGTGGTCTCGTTGCCGGCCACCGCCAGCAGCAGCACGAAGAACGCGAACTCCTCGGAGGAGACGACCTCCTCGTCGGCGGCGGCGACCAGCCGGGTGACGATGTCCTCCCGGGGGTTGCGCTTGCGGTCCTCGCCCATCTCGGCCGCGTACCCGAGGATCTCGGCTGCGGCCTGGGCCGGGTCGACGTCGAAGTCGGGATCGTCGTAGGCCATCATCTCGTTGGACCAGTCGAAGATCTTGCGGCGGTCCTCCTGGGGGAAGCCGACGAGCTCGGCGATGGCCTGCAGGGGGAGCTCGCACGCGATGTCGTCGACGAAGTCGCCGGTGCCCTTGTCCCGTGCCGACAGCACGATCTGGGTCGCCATCTCCTGGAGCATCCCCTCGATGCGGGCGACGCCCCGGGGGGTGAACACGCCGCGCGACACCACGCCGCGCACCCGGGTGTGGCGGGGTTCGTCCATGTTGAGGAGCATGCCCTTCTGGATGTGGCGCTCCTGGTAGCCGACGGTCTTGCCGTCGAACTTGACGATGGCGGTGTTCTCCTCGCTCGACCATCCGCTGCGCGCGCACGAGATGGCCTTGACGTCCGCGTGGCGGGAGACGACCCAGAGCCCACCGTCGTCGAAGCTCGATTCCTCGACGGTCTGGGCGTTCCAGAAGACCGGAGCGGAGCGTCGGAGCCAGGCGTACTCGGCCAGCGGCACGGCGTTGGCGTAGATGTCGGGGTCGGTCAGGTCGTAGCCGGGGGGTACGGGGACAGGCATCGTCGGCCTCCAGTCAACGTGGCTGCCGTTTTTCTACCAAGAGCTAGACAAAACCTCAACGCCCTCCATGTTCTGTAGTGCGAGATCCAGGCGAACGCCTGGATCTCGCACTACAAAGCGGTCGGGGCGTCAACTGGGTGGTTGACAAGAGGTGTGGGCGTCCTCGAACATGTCAACCATGAGGTTGACAGGCGATCGGTTCCGCCCGTGAGCGACGAGCTGTCACGGGTGTTCTCGGCCCTGGCCGATCCGACCCGACGCGAGATCGTCGCCCGACTCGCGGTCGGCGACGCCACCGTGATGGAGCTGGCCGCGCCGTTCGACGTGTCCAAGCAGGCCGTGTCCAAGCACCTGCGGGTGCTCGAGGACGCGGGCCTCGTCTCCCGGCGCGGTGAGGCACACCGACGACCCGTGCACCTCGAGGCCGACGTGTTCGACCTGATGACCAAGTGGATCGAGCGCTACCGCCGACAGGCCGAGGAGCGCTTCCAGCGCCTCGACGCCGTCCTCGCCGAATTGCATGACAACGAAGCAGGTGACGCCCGGCCGGGTGTCGCCACCGACCAACAGGGGGAACGAGCATCATGACCACTCCGATCACCACCACCCGCATCGTCGACGCGACGATCGAGGCCGACCCGGACGTACCGATCATCCGGATCACCCGCGACTTCGCCGCCACCCCGGCACAGCTGATGCGGGCCCACACCGACCCCGAGCTGTTCGCCCGCTGGGTGGGTCCCGACGGCATGGACACCCGGATCCTCGAGTGGGACGTTCGCGACGGCGGGTCGTGGCGCTACGTCGCCGCCCGGGACGGCGAGGAGTACGGGTTCCGGGGTTGCTTCCACCAGATCGCGGACGACCGCATCGTGCAGACGTTCACGTTCGAGGGCATGCCCGACGACGTCTCGCTCGAGACGTTGAGCTTCGAGGACCTCGGCGACGGCTGGACGCGCCTGCACGCCCAGTCCCTCGTCGACAGCTTCGAGGGGCGCGACGCCTGGCTGGCCTCGGGGATGGAGGAGGGCGTCGACCAGGGCTACGCCAAGCTCGACGCCCTCCTCGCCGACGGAGTGGTCTCGTGAGCAGCAGCGTCGACCTCGCTCCGATCGACGAGTACCGGCTGACCGCGGCACGGTTCTCGGAGGTGGTCGACGGCGTCGCCGATCCGGCCGACTGGGACCGGCGGTCGCCGGTGCCCGAGTGGACCGCCCGCGACGTGGTCGGCCACCTGGTCGACTGGTTCCCGGCGTTCCTCCGGGCCGGGACCGAGATCGAGCTCCCCGCCGGCCCGTCGGTGCAGCAGGACCCCGCCGCCGCGTGGCACCACCTCGACGCGGCGGTCCTCGGTCTGCTCGAGGATCCGGCGACGGAGTCGGCGGTCCTGGTGAACCCTCACATCGGCGAGGTTCCGCTGCCGAGGGCGGTGTCGCAGTTCTTCACCGCAGACGTGTTCATGCACACCTGGGACCTGGCCCGGGCCACCGGCCAGGACCACGGGCTGGATCCCGAGCGGTGCGAGATCTACCTGCAGCAGATGCTGCCCATGGACGAGGTGCTGCGTGCCAGCGGCCAGTACGGCCCGAAGGTCGAGGTGCCCGCCGACGCCGATGCGCCGACCCGCCTGATGGCGTTCATCGGGCGCGACCCCGGGAATACTTGATACATCAAGTATCGTTGGACATGGTGCGCACCGAGGGTGCCGAGACCGGAGGTCACCATGTCCGTCAACGACACGCTGTCTGACAACGCAACCCTGTCTGACCACGCGACGCGGCCAGAGAACGACGATCCGCATGTGAGCAACGCACAGACCCTGCGGTCGGTGCACCGGGTGGTCCGCGGCGAGCACTTCCACTGGGTCGGCGACGGGTTCCGGGTGACCAACCTGTTCCCCTCCGCCGCGGACCTGGGCCTGCGGATCAGCCCGTTCCTGCTGCTCGACTACGCCGCGCCCTTCGACTTCGAGCCGACCGAGCACCCCGGCGGCGTGGGCGTGCACCCGCACCGGGGGTTCGAGACGGTCACCCTCGCCTTCGAGGGCAGCGTGGCCCACCACGACAGCACCGGCGCCGGCGGGGTCATCCACCCCGGTGACGTGCAGTGGATGACCGCCGCGTCGGGCGTCCTGCACAAGGAGTACCACGAGGCCGAGTGGGCCCGACGCGGCGGTCGGTTCCACATGGTGCAGCTGTGGGTCAACCTCCCGGCCGCTCACAAGATGGACCCGCCCCGCTACCAGGGTCTGACCGCGGAGCGGATCGGTCGCAGCGACCTGCCCGACGGCGCCGGGATCGTCAGGGTCGTCGCCGGGCGCTACGGCGACCACGTCGGCCCCGCCGACACGGTGACGCCCATCAACCTGTGGGACCTGCAGCTGACCGGTGCCGCTCCTCTGCAGCTGTCGTTCCCCCGGGACGAGACCGTCGCCCTACTGGTGCTCGACGGGTCCATCACCGTCAACGGGACCGCGGCCAACCACCGCGATCTGGTCGTGCTCGACGACGACGGCACCGACCTGACCGTGGACGCGGCCGAACCCGCCCGAGTGCTCCTGCTCAACGGCACCCGGATCGACGAACCCGTCGTCGCCTACGGTCCGTTCGTCATGAACACCCGCACCCAGATCATGGAGGCGATCCAGGACTTCGAGTCGGGCGCGTTCGGGCACCTCGACGACTGATCTCGCCGGGTCGGACCCGGACGTGCTCGGATGGCTCCCGTGACCGACGGCTCCCGCAACCTCGACGACCTCGTCTGGCTGCGGCGGGTCCGGGACCGCATCGACCGCGAGTACGCCCAGCCGCTGGACGTGGAGGCCCTCGCCCGGGGTGCGCACATGTCCGCCGGGCACCTCAGCCGGGAGTTCAAGCGCGCGTTCGGGGAGTCGCCGTACTCCTACCTGATGACCCGGCGCATCGAGCGGGCCATGGCGCTGCTGCGCCGCGGTGACACCACTGTCACCGACGCCTGCTTCGCCGTCGGATGCTCGTCGCTCGGCACGTTCAGCACCCGGTTCCGCGAGCTGGTGGGCATGTCGCCGAGCGAGTACCGGCGCCGGGCCGAGTCCGACGAGGGGGTGCCGCCGTGCATCTCACGTCAGGTGAGCAGACCGATCAGGAATCGAGAAGCCGCCGGTCCCGCCGGTCCGTAGGTTGGCTCCCATGGACATCGCCATTCACAACGCCTTCCTTCCCCACACCGATCCGGAGGCCTCGCTCGCCTTCTACCGCGACATGCTCGGCTTCGAGGTGCGCAACGACGTCGGAGGCGGGACCATGCGCTGGCTCACGCTCGGTGTCCCCGGACAGGACGTGTCGCTGGTGCTCACCCCGCCGGCGGTCGACCCGGGCATCACCGACGAGGAGCGCCGGGCGGTGACCGAGATGATGGCCAAGGGCACCTTCGCCATCCTGACCCTGGCCAGCCGGGACCTCGACGGCACGTTCGACGAGCTCGCCGCGGCGGGGGTCGAGGTGGTCCAGGAGCCGACCGACCAGCCCTACGGGATCCGTGACTTCGCCGTGCGTGACCCGGCCGGCAACCTCATCCGGGTGAACCAGATCTGAACCAGCGGGGGCGGTGGTCCTGCGGGTGGCCGCTACTCTCGCCGGATGGCTGACTTCGAGACGTTGATCGTGACCAAGAGCAACGGCGTGGCGTCGGTGACGTTGAACCGACCCGAGGTCCGCAACGCCATCAGCCAGACCATGCGCGACGAGCTGCGTGACGTGTGGACGTCGTTCCGCTACGACGACGAGGTCAACTGCATCGTGCTGTCGGGGGCGGGCCACTCGTTCTGCACCGGCATCGACCGCGCCGAGGCCGTCTCCGACGACAACAACGAGGCCATGGCCGACGGCGTGTACCCCGGCTACCCGACGCCGTGGATGTACGACGATCCCGGCCGCGACGTCGGCCCCAAGAGCTGCGACCTGTGGAAGCCGGTCATCGGCGCCGTGCAGGGGATGGCGTGCGGCGGGGCGTTCTACATGCTGGGCGAGACCGAGTTCATCATCTCCTCCGACGACGCCACCTTCTTCGACCCGCACGTCACCTACGGGATGACCGCGGCGTTCGAGCCGATCCAGATGCTGTCGAAGATGCCGTTCCCCGAGGTCATGCGCATGTCGCTGATGGGGGTCCACGAGCGCATCGGTGCCGAGCGGGCCCGCGAGATCGGGCTGGTCACCGAGGTGGTCGCCCGCGACGACCTGATGGAGCGGGCGCTCGCGGTGGCGCAGATCATCGCCGACTCGCCGCCGCTGGTGGTCCAGGGGACGCTGCGGGCGCTGTGGACCGCGTTCGACACGTCTCGCTCCCAGGCGATCGACCTGGCCAACCTGTTCACCCGCATCGGCTCCGACGCCGCCGCGTTCAAGGCGGGTCAGGAGCGCTTCGCCTCGGGTGAGCGACCCAACTGGATCGTCCGCTGACGCGCTGATCGCTCAGCGCATGTCGGTCGCGGAGAAGTCCTCGGTGCCGGCGAACGGCAGCAGTTCGGGACGACCGATCTGGCGCGGGTCGTCGGCGGTCATCGGGAGCAGGCCCGGACGTCGGTCGGCTCGACCACGAAGGCGACGCTCGCCGGGGGGACCTCGACCGATCCGGTCGCCTTCTCGGCCTCCATCGGGGGCAGGGTGCCGTCGTCGGCCGCGGCGAGGACCGTGCCGTTGAGCGAGATCGATCCGGAGTCGAGCGAGTCGCTGGTCAGCAGGTACACCTCGGCGGACCCGGAACCGGTGGCGACGGTGCGGGTCTCGGTCTCCGAGGAGTTCACCACCGCGTAGGTGACGCTCGGGTCCTCGGCACCGGGCGTGCAGTGGGCGTACACCGACAGGTCAGGCGCCGGGTGGTGCGCGACGTCGAGGACGGCCGGTCCCATCAGGCGGTGCCACAGCACAGCGGCCCAGTAGTTCGGGCGGGGGACCAGGCCGTCCTCATCCAGCAGGGCGTAGTCGCTGGCGGCCAGCGTGTTGTGGAACATGGCGTCGCCGTCGCCGGTGGCCAGACGGCCGTTGCTGTCGACGTAGCGGATCACGTCGCGGTAGGTCGACGCCCAGCGGTCCCCGCCGCACGCGGCCTGGGCGATCTCGGTGACCCACATGGGGGCGTCGGGCTGGTACTGGTCGCGGAGCCCCTCGTAGAAGTCCTTGTCGGGCTCGATCCTCGACAGGAACTCCTGGGTGAGAGCCACCTCGGGTCCCTCTTTCGACCCGCAGCGCTCCGACACCTTCGGGTAGAAGTGGTAGCTGACCACGTCGAAGTCGCCGTCGGCGGCCTTGAACATGTCCTCCGCGGCTATCGCCGGTCCCTTCAGGATGATCGGTGTCACGTCCTCCACCGCGCCAGGGCCGACGATCCGCAGATCCGGCATGACGTCGTCGACCATCTCCTTGAACGCCGTGAAGTCCCGTCCGAACGCGGCGGCGTCGTAGCCGGCGGGCACGCCGAGAGGGATGCTCGGCTCGTTGACGAGCTCGGCGGCGACGACGGGCACGTCGTTGGCCTTGCTGAACTCGAGCAATGAGCGGGCCTGGTCGGGCTGCCACACCCCGGCCGCGTCGCGCACGCCCTTGCCGGACGCGAACGAGGTGACCACCTCGCCGTCGACCGCCCGGGCGAAGTCGCCGACGCCCTTCCACTGATCGCCGGTCAGCACCCCGCCGAAGCCCTCGGGCTTGACCCCGCCCGAGGTCCCCTCGGGATCGAAGTACGTGGTGTTGGCCCACGACCCGCTGACCCGGATGTAGGCCGGACCGAGCCCGCGGGCCAGGTTGCGCAGACGCTCGGAGGTGAGGTCGATCGGCGGTCGGGTGACCTTGCCCGGCCCCGAGTCGTACGGCTTCCAGAACTCGCCGCCGGTCACCTCGACCATCTCGATGTTGTAGGACTGGAAGCGGTCGTCGACGTGCGCGACCGCGTCGTCGCCGTCGACAGCCAGCACCACGTCCGCGTCGGAGTCGACGACGGTGCTCGACGGTCGGCCACCGTCGGAACCCGAACTGCCCTCGTCGTCGGACCCGCTGCAGCCGGCCAGCAGGCCGGCCGTGGCCAGGACCGCCGCGACGCCGATGAGAAACCGTGAGCTCGCCCCCGAGTGCATCGGGAGAGAGTAGCTGGCCGTTTCGTCCATCCCGGGCCCGACGCGACGGTCAGGATCCGAGAAGTCGGTGAGGCGGGTCGCGTCGTAGCGTGCGTCGGCGGCCCGGGAACGACCCGTTGCCACCGACGAGGAGTCGATGTGAGCCCGACAGGACATCCGGCGGACACCCACGACACGATCCGCGTCACGGGAGCCCGGGTCAACAACCTGCGCGACGTCTCCGTCGAGATCCCCAAGCGTCGCCTGACGGTGTTCACCGGCGTGTCGGGATCGGGCAAGAGCTCGCTGGTGTTCGGCACGATCGCGGCCGAGTCCCAACGGCTGATCAACGAGACCTACAGCACGTTCGTCCAGGGGTTCATGCCGTCGATGGCCCGACCCGACGTCGACGTGCTCGACGGGCTGACCACCGCGATCCTCGTCGACCAGGAGCGCATGGGTGGCGACGTCCGCTCCACCGTCGGCACCGCCACCGACGCCCACGCAATGCTGCGGATCCTGTGGAGCCGGCTCGGCGAGCCGCACGTCGGTCCGCCGAGCGCGTTCTCGTTCAACGTGGCCACCATCAGCGGCGCCGGCGCGGTGACGTTGCAGAAGGGCGGCACCACCACCCGGGAGAAGCGCAGCTTCACCCGCCTGGGCGGCATGTGCCCCCGCTGCGAGGGTCGCGGTCAGGTCAGCGACTTCGACCTGAGCGCGCTCTACGACGACTCCAAGTCGATCAACGAGGGCGCTCTCACCGTCCCGAACTACAGCGTCGACGGCTGGTACGGGCGGATCTTCCGCGGCTGCGGGTTCTTCGACCCCGACAAGCCGATCGGCCGCTTCACCAAGAAGGAGCTCCAGGCGCTGCTCTACAAGGAGCCGACCCGGATCAAGGTCGAGGGCGTCAACGTCACCTACGAGGGCCTCATCCCCCGCATCCAGAAGTCGATGCTGTCCAAGGACCCCGAGTCGATGCAGCCCCACATCCGAGCCTTCGTCGAGAGGGCGATCACCTTCGGGACCTGCCCGGACTGCGACGGGACCCGCTTGGGCGAGGCGGCCCGGTCGAGCAGGGTTTCCGGGCTGAGCATCGCCGAGGCGTGCGACCTGCAGATCACCGACCTGGCCGAGTGGATCCGCTCGCTCGACGAGCCGTCGGTCGCGCCGTTGCTGGCATCGCTGGCCGAGACGATGGACTCGTTCGTCGAGATCGGACTCGGCTACCTCAGCCTCAACCGACCGGCGTCGACCCTGTCGGGTGGTGAGTCGCAGCGCACCCGGATGATCCGCCACCTCGGCTCGTCGCTGACCGACGTCACCTACGTGTTCGACGAGCCGACCGCCGGTCTGCATCCCCATGACATCGACCGCATGAACGAGCTGCTGCGACGATTGCGCGACAAGGGCAACACCGTGCTGGTGGTGGAGCACAAGCCGGAGGTGATCGAGATCGCCGATCACGTGGTCGACCTCGGTCCGGGCGCCGGATCGTCGGGTGGCACGATCTGCTACGAGGGAGATGTCGCGGGGCTGCGGTCGAGCGGCACCGTGACCGGCCGGCACCTCGACGACCGCGCCGTGATCAAGGAGGACGTGCGCAGCTCCGACGGGGTGCTGGAGATCCGCGGTGCGGACACCCACAACCTCGTCGACGTCGACGTCGACGTCCCGCTCGGGGTCCTGGTCGTGGTGACGGGCGTCGCCGGCTCCGGCAAGAGCTCGCTCATCGACGGATCGGTCTCGGGTCGTGATGGCGTGGTGACCGTCGACCAGTCCGCCATCAAGGGGTCCCGTCGCAGCAACCCGGCCACCTACACGGGCCTGCTCGAGCCGATCCGCAAGGCGTTCGCCAAGGCCAACGGGGTCAAGCCCGCGCTGTTCAGCGCCAACTCCGAGGGGGCATGTCCGACCTGCAACGGTGCGGGTGTGGTGTACACCGACCTGGGGGTCATGGCGTCGGTCGCCACGACCTGCGAGGACTGCGGCGGCAAGCGGTTCGACGCGTCGGTGCTCGAGTACTTCCTCGCCGGTCGGAACATCGCACAGGTGCTGGCGATGTCGGTCGACGACGCCCTGGCGTTCTTCTCCGTCGGCGACGCCCGCACCCCCGCCGCGCAGCGGATCCTGGAGCGACTGCACGACGTCGGACTCGGCTACCTCACGATCGGCCAGCCGCTGACCACGCTGTCGGGGGGTGAACGCCAACGCCTCAAGCTCGCCACACGTCTGGGCGAGAAGGGCGGGATCTTCGTCCTCGACGAGCCGACCACGGGACTGCACCTGGCCGACGTCGAGCAGCTGCTCGGACTGCTCGACCGCCTGGTCGATGCGGGGCGGTCGGTCATCGTCATCGAGCACCACCAGGCGGTCATGGCACACGCGGACTGGATCATCGACCTCGGCCCCGGTGCCGGCCACGACGGTGGTCGGGTGGTCTTCGAGGGGACCCCGGCGGACCTGGTGGCGGCGCGCTCGACGCTCACCGGCCAGCATCTGGCCGACTACGTCTCGGCCTGACCCGCCGATGTTGAAGCTGGCGGTCGCTGTGGTGGGGTGTGGGCTACAAGTTCGGTGGGCGGCGGCGATGTTGTAGCTGGCGGTCGTTCCGGTGGCGTGTGGGCTACAAGTTCGGTGGGCGGCGGCGATGTTGTAGCTGGCGGTCGTTCCGGTGGCGTGTGGGCTACAAGTTCGGTGGGTCAGGTGGTGGCGGGCACCGCGCCGCGGGGCCAGCTGTCGTGCGGGTCGAGCAGCCCGAGTCGGGCGACGAAGTCCTCGGCCGGCATCGGCCGGGCGATGTGGTACCCCTGGCCCATCCCGCACCCCAGTTCCGCCAGGAGCAGGTACTGGTCCTCGGACTCGATGCCCTCGGCCATGCAGTCCATCCCCATCGTCGTCACCAGGTCGAGGATCCCGGCGACCAGATCGCTGCGGCTGAGGTCGGAGCCGATCGGCTCGAGGAACGCCCGGTCCAGCTTCACGATCCCCACCGGGAGTCGGGCCAGGTAGGTCAACGACGAGTAGCCCGTCCCGAAGTCGTCGATGGCGACGATGACCCCCATGGCCTCGAGGCGGTCCATCCGGAGCTCGGTCAGGGCGGCGTCGTCGAGCAGGACCGACTCGGTGATCTCCAGGGTGAGGGTGCCTGGGGTCATGCCGGATCGCCGGAGCACGTCGTCGACCAGGTCGACGAAGCCCGGCTGCTGGAGCTGGCGCACCGACACGTTGACCGACACACCGAGATGCTCCCAGCCCGCCATTCGCTGCCAGGCCGCCAGGTCCCGGCACGCCGTCTCGAGCACTGCGGCGCCCAGCGGGACGATGAGGTCGGTCTCCTCGGCGATGCCGATGAACTCACCGGGGGCCAGGAGTTGGCCGTCGTGGCGCCAACGGACCAGGGCCTCGACGCCGAGCAACCGGCCCGAGTGCAGGTCGACCTGCGGCTGGTAGTGCAGGACGAGGGAACCGTCGAAAGGGGCCTGGCGCAGGGCGGACTCGATCTGCTGGCGTTCGACGGCACGGGTGCGCAGCTCGTCGTCGAACACCGCGACGCGGCCCCGACCGTCGGCCTTGGCCCGGTACATCGCGGTGTCGGCGTCGCGGATCAGGGCGATCGGATCGGCGTCGGGCAGGTCGCCTCGCTCCTCGGCGATGCCGATCGACACGCTGACGTGCACCGGGCTCCCGTCGACGACGATCGGGTCGAGCATCGACTCGGTGATCCGACGGGCGACCTTCTCGGCGGCCTCGACGCCGGTGAGGCCGTCGCAGAGGATGACGAACTCGTCGCCGCCGAAGCGGGCGACGGTGTCGCCCGGACGCACGACGCTGCGCAGGCGCTGGGCGACGGCCTGGAGCAGCCGGTCGCCGAAGTCGTGGCCGAGGCTGTCGTTGATGACCTTGAAGTTGTCGAGGTCGATGAACAGCAGCGCCACCGGACAGCCGGCGCCGCAGCAGTCGCGGAGCTGACGCATCTTGTCCTCGAGCATGCTGCGGTTGGGAAGACCGGTGAGCGGGTCGTGGCGGGCCTGGAGCTCCAGCGATTCGGCCAGGCGCTTGGCCTCGCTGATGTCGTGGGCGACCGCCGAGAAGCGCGTCGTACGTCCATCAGGGTCCTGGTGGGCGATGACCTGCATCGAGAACGGGACCTGGACGCCGTCGTGCCGGGTGAGGGTGGTCTCCATCGTCCACCGTCGCTCGCCTCGCTCCAGGAAGCACGGGTCGGCCCGCGGTGGCGCCCCGTCCGAGGTGATCTGCGGTCCGTTCCAGCGTCGGCCGAGCTCGACCGCATGGGGGTCGATCCCGGAGAAGCGGGCGCACGCCGGGTTCATGTAGCGGAGGGTCTGGTCGCCGTCGACGACCACGACCAGGTCGTCGGTGAGGTCGAAGATCTCGGTGAGGCGGGCGGCTTCGGCCTCGGCAGCGACCACGTCGGTGACGTCGCGGAGGTTGGCGATGATGCCCGAGATCGCCGGATCGCCCAGCTTGTTCGACACCCGCACGCCGAACCACCGGTCAGATCCGTCGCGGTGTCGGGTCCGGACCCGCAGCGACTCCACGCGGTCGGGATCCGCCGTCACCCGGACGAGCGCCTCCAGCAGGTCGGTTCGGCCCGGCTCGAGGACCACGTCGGAGACGTCGAGGCCGACCATGGCCCGGGGAGGGAAACCGGTCAGCCTCTCGATCGACGGCCCCACGTAGGTGAGCTGGAGGTCCGCATCGAGCAGCACGATGGCGTCGTTGCTGTTGTGGACCAACGCCTCGAACCGTCGTTGGGAGTTGTGGAGCGCCTCCTCGAGCGCGAACCGGTACGAGATGTCGCGGGCTGAGACGACGATGCCGTCGATGCCGGGCACGTCGCGCAGGTCCGATCCCTTGATCTCGGTCCACACCTCGGCCCCCGACCCGGTGAGGAGCCGCACGATCGCCGGGGGGTCGTCGTCGACGCCGTCGGTCATCCGGCCCAGGAGCTCGGCGGCCTGGCCGAGGTCGTCGGGATGGACCAGATCGAGTGCGTTGGATCCCCGCAGGTCAGCCAGCGTCCGCCCCAACATCTGCTCGGTGCTCGGGCTGATCCACACCACCCTGGCCGAGTCGTCCATCACCATCAGCGCGTCGACCGACGCGTCGAGCAGCATCATCAGACGCGGGTCGTCGGAGGACAGGTCGCCCGGGATCGGGTGGAGGGGGGCGGGGGTGGTGTCGGTCATGGCGGCGCGGATCGTTCCGTGGGTCAGACATCGGTCGTGACCCGCCGTGGGCTGAGAACTTCGGGTCCTTCGACCCACTAGGTTCGGTGGCCGTGTCGGACGATCTGCCCGGACCGGACCCCGCCCCGGACCCCCGGGCTCTGGACGTGCCCAGGGTGGTCCGACCTCGTCGCACCCCGGTCCCGCGGCGAGCGTCCCGCCGTCAGGGGGCGATCCTGGCCGTCGTGGTCGCCCTGGTCGTCGCGGCGACGGTGACTGTGATCCTCGCCGGCCGAGTCCGGTCCGGCGGTCACGACGCCCGGGGCGGTGACCGACCGTCCTCCGATTCGTCGACGACCTCGATCGGGCCGTCGACGTCGACGCCCACGACGACCACCACGAAACCGCCGAACGACCTGCTGGCGCCTCCTCCGACCGTGGTCCCCCCGTCGGTGACCGCCGACGGGATGGCGCCGCTGGTCAGGCGGGTCGACACCACCGACCGCGTCGTGTTCATCACCATCGACGACGGCAACATCCGCAACCCGTCCTATCCGGACCACCTGGCCCGGCTGGGCGTCCCGTTCACCTCGTTCCTGACCCAGCCGATGGCCAAGGCCGATCCGGCCTACTGGAAGTCGATGGTCGAGCGCGGCGGGACCATCCAGACGCACACGATCAGCCATCCCAACCTCCGGACGGTCGGTGCGGAGCGGATGCGGCGCGAGATCTGCGAGCCGGTGATGACCTTCACGGCGTTGTTCGGGGCGCGGCCCACCCTGTTCCGCCCGCCCTACGGCAACTCATCCGACGCGGTGCGACGGGTTGCCGCGGAGTGCGGCTATGCCGCGGTGGTGCTGTGGACCGGGTCGACGAACGTCGGGAAGCTGACCATGCAGGACGTCGTGTTGAAGCCCGGCGACATCATCCTCATGCACTACCGCGACACGCTCGACGCCGACCTGGACGACCTGGTCGCCCGGGTGCGCGCCGAGGGCTTCCGGATCGGTCGTCTGGAGGACTACCTGCGGCCGCAGTGAAGCGCTCGCCTCACTGCGCCACGGCGTCAGAGGTCACTGCTCCACCCAGAGCCCCAGCACGGGGTGGCCGGTCGCCAGGCCGGTGAACGGCTTGCCGCCGTCGGGAAGGTCCGGTCCGTACACGCCGTGGACGTCGGGAGCGGTGCCGATGCTCCACTCGACCCACTGGAGCCACAGGTTGTAGCCCTGCGAGGCGAAGCGCCTGTTGATGTCCTGGTAGATCCCGGCAGCCTTCTCCTTGTCGGGTTCGGCCCGCCCCGCGTCGAGGAGCGCGTTCATCTCGGGGTCGTCGAACTTGTTGAAGTTCACCGTCGACCCGCCCTTCCACCAGATGTACTGGGCGTCGGGGTTGCCGCCGGGGTGGTTGCGCCAGTCGATCACGTTCCAGTCGTCGGACAGGGCGGTGTTGATCAGGACGGCCTGTTCGACGGTGCGGATGTTGGCGGTGATCCCCGAGTCCTTCCACTGCTCCTGGAGGAACTGGAGGAGCTTCGTCGTGCCCGGGTCCGGGGTTCCGACCAGGGTGAACTCGAGCGGCTTGCCGGTGGCGGCGGTGTAGGCGTCGAGGTGCTCCTTGGCCTTCTTCTTGCTGTAGGACGGGTAGCCGGTGTCCTCGAGGTAGCCGATCTCGCCGGGTGCGAACGGGCCGGACGCCATCTTGGTCAGCCCCAGGTTCCGGACCTCGTTGAGCTGCTCGCGGTCGATGGCGTAGATGGCCGCCAGGCGGGCGTCACGGTTGTCGAACGGCGGCTTGGAGACGTTGAACATCTCGTAGGCGACCTCGGTGTAGTCGGTGGTCGCCGTGACGGCGATCTTGCCCTGCTCGGCGTCCTGGCGCATCTGGTCGAGCACCTCGGCGCCGGCCTCGTGCATGGCGTTCAGCTCGCCGGCGAGGAGGGCGTTCAGCCGGCTGGTCGGGTCGGTGATCGGACGGAAGGTGATCTGGTCCAGGTAGGGCAGCTGGTTGCCGGACGCGTCCTTCTGCCAGTAGGCGGCGTTGCGCTTGGCGGTGAGGCGGTCGTTGGGCTTCCACTCGACCAGCTGGAACGGCCCGGTCCCGATCAGCTTGCGGTCGCAGCTCACGTGGTCGTCGAGCTGGGCCTGGGCGATGATCCCGGAGCGGCCGTCGTTGAACAGGTAGGCCGCGAACGACGGCCACGACGTCTTCGTCGTGACCTTCACCGTGGAGGGGTCGATCACGTCGACGGCGCTGATCGGTTCGTACACGAACGTGAACAGCAGGGGGCTGCGTCCGGGGTACACGCCGCGCCAGGCGTCGATGTTGTTCTTGACCACCGTCGCGTCGAGAGGTGATCCGTCGTGGAACGTCACCCCGTCGCGCAGGACGATGGTCCACTGGGTGAAGTCGTCGTTGGGGGTGACCGACTTGGCCAGGTACGGCTGGTACACGGCGTGCTCGTCGGGCGCGGTCAGGGTGTCGTAGATGGCCCTGGCCACCTGGATGCCCGAGATCGCAAGCTGGGATTCGGGCAGGCACCAGCCGCCGGCGTTCTCGGCCTCGAGTCCGTAGGTCACGGTGCCGCCGGGGGTCGGGGTCCCGGCGGCTGAGTCGCCGGAGCCGCCGCCGTTGCCGGACTCCGAGGACCCGCCGCATGCGGCGATCAGCATCGAGGCGACGAGCGCCGCGGCGGCCACGCCCAGCGCTCGGCGTCGCGACGTGCGGGAATGGGTGTGGGTCACCGTTCCTCCTCGTGGACGGGCCCGGCGATCGGGCCGCCGTGTCCGGATCCGGAGATCCTGCCTGCTCGGCGCCGCGGAGGCGAGGGTCCGGGGGCGTGACATCTCTCACCGGATTCGTGCCTCGCCTCTGGTTCGTGCCCCGCCGGTGTCGTGCCCCGCCGGTGTCGTGCGTCGCCGGTGTCGTGGCGGGGGCCCGGGTCGGGCAAGCTGGGCCGATGCGCGACGACAGGTCGGGACCACCCGAGGACGACGTCGCGCCGGTCGCCCTGCTGCTGTCGGTGATCGGACTACTGGGGTGCTTCCCCGTCTCGCTCACCGCACTGGCGATCGCCTACCTGTCGCGGGAGCGGATCCGGAAGTCCGACGGGGCTCTGGGCGGCGAGCGCACGGTGGCGCGGGCGATCGTGCTGGGGTGGGTCGGCATCGGAGTGGCCGTGGTCGCCTTCCTGGTGTTCGCGGTCGCCGCGGTGATCCGGCGCGGTGGTTGACCCGGAGCGGTGATCGGTCGACGGGCGGGGGAGCGGTACGGTTCCGGCCCGGCCCCGGCGTCGGCCGTCGACGCCACCCCGCAGTGATCGCTCCGGGCCGATCGGCGGTCGGGCGTCCGCACCACAGGGAGAGCACATGAGTACCGAACGCTTCGTCGGCAAGGTCGCGCTGATCACCGGGGCCGGTTCCGGCATCGGTCGGGCTGTGGCCGGTCGTCTGGTCGACGAAGGCGCGACGGTGTTCGCGGTCGACATCTCGGCCGACGGCCTGGCCGCCCTGGCCGACGAGGTGTCCGGACCCGGAGCGGTGCTCACCCACCGTGCCGACCTGTCGGAGCCGTCCGCGTGCGCCGGCGCGGTGGCCGAGTGCGTGGACAGGGCCGGCCAGCTCGACGTGCTGGGCAACATCGCGGGCATCGCGGCGTCGAGCCACCTGGCTGACGTCACCGTCGAGCAGTACCGCCGCATCATGGCGATCAACACCGACGCCTGCTTCTTCATGTGCCAGGCCGCCGTGCCGCATCTGCTGGAGACCGGCGGCAACATCTTGAACCTGGCCTCGAACGCCGGGCTGATGGGCCAGGCGTACACGGTCGCCTACTGCATGTCGAAGGGGGCGGTGATCCAGCTCACGCGCTCGCTGGCCATGGAGTTCGTCCGGACCGACCTGCGGGTCAACGCCATCGCACCAGCGGCGGTCAACACCCCGTTGCTGCACAACTTCGAGATCGCCGACGGCGTCGACGTCGAGCTCATGAAGCCCTACATGGGCTTCCGGGGCATGGCCGAAGCCGACGAGTTGGCCCGGCTGTTCGCGTTCGTCGCGTCCGACGAGGTGCCGAACATGCACGGTGCGGTCATCAGCGTCGACAACGGGATCACCGCGGGTTGAGCAAGTCGTCGAGCGGGCTCGCCGATCGTCCGAGGGCGTCGGCGACGGTGGGGTTCACCACGTGCCCGCCGAGCGTGTTCATCCCGCCGGCCAGGGCCGGATCCCGTCGCGCCGCGTCCCGGGCCCCCCGACGGGCCAGCTCGGTGAGGTAGGGGAGCGTCGCGTTGGTCAGCGCGTGGGTGGAGGTGTGCGGGACCGCCCCGGGCATGTTGCCCACCGCGTAGTGCACGACGTCGTGGACCAGGAACGTCGGAGCGGCGTGGGTGGTCTCGTGGCTGGTCTCGACGCAGCCGCCCTGGTCGATGGCGATGTCGATGATCACGGCGCCGGGGCGCATCGACCGGACCATGTCCTCGGACACGACGACCGGGGCGCGGCCGCCCGGGACCAGGACCGCTCCGATCACCAGGTCGGCCTCCGCGACGCAGCGTTCGACGGCGCCCCGGTTGGAGCTGAGGGTCGTGATGCGGCCCATCTGGATCTGGTCGACGTGACGCAGGCGGTCGATGCTCTTGTCGAGCAGATCGACCTCGGCCTCGAGCCCGGCGGCCATCCACGCCGCGTTCCACCCGACGTTGCCCGCGCCGAGCACCACCACGCGAGCGGGTCGCACCCCTGGGGCCCCTCCCAGGAGCACCCCTCGGCCCCCGTTGTGGCGCTCCAGGAAGTGGGCGCCGATCTGGACGCTCATCCGGCCGGCGACCTCGCTCATGGGGGCGAGCAGGGGGAGCGACCCGTCGGGCAGCTGCACGGTCTCGTACGCGATGCCGGTGACGCCGGCGTCGAGCAGGGCGTCGGCCACCGCGGGGTACGCGGCCAGGTGGAGGTAGGTGAACAGGACGAGGCCGTCGCGGAAGTGGACGAACTCGGACTCGAGCGGCTCCTTGACCTTGCAGACCAGGTCCGCCCGCTCCCACACCTCGGCGGCGTCGGTCACGATCGTGGCGCCGGCCCGGCGGTAGTCGTCGTCGGGGATCGACGAGTCGGCCCCGGCGCCGGACTGGACCAGAACGGCGGCCCCGGCGTGCAGCAGCTCGCGGACGCCGTCGGGGGTGATCGCCACCCGGTGCTCCTCGGCCTTGACCTCGGTCGGTACGCCGACGGTGAGTGCATCCATCGCAGTGATCTCCGTGGGTCGGGTCGCCGGGAACCGACGACGGTGCCGAGTCTTGCAAACCGCGGACCCGACGCGTCGCCCGGTGCGCGGGGCGTACGCTCCCGGTCCTCGGAACGGCCCACCGTGGGCGGTTCCCTCGCCGACTCCGGGAGCTCCCACGATGACCGACCTGACGCTCAACTCGCTGTTCTCCGTCGAGGGCAAGGTCGCCGTGGTCACCGGCGGCTCCCGCGGCATCGGCGAGATGGTCGCGGCCGGCCTGCTGAGCAACGGAGCCACGGTGCTCATCAGCTCACGCAAGGCCGAGGTGTGCAACGCGACTGCGGCCCGGCTGGCGGAGACCTACGGCGGGACCTGCATCCCTCTGCCGGCGGACGTGTCGGATCTGGCCGGCGTGGACGCCCTGGTCGCCGCGGTGCGAGAGCACACCGACCACGTCGACATCCTGGTCAACAACGCCGGCGTGTCGTGGGGCGCGCCGCTCGAGGAGTTCCCCGAGAAGGGCTGGGACAAGGTGTTCGACACCAACGTCAAGGGCGTGTTCTTCCTCACCCAGCGGCTCCTGCCCCTCCTCGAGGCCCGAGCGAGCGCCGAGGACCCGTCGCGGGTGGTGAACATCGGCTCGATCGACGGCATCCGCACACCGGTGTTCGACACCCACTCCTACGGCCCGTCCAAGGCCGCCGTGCACGCCCTCACCCGTCAGATGGCGGCCAAGCTCGTCAAGCGACACGTGCTGGTCAACGCCATCGCCCCCGGGCCGTTCCCGACGTGGATGCTCAGCACCGGCGTCGGCACCGGCGGCGACGTGGACGGCACCGACTGGGAGGCGGTCGGCGCGATGACGCCCCGCGGTCGGGTCGGCAGTCCCGAGGACATCGCCGGGCTGACCATCTTCCTGTGCTCGCGGGCGGGGGCCTACACCGTCGGTGAGGTCATCACCTGCGACGGCGGAGCAGTCGTGTCCTGATCCAGGCTCGTGATCGGAGGAGACCGATCGATGCGCTACCACCTGTTCCTGCCGCAGATGCGCATGACCCACGACCAGATCGTGGAGCGCGCCCTGGCCGCCGAAGCGGCCGGGTTCGAGGGGGTCGCGTTCATGGACCACCTCGCCCCGCCCCTGGCGGTCGAGGCCCCGATGTGGGAGGCGATGCAGGTGGCCGGCTGGGTCCTGGCCCGGACCTCGACGCTGCGGGTCGGGCACCTGGTGCTGTGCGACTCCCTGCGCCATCCGGCGGTGCTGGCCCGTCAGGTGACCTCGCTCGACCACGCGTCGGGAGGACGGTTCGAGCTGGGCCTCGGATGGGGGTCGGTCCCCGAGGAGCTCGTCGCCTTCGGGGTCGGTTCGGCGGAGCCGTCGGCACGGGTGGGGCGCCTGGCGGAGACGCTGGCGATCCTCGAGGCGCTCTGGAGCGGGGAGGCGGTCACCTTCCGGGGTGAGCACTTCACCCTGACGGACGCCCGACAACAGCCGCCCCCCACCGGTCCGATCCCGTTGACGATCGGCGGCAGCGGCCGGCGGACCATGGAGCTGGTGCGCCGCCACGCCACCTGGTGGAACCTGCCTGTGCACCGGGTCGACCGCCTGGAGCAGCTGCGACCCGCCGCCGGTGACGCACGCGTGTCGGTCCAGGTGATGGTCGCCCTGCTCGGAGACGGTGCCGACCGGGGTGAGGTGGCCGAGATGGTGGCCCGTCGCTACGGCACCGGGAGCCTCGGGTCACGGGTGGTCCTCGGCACCGCAGACGAAGTCGCCGGCCACATGGACGAGCTCGCCGGTCGGGGAGTGGAGCGGGTCCACGTCTGGTTCGCCGACTTCGCCCCGCCGTCGACGATCGACGCGTTCAGCGCCGTCATCGGTTGAACGCTCAGAGCGGGAGGACGTGCGACACGAAGTACAGCGGCGCGCCGTCGCGGTCGCGGACGACCGTCGCGATGAGGTCGGCGGAGACCGGCGATCCGTCCGGACGCAGGTACCGCTTGGTCATCCGGTAGCCGTCGGCTCGACCCTCGAGGCAGGCCCGCAGGTGCTCGATGTCGGCGTCGAGGTCATCGGGGTGGGTGAGCTCCTGGAAGCGGCGGCCGGTCATCTCGGCGGTCGTCCGTCCGAGGAAGGCGGCGAAGCGGTCGCTGACCGAGCGCATGGTCCCGTCGAGGTCGACGATCGCGGTCGGCACCGCTGCGCTGAGGACCGCGGTCTCGAACCGGGACTCCATCACCCGTTGGGACCGGTGGGCGGGCGTGCCGATGGTGTGGGCCGGGATCGCCGCCTGGGGCAGACCGCTCGACGGCAGCGGAGCCGGACGCCCGAACAGGTAGCCCTGGAAGATCGAGACCCCGAGGGTGGCGAGGCGGTCGAGGTCGGCAGGCTCCTCCACCCCTTCGGCGACCAGGGTCGCACCCGAGTGACGGGCGAGCTCGCTGATGCCGCCCACAAGAGCCTGACGGGCCGGGTCGCGGTGGATCCCCTGGCTGATGGCCAGGTCGACCTTCACGATGTCGGGCTCGAGCTCGAGGATGTGGCGGAAGCTGGCGAAGCCCGCACCGGCGTCGTCGACGGCGATGCGCACACCAGCGCCCCGGAAGCGGTCCAGGGCGTGACGCAGATGCTCGTAGTCGCCGACGCGGGCGTGCTCGGTCAGCTCCAGGACGAGCCGGGTCGGATCGGCCGGGACCAACTCGGACGGGTCGACCGACACCAGTGCCGCGGGCGACAGGTTGATGCTCAGGTAGGTGTCCGGCGGCAGGTTCTCCAGCGCGGAGACGGCGGTGCGGGCGGCGTGCAGCTCGAGGGCCACCCCGAGACCGACCGCGGCCGCGTCCGCGAACCACTGGTCCGGGCGGGCCGGCTCTCCGGGGAACCGTGACAGCGCCTCGTAGCCCGCGACACGACGGTGCTCCAGGTCGACGATCGGCTGGAACGCGATCGTGAGGAGGTCGTGGTCGATCACGCGTCCGATCCGGTCGCGGAGCCGGCGTCGATCGTCGCCGTCGATCGGGACGTCGCGGAGCAGGTCGCTGGCGGAGTCGGCCAGCATCTGGAGGAAGTCGCGGGTCCGCTCGTCGACGTCGCGGGGGTCCGTGGACACCGCGGTCAGCATGCCGATGATGCTGCCGGTCGCCGCCTTGATCGGCACGCTCACGAACGCACGGATGCCCAACTGCGCCGCCATCGGCAGGTCCCGGGTCTCGGGGAGCACCCGGACGTCGGGGACCCAGCTGGCGATCCGACCACCGATGACCTGGGCGCAGAAGGAGTCCTTCAGCGGGATCGTCGAACCCTCGAGGATCGTGCTGTCGCCGAGGGCTCCGCTGACGATGGCCAGCGACAGCACGTCGCCCTTGATGCGCGACACCCACACCATGTCCATCTCGGTGCGCGTGCGGGCCACCTCGAGCAGACGACGCACGAGATCTTCGGGCCCGTCGAGATCGGCCAGGTCGGTGTCGGACGATCCGAGCGACATCACTGCGCTATCGGCGGCGGCTCCGGCCACCTGAAGGTTTCCTGAGAACCCGGTGGGGGCCGCTGTCGACCGGGGGTCAGCCGCGGTGGCGGTCGAGGAACTCCAGCACCGCGCTGTTGAACACCTCGTTGCGGTCGCCGACCACCATGTGCCCGGCCCCGGCCACGTCCGCGAACTCGGCGTGCGGCACCCGGGCGAGGAAGTCCCGTGCCCCCTCCTCGCTCAGGAGGTCGCTGGAGCGACCCCTGACCAACAGGGTCGGGACGCGGAGCGCGTCCGCGGACCGCTCCAGGAGGTCGGGGCCGACGATCGTGGCCCGGGTCTCGTCAGCAGCTCCGAACTTGCCGGACACGAACCGCGGATCCCAGTGCCAGCGCCACCGACCGTCGGGCCCCTGGCGCAGGTTCTTGGCCAGGCCGTCGAGGTTGGTGGGACGGGGACGGTGAGGGTTGTACGCCGCGATCGCGTCGGCCGCCTCGTCGAGCGACGCGAACCCGTCGAGGTTGCCGGTCATGAACGCGCCGATCCGGTCGGTGCCCGCCGACTCCAGACGGTGGGCGACGTCGACGAGGACCAAGGACCGGGCCAGGCCGTCCTGCGGGTCCGCCTCGGCGACGGCGACCAGGGCCGACAGGCCGCCGAGCGACGCTCCGACCAGCACCGGAGGTCGTCCGGTCGCGGCAGTCACCGCACCGGCGACCGCGGTCGTGTCGGCGGCGAAGGCCTGGAGCTGGTAGTCGCCGTCGCCTGACCACTCGCTGTCGCCGTGGCCGCGCAGGTCCACCGTCCAGGCCCGCCAGCCGTGATCGGCGAGGTAGCGCCAGGTGCCGGCCCAGGAGTGTCGGGTCTGGCCGCCTCCGTGGAGCAGCACGACGGTCGGGCCGTCGTCGGGCCCCGCCACGTCCGCCGCCAGCCTGAGGCCGTCGCTGCCGGTCAGGTCGGTGCGGGTCGCAGCGACCGCATCGTCCGTTCCGTCGGTCCCGTCCGCCTCGCCCGTCCCGCCGTGCGGGGTCGGCGGCGAGCCGGCGGTCATGCCGTCCCGTCGCGGATCTCGACCAGCGCGGCGGCCAACGCGTCGGGCTGGGACAGGAACGGCGAGTGCGACGACGCCATCTCCACCACCACGTCCACGCCGACCTCCGCGATCATCCGATCCTGCTCGGCGGGGACGATGGCCCGGTCCCGATCGCATCGCACGTAGGCCCGCGGAACCGAACCCCAGCGCTCGGCGCTGGTGTCGATGGTGGACATCGCCGGGCCGATCGGTTCGGGGACCAGGCGCTCGATGGCCGTCCGGACGTCCTCGGGTCGGCAGTCGCCGTAGAACAACTCGGCCGCTGCGTCGGGCCGGATCGAGGTCGCGGAGCCGTCGGGAGCCATCTCGATCGCCGCGACCAGCGCGCTGTCGGGATCGTGGCGGTGGAGGTCGGCGGGGGTGGCGCCCGACGGTTGCAGGAGTGCGCAGAGGTAGACGAGCCCGGCGATGCGCTCGGGACGTCGTTCGGCGACGGTGCTGATGGTGGCGCCTCCCAGGCTGTGGCCCACCAGGGTGACCGGCTCGTCGATGCCGTCGAGGACCTCGATCACCCGGTCGGCGTAGTCGGAAAGGGTCAACCCCGCGATCGGTGTGCGGTCCTCGCCGTGGCCGGGGAGGTCGACGGCGATGCTGAGCGCACCGAGGCCCCGTAGGGAGACCTGGAGGCGGCTCCAGCACCAGGCCCCCTGCCAGGCCCCGTGGATGAGGACGAACATGTCCCGAACCGTACCGGTCCCGAAACCTGTCGCGAGCAGCCCGGGCGTGCGCACCGATGTCGACGCGGTGGGGTCGCTACGTTGAGCTGATCGACCCGGGGCCCACGAGGGGCGCCCGGTTCTCATGCTGTGATGCCACGGAGGTCCGATCGTGAGCAATCCGTACCTGGCAGGCAACTTCGCTCCGGTGACCGAGGAGGTGACCGTCGCCGACCTCGAGGTCACCGGGTCGATCCCCGAGGAGCTCACCGGTCGCTACCTGCGCAACGGTCCGAACCCGGTGGTCGCACCCGATCCGGCGACCTACCACTGGTTCTCGGGCGACGGGATGGTCCACGGCCTGCGCCTCGACGGCGGCCGCGCCCGCTGGTACCGGAACCGTTGGATCCGCAGCACCGGCGTGCTCGACGCTCTCGGTGAACCCCGCGCCGCGGATCGACCTGACGACTTCGGCCCGAACACCAACGTGATCGGCCACGCCGGGCGCACCTTCGCCCTGGTCGAGTCGGGACCCGTTCCCTACGAGCTCACCGACGAGCTCGACACGGTCGGACCGACCGACTTCGACGGCACCCTCGACGGCGCCTACACCGCGCACCCCAAGCGCGATCCGCTCACCGGGGAGCTGCACGCGGTCGCCTACCACTGGGCCTGGGGGAACCGCGTGGAGGTGACGGTGGTCGACGGGTCCGGTCGGGTGGCGCACCGCCGGCCGGTGGAGACGACCGGGAGCCCGATGGTGCACGACATGTCCCTGACCGAGCGGTTCGCCGTGGTCTACGACCTTCCGGTCGTGTTCGACCTCGACGCCGCGATGGGGGGCTCGACCCTCCCGTACAACTGGTCCGACGACTACCCGCCTCGGATCGGCTTCGTCCCCCGAGCCGACACGGTGGATGCGGCGGGCGACGTCGTGTGGGTCGACGTCGACCCGTGCTTCGTGTTCCACCCCATGAACGCGCACGACGTTGTCGGCGACGACGGTCGGGTCGAGTCGGTCGTGCTCGATGTCGTGCGGTGGGGCCGCATGTTCGACCGCGGGCACCAGGGCCCGTTCGAGAGCGGCCGCCCCGAGCTGGTCCGCTGGACGGTCGACCTGGTGCGACGGACGGTGAGCGCGGCTCCGCTCAGCGACCTCGACCTGGAGTTCCCCCGGGTGGACGAGCGGCGGATCGGTCGACCGTGCCGGTTCGGCTACACCGCGGTGAACCTTGCGGGGTCGGGCGGGGTGGCGCACGGCGGGATCGCCCGCCACGACCTGCGCGACGGCACCGTCGAGGTGCTCGACCTCGGTGTCGGCGCCGGTCAGAACGAGGCGGTGTTCGTCCCCGCATCACCCGACGCGGACGAGGACGACGGCTGGGTGCTGTGCCTCACCTACGGCGCTGACACCGACACGAGCCGGCTGGAGGTACGCCACGCCCAGGCCCTCACCGACGGTCCCGTCGCCACGGTGCACCTGCCGGTGCGGGTTCCGTTCGGGTTCCACGGGAACTGGGTTCCCGACTCCTGAGCGGCGGCCGCGTGCGGGCCGATCGCCGGGTGGTCGCTGAGCTCAGTAACGCGTGACCTGAGGCTGCGGGTCGCCCGCCAGCGTGTCGAATCGGACCGAGGGAACCGGCGTCGCGGCCGGTGACGTCGCGTCGAGCGCCCGGAACGTGACCGACATCGCGTCCGGGGTCAGCTCGACGAGCCCGTACCCGTTTCGGTGGATGTCCATGAAGTCGAACGGCGGGCTCGTGCTGTACCGCTCGAGGCCGCCCGAGAGCAGCTCCTCGGTGATGCCGCACGGCGAGGAGATCGACCCGCCGGTGTACTCGTAGGCGACGGTCGGCGCCGCGGGGTCGTCGAAGTCGGTGCTGAGCGGTGCGGCCATGAACGTGTGCTGGTCTCCCGTGAGGAACGCCACGTCGGTGATCGAGTGGTCGCGCAGGTGGCCGAGCACCAGGTCGCGCTCCCAGCCGAAGCCGTCCCACGAGTCGGTGCCCAGGTACAGGCCGGCGTGACGGGGCAGCGACGGGTCCAGGGCGCGCATCTCCGGCGTGTCCATGTCGACGAGGCGGACCGGGGCGATCATCACCGGGTTCCCGACCAGCTTCCAGCGCACACCGGTCTGCTGGGCCGAGGCGAGGCCGTCGAGGAGCCACTGCCTCTGCGGCGCGCCCAGCATCGTCCGACCGACCGCCTGGAGGTCGTCGCTCATGACCGTCCCGCCCAGCAGCCCGAGGAGCGCCGTGCCGAGGTGCTCGTCGCGGTACTGGCGGCAGTCGAGGACGAACAGCTGGGCCAGGTCGCCCCAACGCAGATCCCGGAACACCCGGCTGCCGTCGATCGGCCACACCGGCATGTACTCGAACCACGCCTGGTGC
>WBZP01000960.1_pt1 | contig 37374 bp, 37 predicted proteins | sample 5204301 | NCBI WGS metagenome assembly WBZP01 (sample SAMN12412401, study PRJNA552823) | activated sludge metagenome | isolation source: activated sludge from nitrification reactor of wastewater treatment plant... | place: USA: Pennsylvania | collected 2017 | reverse complement strand
TCAGGCCGCTGCTGCTCTTCCGAAGCGGATCATCATCACGAGCATTCGAGATTTCCTCCCACCCTTGAAGAAGTTTCTCTACCCCATCAAGGCACGGCTGGCCAAGCGTTGGATTGCGACGCCCACTGGTCCGTCGATTTTCAATTTCCTTGAGCTGCTCGCCACGACTTCCGATGCGAAGGATCACAATCTGTCGGATCTCCCACGAATGAGACCGGACGACCTCGCGCAGTTACAATACACGGGCGGGACAACCGGAACGCCGAAAGGCGTGATGCTCACCCACCGGAATGTCGTCGTCAGCGCCCTCCAAGGACGCGCGTGGGATCCGCATTTTCGTGATGGACAGGAATCCTTTTTGGGTGCCATTCCCTTCTTCCACTCCTACGGACTCAGCACCTGTCAAAACTTAGCCGTCGCAACCGGCTGTTCAATCGTGCTTCTCCCGCGTTTTGATCCCGACGAAGTGGTGAAAACGATCCACAAACATTGCATCACCGCCTTCTCAGGAGTTCCCATGATGTTCGCGAAAATCGCCGAGCTGCCTCAGCTCCATCGCTACAATCTTCGCTCGTTACGCATTTGTCTGAGCGGCGCGAGCCCGCTACATGCAGACGTGCAAGACAAATTTGAGCAGATCACCGGCGTAAGGATTGCGGAGGGATACGGGCTGAGCGAAGCAGGACCGACCACACACTGCAATCCGATACATGGGACACACCCGCCAGGCGCCATGGGGCTCCCGTTCCCGGATACGGAGGCCCGAGTGGTTGACGCGGAGACCGGGCTGCGCGACCTTCCCGACGGCGAGCCCGGTGAGCTGATTGTTCGAGGTCCCCAGGTGATGCGCGGATACTGGAACAAGGAAGAAGAGACGCAGGAAGTCTTGCGAAACGGGTGGCTCTTCACCGGGGACCTCGTGCGCCGGAACGAGGAGGGGTTTTTCTTCTTCGTCGATCGCAAGAAAGACATCATTAAATCCCATGGAGAAACGGTCTACCCACGGGAAGTTGAAGAGGTGCTGGTCCGACACCAAACCGTCGCTGAGGCCGCTGTCGTCGGGGTGGCGGATCACATCTATGGAGAGCTCGTCAAGGCGTACGTTGTGACGAAACCAGGATCGTTCGTCACGGAACAGGAATTAATCCGGCACTGCGCGACATGGCTGGCGCGCTACAAGATTCCGTCGGCCATTGAATTCCGTCAGGAGTTGCCGCGAACGATCATCGGGAAAGTCCTGCGCCGGCTGATGCGCGACGAAGCCCTTCGCACGCGCGAAACCGGAGCGGTTCACCATCAGACGGTGTGAGAGGTGCGCCCATGAAAGATCTCGCGATCGTGGCCGGCGTACGAACTCCGATCGGGAACTTCGGTGGGGCATTGAAGGATGTACCGGCACAGAAGCTTGGGGAACTAGCGGTGCGCGAAGTCATCGCGCGCACCGGTATCGATCCAAAGGCGATCGATGAAGTGATCTTCGGCTGTGTCGGGCAACCGAGCGACGCCTACAACATCGCCCGCGTAATCGCCCTCCAGGCCGGTCTCCCCATCACAACCCCAGCCTACACCGTCCAGCGTAACTGCTCATCAGGTCTTCAGCCGTTCGTTAATGCCTACCAAAACATTCAGTGTCAGGATGCCGATATGCAAGTCGTGGGCGGTGTCGAGAGTATGAGCCGTGCACCCTACCTCTCGCGAGACATGCGCTGGGGGAAACGTCTACGGCATGCTGAGTTCATCGACAGTATCTGGGAAGGATTGACGGACCCTGTCTGCGGCCAACTCATGGGCCGGACAGCAGAAACCTTGGCTGAGGAGTTTGGAATCAGTCGCATGGAACAGGACCGGTTTGCGATCGACAGCCATCGTCGTTCGTTCAAAGCCATACGAGAGGGTCGTCTGAAGGAGGAGATCGTGCCAGTGACGGTGTCCAAGTCGGTAGCAGGGCGCGAGGTCCCACCGCTTGTCGTGGCACAAGATGAAGGGCCTAACGTGGGCCTGACCGAACCTCAACTTGCTCTCTACCCACCTCTCTTCAAGGAGGGAGGGACCGTCACGGGGGGGAACAGCTGTCCACTCAACGACGGAGCGGCAGCCGCCATCGTCATGTCGGCCGAGCGAGCAAAGGATCTCGGCCTGCGTCCGCTCGGTCGAGTGAGAGGTTATGCCTTCGTGGGAGTAGACCCGGCCCGCATGGGTGTCGGGCCGGTGGAAGCACTGCCGGCGGCACTCAAACGGGCAGGCCTCCGGTTGACTGATCTCGAGCTGATCGAGGTGAACGAGGCATTTGCCGCTCAGTACCTAGTCGTCGAGCGATTGCTGGGGCTCAAGCGAGAACTCGTCAACGTCAACGGCGGTGCCATTGCATTGGGCCATCCAGTCGGTATGACCGGCACACGCCTCGTCATCACGATCCTACATGAAATGAAACGGCGCGGTGCCGCGTTAGGAGCGGTGGCACTGTGTGTGGGAGGAGGACAAGGAGCGGCCATGGTCCTCGAACAAATGTAAACCGCGCACGTCAAGGAGCGCGATATGTACATCTATAAAGTCGGTATCGTCGGCGCAGGGACGATGGGAGCACAGATCGCGGAAGTCGTAAGCTACAGCGGCCTCCCAGTTGTGCTCGCCGATGTCAATGAGATCCTAGCGAAACGGGGCATCGATTCGGTGCAAGCGATCTATCAGGCAAGGGTTGACAAGGGGAAAATGAGTGCCGAGCAGCTTGAGGAGAAGATGTTGCTCGTAACCCCATCATCCGGTCTCGACGGTCTCAAGGAAGTTGATCTGGTGATTGAAGCGGTGTCGGAGGATATGAAAATTAAAGCACAGATCTTTCATGAATTGGACCAGGTCTGTCGACGAGACACCGTTTTAGCCAGTAACACATCGGCACTGTCCATCTCGGCCCTTGGCGCAGCCACAACGCGGCCGGACAAGATACTTGGTCTCCACTTCTTCAACCCAGCCTATGTGATGCGGCTCGTGGAGGTGGTGCCAGGGCTTGCGACCGCACCACAGACTCTCGATGACGCGGTGAGTTTTGTGGAGAGCGTCGGGAAACTCCCCATCGTGGTGAAGGAATGTGCGGGGTTCTTGGTCAATCGCGTGTTGATGGCCTATATGAACGAAGCTGTTCGCACCTTGGAGGAGGGAGTCGCCAGGCTACAAGAAATCGATCAGGAGATGGTGGCGTTCGGCATGCCGGTCGGACCACTTGCTCTGCTGGATGCGGTGGGGCTCGATATCTCGTTCGAGGTCGCGCGCATTCTGTACCGCAGCTATGGACCTCGCATGACGCCCTCTCCTCTGTTGGAAACCATGGTGAAGGTCGGTCGCCTGGGAGTCAAATCCGGGCATGGCTTCTATGACTATGTCAGCGAAAAAAACGAAGGCCGAGATCAGGGGCTGGAACACCTCCTCAAACCGTTCACGCCGAACACCGACCACGGCATGACGCAGTGGAACCGGTCTCGACTCCTCCTGGCAATGACGAACGAAGCTGTCACCGCATTGCAAGAGGGTGTCGCCTCTGCCAGCGATATCGACCTCGCGATGGTCGCAGGGATCGGCTATCCCAAAGACAAAGAGGGTCCTCTGCATTTCGCGGATCGCCTCGGAATTGATCAGGTCCTGTACGAGCTTGAAGACCTCGCTCAAACGCTGGGATCGCGTTTCTGGCCCGCTCCGATACTCCGCCGAATGGTGGATGCCGGATTTACAGGACAGGCTGCCGGGAGAGGGTTTTTCACATACTGACGGTCTCATCCTGCTGGAAGGAGGAACGTCATGACAACACTGACGGGAGCCATGCACAGTTGCAAGATTGAAGAAGGCGTTGCACTGGTGACCCTCAATCATCTGCCAGTCAATGCCCTCACCCCTCAGCTGCTCACTGAATTAGACAGTACATTCGACTCACTCGCCATGGATGAGGCCGTGAGGGTTATCGTGCTCACCGGTGCCGGCCGCTTTTTTGTCGCGGGTGCAGATATTCGAGTGCTGGCCTCTATTCCTTCTTCAGCCGAGGGCGAAGCGATGGCACGTCATGGGCAGACGATTTTAAACAACATTGAAGATATTGAAAAACCAGTCATTGCGGCGATCAACGGTGCCTGTTTAGGAGGAGGTTTGGAGTTGGCCATGTGTTGCCACATCCGCCTAGCAGCAGAAGATGCCAGATTCGGTCAGCCGGAAATCAACCTGGGCATTATGCCGGGATTCGGCGGCACGCAGCGCCTTTGCCGGTTGATCGGCCAATCCAAGGCTATGGAATTAATCCTGACCGGCGAGCCTATCTCTGCTCGAGACGCCATGAATCTGGGTTTGGTGTCCCAGGTAGTATCCGCTGACGACCTGCTGCGACAAGCGCAAGGGCTGGCAAGAAAGATGGCGGGGAAAAGTCAGGTGGCTCTCCGTGCATCGTTTCGAGCGATTCGACGGGGCACCAAGCTTGACCTTTCCGACGGCTTGGCTCTGGAAGCCCGTCTGTTTGGCGCCCTGTGCGATACCGAGGATCGGAAAGAAGGAGTAGCGGCCTTCTTGGAAAAGCGGCAGCCTCGGTTTAGGAATCGGTAGTTCCTACGGGGTGCCCGGGAGACATTATGGAGACGCGACGTTCGACCAAATTAGCCTTGGCTCTAACCGGAGGAGGATTCACAGGATACCTCTTCGAAGTCGGCGCCATGACAGCATTGGACGATCTCCTCGGGGAGTCGTTCACCAGCAACGATTTTGATCTGTATGTCGGCGTGAGTGCCGGGTCGGCTGTCGCTGCCCTGCTCGCACAAGGGGTCAAGCCCGAAGAAATCTTCGAGACGAATTTGTCAGGGAAGCGTCCGTATTACTTTGAGCACCGGGATATTTTCAGACCGGCCATCGGAGAAGGCGTCAAGACGCTTTGGCGAGCGACCAAGCAACTAGTCCCGTTGTTAAAACTCTATGTGCACAACTATCAGGAGATGACGATCATCGACCTGCTTGACAAAGCGCAGGATTCGCTTCCCAGCGGCATCTACCGATTGGAACCCTTTGCCAAATACCTGGAGAAAACCTTCACGGCTAAGGGGTTGGGGCTGCGGTTTGTCGACCTTCGAAAAGATCTCTATATCCCAGCCATTGATTTGGAATCCGGGGATGGCGTGATCTTCGGTGAAGAAGGCTGGCGGGATATCTCCATTGCCCAAGCTATCACCGCCTCCTCTGCCGCCCCGATCTATTTCTGTCCCGTCCGCATCAATGGCCGCGACTACATCGATGCCGGCATCGGACGACCCGCGTTCTTCGACCTGGCTATGGCCAAACAGGTGGATTTCATGGTCCTGATCAATCCGATGGTTCGCCTCCCGCTGCCCTGTGCGGCATGGCGTGAATCGGCTGACGCTCCGCGTATTTGTCGACTCAGGGACAAGGGGTTCTTAACGATCAGCGAGCAGGCGGGCCGCATCAATTTCGACGTCCGCATGTCACAAGCACTAGCCATATTCCGGCAGGACTATCCCGACAAAGAACTCCTGATGATTACGCCGGGTCCCCATGATGCACTCCTGGTTGAGCGGAGTTTTCTGAGCTATCAAGACCGCGTGCACCTCCTACGTGCCGGCTATCAGTCGGTCGCGAGGCTCGTGCGTGAAGCTTACGAGAATCTCCACGCGCAGTTCGCGCGCTATGGCGTCACTCTCGAACGAACCAGATTCGACGATCGCGCAAAGTCGCGCATGGTGCAGATGGATCACCTTGTGGCGGCATCCTCGTCCTCACAGCGACCCGTCAATGGAGTGTCGCTTGAACTCGGGCCTTCTCATGTCACCATACGCGAAGGGAAGTAGGACGAAAACAGGACGACGATGATGGAAAAGAAACCTCTCTTTCACGGGTCACTCGCGGTGGCGGAAATCTCGCGTGATCGGACTCCCTATGCAGGATTTCTGTCTGGCCTCTTCGAAGGGATCGTTCGCCGCGATCTCTTCCGATCGCAGTCGATCCCACCGGCTTCCGAGGCCGCGAAGGATTTCCTGGACCATCTGCACCTCTTGCTGATCGAGAAAGTGGACCCGGAGATCATCGATCGAGAAGGAGAACTCAGCGAGGATGTGTTGACCGCTCTGAAAGACATCGGCGCGTTCGGTTTAAAAATTCCCACCATCTACGGAGGACTCGGTTTCACTCAATCAGAGTACCACCGTGTCGCCACTCTGCTCGGAAGCCATGATGCCGCGACCACCGTGCTGATTTCGGCGCACAACTCGATCGGGGCGGCGGAGCCGGTCAAGCTCATCGGCAACCGCGAGCAGCAACAACGTTTGTTGTCTCGTCTTGCGCAGGGCGACATTTCTGGTTTTGCGCTGACGGAAAAGGCTGCCGGCTGCGACATTTGGGATCTCAGAACCTATGCCATCCCCGTACGCGAGAACGGTGTTCCGGTGGGTTATCGATTGACCGGAGAAAAACTGTATACGACGAACGCGCCCAGACGAAACGATGAGTTCTTGGCATCGCTCCTGGTGGTGATTGCCCAAATTGTGGACAAACCAGAGGAGGTGTCCCGCCCTAAGTCGGAACGACGGTTCGGGGCCTTCGTCGTCGATACGAAGACCGCGGGATGCCGTTGCACCAGGCTCCGGTATATGGGCGTGCGCGGCATCTACAACGGCACAGTGCAGTTCGACGATGTCTTTGTCCCTGTAACCGACCGATTGGGAAGAGAGGGAGAGGGGTTGCGACGCGCCTTGGAAAGTTTGACCGTCGGCCGACTGACCCTACCCGCCGCCTGTTTGGGAAGCCTGAAACAATGTTTGTGGCTGGCGCGGCAACGCGCGGCTCAGCGCGTACAATATGATCGCCCGATCGGTGAACATACGGATATCGGAGCTAAGATTGTGCACATGGCGTCGCGGGTCTTGGCATTGGAAGCGTTGGTCACGATCACGGGCGTCTGGGCCGATCACAAGGTCGATGTTCGACTGGAATCGGCCGCTGCCAAGATTCTCGCCACTGAATGGTTGCTCGACTCCGTGCTCGATCTCTTCCGCATGTATGGAGGTCGCGGGTTCGAGACAGCGGACTCGCTCCGCCTTCATGGGGATCTACCGGTTCCGATCGAACGGATGGTCCGTGATGCCTTAATCAATGTCATTTGGGAGGGGACCAACGGGATCCTCACCCTCTGGATCGGGCGTGAGGGATTATCCGAATACGTGTCGCATGGGAACGCGTTCCTGGAATTCCAGATCCGCGAGATGTTGCAGGCCCTGCCGTTCTTCGCCAAAGTCGCGGGCCGCTCCCTCGCCTGCTTTCCCGCATGGCCGCCCCCTGGCCAACCCGAATCGACGTGGGAGCGGTTTGTCACGAAGCAGTCGCGAAAACTCGCGCGGAAGTCGCTTTGGATTGCGGCCCGTCATCGCCGAGGCCTCCTCCGTAAACAGCTGTTGACGACGGGTCTGGTCAAAGCGGGGGTGCACCTCTTTGCGGTTGAAGCAGTATTGTGGTACGCATCACAACCGGCCGTTCGGAATCGGCAGCTGACCGACGAGCTGGTCCAGCATTTTTGTTCACAAGTCGAAGAAGTGTTTCACCCGACGCCCTTGTTGTCACTCCATCGACCCTTGTGGGCAGACGACTCGCAGGTATTCCATTTGGCGCAAGACATCCTTGCCGGCAAAGGTGAGTGGTTGGAAGATGGGATCCTTCCTTGGCATCCACCCAACCAGCGAGTGGACGACCAGTTGGTGGCTACGATGGGAGAACAGGTAGTAGGAAGTTCCGAGAAGCCCTGAGCACGACAACAGGGCGTGTGTGGTTCTAACAACACCGCGCCGCAAAATGAGGTTCATCCGATGAGGTCAGCATGACGGAAATTGCCGAATACTTCGAATTGGTCAAGGGAAGATATGGACTGAGCAGCGATTACGCCTTGGCAGAGAAACTGGGGATCGCCCAGCCTGAAGCGAATCTCATGCGTCGTGGGCTCAAGATCCCTAAGCCGGAGTTGTGCATCAAGATCGCCAAACTTCTGAGCATGAACCCGGTCGAACTCCTTCTGATTGCTCAAAAGGACAAAGCTCCAAAACAGGCCAAAGAATACTGGACATTGGCGCTCACGGCCGTGGACGTCATGCTGCATGTTCCCAAAAGCCCAAAATATATCCCGCGAAAAGTGGCGGCCATCGGGCAAGAGCTGCGCCAACTTGAGACACAAACCTTACTCTATGAAGGAGCCGAAGCAAACGCGGAAGCTGTTCGACTCGTCCAGACCACGGAGGAATCGATCGACGCGATTATGGAACGGTGGAACATCTGGAAAAAAGGAGAAGCCTTGTACCCAAGCTACCTCCTGGCGAACCAAGCAGCGGTCAAGCGGGGCGTGGCGATTCGTCGGCTGTTGGTCCTGACGCGCGAGCAAATGGAGCAAGAAACCGTCGTGACCGATGCGATCCAAGTCATGGACGACCAACATCGAGCCGGCATCAACATCTACTTTACCTTTCGTGAAGAACTTGAAAGAGCGGCCGCCTTTCAGCGTTTTGAGGAAGACTACAAGAAGTTGGGGGCTGCGAAGGATCTCAACACCGCTATCTTTGACAAAGAAATCCTCATCTTTTCCCGGTCGTACGGTCAAGTGCAGCTCGGTGTGGTGGGCACGCCGACGCCGATCACAATGATCAATCAATTGCAGATTACATGGAAGCCTGAGTTTCTCCGAGACCTTGACCCTGCTCCGCTTTTCGACATGACGCGCTATGTGTTCGAATATAGCGGTCCGCAGGCTTTCAAGATGGAATTGGCGCGATTCAGGAAAGCAACAAAATGAACTTTCCATCCGAGCCGTTCAAGATCAAGGTGGTGGAGCCTATCAGACGCACGACGCAAGAAGAGCGGGATAGGCTATTGCGCAAAGCCGGTTACAATCTGTTCCAACTCCCAGCTGAAAGTGTCTACGTCGATCTTCTAACAGACAGCGGCACGTCGGCTATGAGCGACCGACAATGGGCGGGCATGATGCTGGGAGATGAATCGTATGCCGGCAGCAGAAATTATTACCACTTGGAAGACACGGTTCGATCCATCTTCGGCTACAAACATGTTATTCCAACGCACCAGGGTCGGATGGCCGAGAATCTTCTGTTCTCGTCAATCGTGAAACCCGGCACGTGCGTCCCCAACAACATTCATTTCGACACGACGAGGGCCAACGTTGAACATCAGCGCGCTGAGGCGCTCGATCTTGTCGTCAAAGAGGCGTACGACCCTCATTGCGAGTTGCCGTTTAAAGGCAATATGGACCTCGAACGGCTGGAGGACACTATTCGTCGCGTAGGTCGCGAGCGTATTCCTCTCGTGATGATCACCCTCACCAACAACAGCGGCGGAGGTCAACCGGTTTCGATGGGAAATATCCGCCAAAGCAGGGCATTACTGAATCGGTACCGCATCCCCCTATTCTTCGACGCCTGCCGGTTTGCAGAAAACTGCTTTTTCATCAAGGAGAGGGAGGCAGGCTATGCAAACACACCAATGCTGGCGATCGCACGAGAACTATTCAGCCACGGCGACGGCTGCACCATGTCGGCCAAGAAGGATGGTCTCGTGAATATCGGCGGGTTCTTGAGCCTCAACGATGACCTGTGGGCCCAAGAGATCACAAACATGCTGATTCTTGTGGAAGGGTTTCCTACCTATGGAGGGCTGGCCGGACGGGACCTCGAAGCCATGGCAAGAGGACTGGAAGAGGTTCTCGAGGAAGAATATCTCCGTTTCCGAATCGGGCAGGTTCGATACCTGGGCGAGTTGCTCGATCAATCCGGCGTCCCGATTCTCAAGCCGATCGGTGGCCACGCCGTCTATCTTAACGCGAAAGACTTTCTCCCTCACATTCCGCAATCCGAATTTCCAGGACAAGCATTAGCCGTCGCATTGTACCGTGACTACGGCATCCGTGGAGTCGAGATCGGGACCCTCATGTTCGGGAAGAAAGATCAAACGACCGGCGAGACCCTTCATCCCGAGTTGGAGATGGTCAGACTCGCCATTCCTCGGCGTGTCTACACGAACATGCAGATTACGTATGTTGCAGAATCGATCGTCGAGCTGTATCGAAGACGCGAGCTAATCCATGGGCTCGCCTTGACCTATGAGGCGCCGATCCTGCGCCACTTCACGGCACGATTTGTAGAACTCCAGGAATCGTCGCAGTTGTACCCTCTAATAGCCTGAAGGAGCGTCATGGCCAACCTGTTCAAGGGGCTCGAGCGAATCGAAGAGGCCCGGGAACAGTTCACCGGCCGGAGTTTCATGGCGGATCTCTTTGCTGGAAGACCTGACTTCCGACTCTTGCTCGCACCAGAAGAAGCCCCTGACGAGAAGGTTGCGTGGGAACAATTCCGCCCACGCCTGGAAACTTTCCTCACGACCCATGTCGATCCCGATGAAATCGAACGGACGGGGAAGATCCCAGACTCTGTCATAAAAGGCCTCTTCGCCATAGGTGCATTCGGCATGAAAATCCCTCAGCAATATGGAGGACTCGGATTCTCCTATACGAACTACGGTCGGGCGCTTATGCTGATGGCCGGCTGGAGTAATGCGTTAGCCCTTACCGTGGCCGTGCCGCAGTCGATCGGTATCGCCATGCCGATACTCATGTTCGGCAACGAGGATCAGCGCCGTACCTACCTGCCTCTTGTGGCGCGGGAGGCTGTGTCGGCCTTCGCCCTCACGGAACCACTCACCGGGTCTGATGCCGCAAACATCGCGACGAAAGCTATCTTAGATTCCACCGGCACGACGTTTGTCGTGAACGGCGAAAAACTGTGGTGCACGAACGGCCCCATCGCCCGCTACGTGACGTTGATCGCACGGGTGCCGGCCAAGCAGACGCAACAGAATGGGCAGCCTGGGTGGAAACCGGTTCTCAACGGCAAAGGAGCAGATGACTTGGTTCACACCGCGTTCATCCTGGATATGCAGACCGCTGGTGTCCGGATTCGACAGCACTGTCAATTTGAAGGCTGTCATGGGATTGAGAATGCCCACATGACTTTCACGGATGTTCACATCCCGACCGAGAACGTGATCGGTGAAGTTGGCCGTGGACTCAAGTACGCGTTGACCATCCTCAATATAGGACGGGCGGTCAGCATTCCTGCGATTTGCTTGGGCATGGCTAAACAAGCATGGCAACCCACACTCGATCAGGCCAATCAGCGGGTCACTTTTCAGAAGCCTCTAGGCACCAGGCAAACGCAACGCATGAGGTTAGGCGTCATGGCTTCGAATCTAATTGCGATGGAGGCCCTCGCGCTCACGGTGTGGCGAATGGCAGATCAGCATGCGTTTGATGTTCGGATTGAAGCGGCCCTGGCCAAGCTCTTCTGCTCCGAGCAGACCATTCGGTTCTTAAAAAATGCCCAAGTCATCTTCGGAGGGATGGGATACGAAACAGCCCATTCTAAGTGGCTTCGTGGAGAGCCTGCGTTCGGCATCGAACAATTGGTCCGCGACGCGGAGATGTACCGAATTGGAGAAGGTGCCACTGATATCCTCCGACCATTCGTCGCCCGCGAAGGCCTCAACATGCATCTTGAGCGGGCCAGGCATATCTTCGACGAGCAAGCGACGGGGGTTCGCAGGCTCACCGAGTTACGGCGACTCCTAAAATTCTACATTCCCTGGTACAAAAATCAATGGACAGGCAGCCGATTGCCCCCTCGCAAAGAGTTCAAGTATTCGAGGGTTTGCTCCAAACTGCGCTTCGTCGAACAAGCAAGCCGTCGGCTTGCACGGACGGTTTTTTATGTGATGCTCCTCCATCGGCAAGCACTTCGCGATGATCAAGGCCGGCAAAACCGGATCGAGATGATCGGTGAAGATCTTCTGGTGATCGCAGCAACAGCACTCTATGCCGAAGCACAAGAGCGAACCGCTGGACATCCGGAAGTATGGGACCTTGCAGAAGAATGCTTTCGCGAAGCCAAGCAGCGTGTCGAACACAACATCCGAAAACTCACCCGGAATCAAGACACGATCGTTGCGGCCGTTGGAGAGAAAGCGCTCAGCGGTCGGTACCCCTCACTCTCTCATGGAATCATCCGACGCAATCTTCATGACTACTCACGCCGGGAGAGTAAGTTGAATGTCGAGGAAGAGAATGTGCATGAAGCCGTGTGACGTGTTGACCAGTGAACACCTAGAGATTTCTGAGAGCCTCTCACCAAGGCGGAACCTATGCGCGCCTGGTTAATGGATTCCTACCAGGGGATTGACAAGCTACGGCTTGGGGAGATGCCTGATCCTCATCCTGGGCCGACAGATGTGCGGGTGAAAGTGACGTATGCGGCGCTCAATCCGGCTGACGCGTTTTTGGCGCAAGGACTCTATCCGGCCAAACCCACCCTGCCACACATCCTTGGGCGCGATGGTGTGGGAGAGGTCGAACTCGTGGGATCGCACGTGGGAAATATCCGCGTGGGTGACACCGTCGGGATCCTGCGTTGCGAGATCGGGGTGGAAACGTCGGGAACTCTAGCCGAGAAAGTCGTTGTGCCTGCCGAAAGTCTCGTCTCGCTTCCTGCTGGTTGGTCCCTTGAAGAAATGGCCGGCGCTCCGCTGGTCTTCTTGACTGCCTGGCAAGCCTTGACACAGTGGAGCGATCCACCGGCACCCCCAGCAAAACAATCAGTCCTTCTCGTAACGGGCGCGTCAGGCGGAGTCGGCCTTGCATCAGTGCTGCTTGGGCAATCGATGGATCTGATCATCGTGGCATTGTCACGCGATGCGGAGAAGAGAACCAACCTGATAGCACTCGGAGCTGATTTCGCATTTGATCCGGAGGATAGGAAGCTCGTGAAATCCATATCCGCTGCGATCAGTCCGAAAAGAGTTGACCTAGTTATCGACTGCGTTGGCGGCAGCCTATTCACTCGTCTAATTGCCGGTCTCGGTCATGCCGGAAAGATCAGCATCGTCGGCAGGAGCGGAGGAAGGGTACCAGAATTCAACACCGCGACTTTGTTATTCCGGAGGATTCGCATCGGCGGGGTTTCGGTTGGGGACTATACGGTTCAAGCAACGCTGGCTGCCTGGAAGGAGATTGTCGGTCGACTGCAAACGGTCGGACACCGACCGCAGATTGACAGCATCGTTCCGTTCGAGGAGGTCAAAAAGGGGTTTGCACGATTGGCACAGGGCCCGATGGGAAAAGTGTTGGTACGCGTGGCGGATGTTCACCTTCCGGCACCTGCGCTCACTCGGAACCTCGCTTGTTTATTTTGAGGCAGATTCTAGACGTGGAAACATCAGTAGAACGAATAGAGCAACCAGATCGGGTAAGGTCACCTTCAGCAAGGAGGGATGAGTCATGCGTTATGTCAGCGTCATAAGCGGATTCGTCGCCGCACTCACTCTCGCTCCGACAGCGAGTGCCGGGTCATTTGAGGACAAGGCGCAAGTGACGGTTGGTGGCGCCGAATACATGTTGAACGGCTATATCGTCAAGATCGAAAAGGGCATCTACTGGATCAGAAAGGCGTCCGGCGAAGTGGTTCGTGTCGCCGTTACTGACGGGACTCACCTGATCTGCCCGACTCGTCCCGCTGGCAAGGACGCGAAGATCGAATCGAAGCCCGGGGATGGTTTCAGGATCGGAGACTGTCCGTTTGTTCCAGGAGATACCGTAAAGGCTGAGGTCTCAGACCTCGGCTGGGCGAGCCTCGTGCGGTATGATGTACTCCCAGCATCTGAAACGGCACAGCTTGGACTGCCCCAGGGATGGGAAGGCGACATTCCGCACGGGATGCTCTCCTTCAAAGCCGGGCCGCACTATCCTGTGTTCACCAAGGATGGTCAGCAGGTCGGCCATCTTGCAGGGACAATGACCGACACCATGTTAGGGACTGAGTACGGACTGATCGAACTGGCAGCGGACAGAAACATGATGTCTGTGCCCATGACCGAGTTGAGGCAGGAGTGGCCGGAGCCCAATAAACCTCGTGCGGTGCTCCTGATAAGCCAGGAACGTCTGGGGGCAATGCATCCGCCTGCGTACCAGGCCGCGAACCTCATTTCCGTCCCGGAGGTCCGTACTTTTTGGGCAACGATCGCATCCCCCGAACCCCTCGCCGCAAGAGAAGTTGACGTGGCGATTGATATCGGCGAAAAAGCCTTTCAAATCATAAAAGGGGGAACAGCGCGTGGGTTTACTCTCATGGCAGGGATGCCCACGGTGATTCAGCTTCGCAACCGGGATCTCGTGGCCCATGAATTCGTTTCCACATTGTTCCGGGATGTCCCATTCCGCATTTCCGGTAACGCCACCGTAGTCAAGACCGCAAAAGCCTCCGGGGTTCGCATCGATCCTGGGCAAACCGTGACCCTTGAGTTTGACGCCCCCACAGCGAAGCCGGATCAATATGGCGCGACAGAAAGCATCTATGATGTCTTTTGGTGCAATGTCCATGGAAAGGAGCATGGACAAAAAATGCGTGGGGAATTGGCGATCATAGAGACCAGGGGTGAGATCGGCGGCGGATGATGCGATGAAGGCTCAGGTCACCGTACGCCGGGTCGCTCGATCGATTCGGGCGACCCGGTTCCCTTCACGTTTCTCTCTTCCTCGTCGGTCAGTCTGGTCAACCTCAGAGAGAAACTTCCTCCCCGATATGATCGAACCCGGTCGCTGACAAGGAGGGGTCGGCACAATGCAGGTGGTAAGACAAACCAGAGACGAGATCTTCACTGCGGAGTGTGTTCGTGAAAAACAAGGAAAAGACGACAACGTGCTGTCGCGATTGTTATTGACGGCTTTGGTTATCGCGGTAGGGCTATGGATTGCCGGAATAAGTTCAGCCGAGGAGTTGCTCTATGAACCCGATGTAGTCCTTGTGATGAAGGACAAAGTCTTTCACGTGGTCAAGGGGATACAATCAGAGAACCCTCCGGCAAATCCAGCCTTCTCGCTTCCGGTCGGGAGAGACCTCGTTGTCCTGCTCCGCAATGAGGACAATGTGGCGCATGAGTTCGTCTCGCCGCTGCTCATGAAGGTCGATGACCTTCAGCTCTCAGGCCGGGCGACCCTCATCTATACTCTCACCGCCGTCGGGGTACGGGTTGAGTCGAGAGACAGCGTGCTGCTCCGCTTTGACATTCCTGATGCAGGTTTTGATCAATTTCATTTCTGGTGCAATATCCATGGGAAATTGCTCGATGATACGATGCGAGGGGAGATTTTTATCCTCCATGCAAAACCATCATCTCAGTAACAGAACTTCGGAACTTTTGCGGGCCGATCGACAAACTCGATGGAGACAAGAAACACGACGGAAAGGGACGGTGATGGAGGCAATGACCCAGAGGACGATGTATTCCATTGAAGCAGGTTCTGACTTAGAAGAGGTGTGCCATGATCGAGAAAATAGCGGGACGGATCCTTGGCGGATTCTGTGCCATCATGCTCGCCAGTGTCGCAGTGGATATCGCGCGGGCCGGAGAGACAGTGGGAGTCCCCCCGGAAATAGTGGCAGAATACATTCATGCGATCGTTCAGGCCGATCGGAGCATCTACTCCACCCACGTCGTTGAACAGCTGCAGAAGCACAAGATTACTGAGGCGGCAGAAGATTGGAAAGAGAAGGGGGCGTTGCCTCTTCCAGCTCAAATGTTTCAGATGGCTGGTCAAGAAATTCAGGGGCTCGGACTCGGACTTCGTATCCGGTTGGCCAGCCTGGGACCGATTTACACAAAGAATAGGCCGGCTGATCAGTTCGAACGAGCCGGCCTGGAAGCGGTGGCAAAGGAGCCACAGAAGCCTTATACGGGAATCATGACCGAAGGTGACAAACGTTACTTCAAGGCAATATTTGCGGACCGGGCCGTTGCCATGGCCTGTGTCGCGTGCCATAACAATCATCCGCTCAGCGCGAAGCGGGACTATAAGCTCTATGATGTGATCGGAGGGATTATCATTTCGTTTCCGGTCCGATGAGGTTGCTCCGCCCTGTCCAACAGCTGTTGCTCTTCTTCGACAAAGATTTCGGTGGTTGCATGGTGTCCATGCCCCATCATTGAGGAGAGAAAAGGAGGCGAATCGTACCTCTTTTCACCCGCCCACCCATCGCCTATCGAAACAGACGTTTCCCCAAGGCCGTACGTTGAGCCTCTGAGCGATACGAGAACGCCGCTGGCGGACTTTTTCCGCATCCTGCTAGAACTCTTTCGGGCGGTTGTCCTGAAAGGCGACGTTGAAGAAGGCGACATTGGGATGTTGGAATTCCAACCGTTTCTCGCGAACGGGAAAATTGCGATCGCCGATGGCAAGGAGCTGTTGTTTGTTCAGAAGCAGAGCCCGCTTATCATAGACCGACCATTCAAATTCCTGGGTCATGACCAGCGCGTCCACCGGGCAGGCCTGTACGCACATGCCACAGAAGAGACAACGTGTCATGTCCATGTAATATTCCTTGGCGTATCGCTTGATGGGCTCGTCGGGGACTTCCGCGCTGATGACGGAGATCACGCGACTGGGACAGGCGGCTTCGCAGAGGTCGCAGCCCACGCATTTCTCAGTCCCGTCGTCGTATCTGAGTAACGCCAACATGCCTCGATAGTTGTCCGGCAGGGCGCATTTCTCATGCGGATATTGGACGGTGATCGGACGGTAACGAATGAGATGCATCAGCGTGGCCTTCATTCCGATCGCAATCTCGTAGAATGTGACGGTCTTCACCCATTTCACGAGTCGCGAGGAGCGGTGTGGTGGTTTCATGGTCGAACCGGTATCTGATGCCATTGTCATCATGAGCTACCTTCAGAGTTCATTCTTTAGACGTTAACGGAATGCTCAATTTGGATCAGGCCCATCAGCTGCTCCATCGACTGAGATGCTCAGCCAAACTGTTTCCCCTCGCTGACCGAAGCGGCTATTCAGCCTCGGACGCCCTTCCACACCTTGTCAGGACGGATTTCCTTCTCCGGATTGAGCCGCTGAGCCCGTTCCAACAAGATCTCCTTCGATTCGGGATAGGCCGGATCGGAAATGCAACAGTTCTCGACCGGGCAGACTGAGGCGCATTGCGGCTCATCGAAATGGCCGACACACTCTGTGCAGCGCTCATGGGTGATGATGTAGACGTTATCCCCGACGCCTTGTCCATCGCCCACGTGGTACCCTTTGACTTCGGCATCGCTTCGCGTTTCAAAGATGGCTTCGTTGGGGCATTCCGGCAAACAGGCGCCGCAAGAAATACATTCAGCCGTGATTAAAAGCGCCATAAGACTGTCTCCTCGATCTCTTTGAACGGTGAATCAATCGTCCCTTTCAACCAACATCCAGGAGATGGCAACCCAAAGGAATGATCTGGCTCGGTCAGCCATCGGTTCCGGGCGTGCCCCCCTTTCACCGAATCCCATACTCCACCTCCCCCGGCAAGCCTGTGGCGCCAACAGCACCCATGTTTTTTCTCGGATATGCGTGACGGCGACAAACCGGACGTGCGTGCTTCATGCGAGCTCCCTCTTTCACCGTCTCACTCTTGCGACGACACAATCTAGGTCTCCATCATCTCTAATCGCACATCGAATTCGTGTCCGCAGGCTGTACACCTGATATAACCAGACCTTGAGTTATAACTCCAAGTGCAACACTGCCAGCCCCGATGGGCTAAGGTGTTGCCATGCACACGAGATCGTACCGGCACTTGACTGCGGAAGAACGTGAGACCTTGAGTCTGGGCTTAGCCCAGGGCCATTCGCTGCGCGCGATGGCCAGGATTTTGGGACGAGCTCCCAGCACCCTGAGTCGCGAGGTGGCCCGGAACACGACCCGCAGCCATCCCTATCGCGCGTGCACGGCGCAGAGCCACGCGACGGCCCAAGCGCATCACCCACGACGCATCCGAAAGCTCCTCGACCCATGGTTGTGGCAATACGTCACCACACAGTTGACCCAGGGCTGCTCACCCGAGCAGATTGCTGGCCGTCTCCGTCGCGCATATCCTGATGACATGGAGAAACACCTCTCAACCGAAACCATCTACGCGACATTGTATGTGTTGCCGCGGGGGAGCCTGCGGAGCGAATTGCTGGCCACCCTGCGACAGGCTCGCAAGACCCGTCGCCCACGGGCGCGAGGCCGAGACCGCCGGGGCCAAATTCCCAATATGACATCGATCACGGAACGGCCTGCCGAGGTGGCTACCCGCACGGTTCCCGGCCACTGGGAAGGTGACTTGCTGAAGGGCACCCGCAATGGCTCGGCTGTGGGCACCCTGGTGGAATGGACCACGCGGCTGGTGCTGCTGGCGAGAATGGACGGTACCGATGCCGCCAGTGCGTACCGAGGGTTCACGAAGAAGCTCCGCCATATCCCCGCGCCGCTGCGGAAAACGCTGACCTATGATCGGGGCAAAGAGATGGCGGACCATGCGCGGCTGGCGCACCGCCTCGCGATCCAGATCTTCTTTGCCGATCCGCACAGCCCCTGGCAACGCGGGACCAATGAGAATACCAACGGTCTGCTGCGCCAGTACTTGCCGAAGGGCAGGGATTTGTCGCGGTATACCCAGCGTGAGCTGAATGCCATTGCCCATCGGTTGAACACGCGACCAAGAAAATGTCTCGGCTTTGCCACGCCGCTGGAAGTCTATGCGCACGTGCGCCATCATTCACCTGTTGCACTTGGAACTTGAAACCGCCCACAATAGAACTGCTGACGAAGCACGAAGCAATTATCCCGTGGTGGGTGATAGTCGGCCTCATTGGCAATCACCCGTGAGAGTAGAGACGGTCGTCACCGAGAATGAGATGATCGAGTAGCCTGATGCTCAGGAGGTCTCCGGCTTCCCGCAGCCGGGTGGCGAGTGTCCCAATCGAGACAATCTCTCGGACACCAATTCCCTGTTAATTCCCTGTTCTTCGGAAGGTGCACACTCCACTGAGTTCGACAGAAGCCGCTCTGGATAGGATTTATCACGGAACGATCCACTGAATAAGCGCTCATACTGTGATATTTTCCCTGTATTTTTCCCTGATACAGGGATATGCCAGCAGAGACAAGTTGGCGACAGACTGGCCCCTCCGCCATATTTCAACAGGCTGTGAACTTTCATCCAAACTACCTTCCCGCTCAACTCTCCCAGGTGCCGGTTGAGCCGTTCACAGCCTTACGAAGATCATCCTCACTCGTGATGTTATACCGGTCAAAGACTGATCGGGTCTTACAAACGAAGAAGCCATGCGCTCGACTCCCTGAAACCATGCTCCCGTTGCTGTCCGTGATGGCTCAGACCGAAGAAAAAGTCGTGAATCACATTCTCGAGGGCTTGAATCAGAACGGGATGGACTCCAAGCGGTCAGTGGAGTTGTTGGACCACATCGGACGGACTATTGAGATAGGCATGCAAATGACACGGGGAACGACATATTAACTAGGACCGACAGTAGTCCTGGGTCTGCCTCGCCTAATAGAATACGCAACAGGAAGGATAACAGATGGTTCAGTCGCTTATTGTTGTTCTCTTGCTCGGGGGAATCTGGATACAAGAGGTATCAGCGAACCCCGCCCATGGCCGTATCCAGCAGATGACATCGGGAGACCGAAACACGCTCTTTGCCAAGTTTCTTCAAGGCAGTGGACAACGCTGTGACTCCGTGACACGAAGCTTCTTCCAGGGGTCAACGAAGTCGGATGATGCCGTTTGGAATGTGACCTGTCGTGACGGCCAGATATTTGCCGTCCTGATCTATAACGACGCCAAAGGGTCATCCAAGATCCTCAGCTGTGCAACGCTGAAGGCTATCAACGCAGGTGACTGTTTTAAAAAAGTTCTAAGGGAATGACTTGGCACAGGGTAGAGCCGCGCTTGCCACCCCTGTTCTTATGACTATGACGAGCGAGGCCTGTGCTGACTTCACAGGGCCGGTGATCTCAGTCCTCAATAGTGACATTGTTGTGGTCTTGTCTCATAAGAAAGCCGAACATATCCGCCTGCAGGGGATAGACTGCCCGAAGAAGGCCCAGACGTTCTGGCCGAGGGCAAAACAAGCAACATCGAGCTTGAGTTTTTCAAAGACCATCACAGGCGAAGCCTACTGTTAGGACAAGTACAAGCGAGGGAAAAGGGAAACTGAATCGGAAGGATCGGATCGGGCTTGATGCCACGAGTTTTGATTGAGGATACCGGACAACCGGCTCCAGGAGCCATTAAACTCCCCTTTACAGACTTATTCACCAAGCGTAGCCTTATGACCGTACGATCCAGCCCACACCTTGTGAGAAGAGAGGTGACCTATGGCAGTCTCTCTCAACCCATTACAAAGCTCGCTCCAGTGGCTTCACAATCCTCTTGTGAGAGCAGCCGTGCTGTGCATTATGGGAGTCCTGTGTGTCCTTGCCTTCAGCTATTTCGCGACACGGCAATGGCTCTAGCAGGATGCTGAAAAAGCCTGCCAGCGGCGTTCTCACATCTCTCAGCGGCTTATCGTACCGAAGCGTACGCCTCCCTCTTCACTCGTTGCGGCCTTGCTGGACAGGCTTTTTGAGCATCCTGATGGCATTATACCGTCCGTACCCTGTTGAACGTTTCAGCTATCTTCCTGGCATCGATCGAGTTTTTCCGTAAACGCCTAGCCCTCAATATTCATGAACCCTTCTGCTGCAATCGCCGATCCTCAGTTGCGATTATAGCTAAGCCCTCAATTACTGATCGCTATTGAGGGAAGACGTGTGCGATCCTGTGGGATGAGAGGCTCAATAGATTTGCGCCAACGGGTTGTGGAGTTTATTCGCAGTGGCGGCAGCAAGGCCGAAGCGGCTCGGCGGTTCAAGGTTGGTGAGGCGAGCGTGTACCGCTGGCTCACGCCTGGCGGCCTGACCTACCAGCGTCCCGGCCCTCGCCGGCCCCGCAAGCTGGATTGGGAACAGTTACGCGGTCATGTGGAGGCCCATCCCGATCGCACGCAAGCGGAACGGGCGCGGCATTTCCACGTCTCCCGCCACTGTATCTGGAACGCGCTGCGCAAGTTGGGGGTGACCCCTAAAAAAAAGACTGGGCTATTCCGAACGCGACCCCTTGCGTCGCAAGCAGTTTCTCCGTCTTCGCGAGCGGTTCGTACGCCGCGGCAAACACCCCGTGTACATCGATGAATGCGGGTTTGTGTCGTCGTCGACGCGGCGGTATGGGTATGCCCCCAAAGGCCAGCGTGTGGACGGCCTGGTCTCGGGACATCGACGCCCACGGACGTCGCGCAGTGCGGCTCGCATGGAGGGGCGACTGGCAGAGCCCTTGCTGTTCGACGGTACTTGCGATACCGGGGTGTTCAAGACCTGGCTGAAGACGCGGCTGTGCCCGCGTCTGAACGCCCACCACCTCGTCATCATGGACCACGCCGCATTTCATACTTCATCCGAAACGGCGCAGCTCATCGCGGCGACGGGCGCAACCCTGCTGTTTCTTGCGCCCTATGCTCCCGACCTCAACCCCATCGAGCATGATTTCGCGGCCCTCAAGAAGCGCCGCGAGTATCACGACCAGGCCACCCTCGACGACATCGTCAAGGCCTATCACTGATTGAGGGCTTAGCTATAACTGTCATGAGTCATGCAGCCTAGCCCCTCTGACACGACCCATCGCTGCGTGTAAGTGGGTCCGTCGACCTAACAAAAATCAGAGTGCCACAGAAGCTGCCTTCCGGTGCGGATAGTGGGTAGCACCTACCCGGTTTGTCCCGGTGCTTTAAATCTCAGAAGAGCCTAAACCCACGACCGGAGCTCTACTTGAGTTCTCATCAAAACTATCTCATACGGATACAGTGGCTTGTTGACGGTACCGGCCTCAGATCCTGAGGCACTAGTCCCCGTCTTCCTTTTGCACGTCTTTGAACAGAGTGGGCTACCCATGGCAGACCAAGACAACCGTGCCGTCCTGTCTAACATCCACCAGTTCACCGCCGACACCCCCGTTTGATGGGTCTTGCCACCTACGAGGGTAGTAGTCGCATTTCCGTTCTCGTATTACCGTGCAATGACCATCGAGACTTCTCAAGGAGGCGTAATGATGATGCCCCAGACAATGGTCTCAAAGATCGCAATCGACTGCATCCTGTCGGAAGGAAGCGAAGGGTTACAGGGCGAAGGATGTATTTATGCACTCTCCTCCTCCCCTCCTTCAATCACAGGCCCTGAACAGTTGCACCCTGGTGACTATGTCAAATTACGCCTGTGGTTACCCAACGATGAGGGTTCAGCTATCCAGATAGACCTCGCCGAGGTTCAGTGGGTCAAACACCAGTGGGTCAAGCTCGACCTACTCCTCACCTCGTCAAAAGATCAAGCCCGGCTCAGGCAGTTCATCGCACCGGCAAACCAGGCGCAGCCGGTTCCACACCGAATGTGGGAACAGATTGTTATTCGCGCATGAAGGTCGAGCTGTCCGTTGAAAAACATGGATAGCGTGATGCACCGGCATAGGAGGGCGTACAGAACACGTGGGTGAAGGACGTTGTGTGCGGATACCCACCCGCAGGCGACGAAGGTTTCTTCTCCCTCCCGAAGAAACCTCCCTTCACTCATATTCCTGTGAATGTTCCATACTGAATCTCAGGGTGAGCAGGAGAACCACACGTGGAAAAACAACCGAATTCTAGAGGAGCTATTCGACGGGAACTAAGTGGGAAGGCCTGTCCTTTCTGCGGAGGAACGACATATCACCTGGTGCTTCGCACGACAGGCATCGCAGACCAGTCAGTCCTCTCTGCTCGATGCCGTCACTGTGGTCACCCCAAAAGTCTCGAGACGGACTTCAAGCACATCTTGTGGATCTGAGCGCATGTCACCGCCGCCGGATAACATGATCGATCACCGAGGAGGGTACACAATGGCAATTACCAGACTCAAAATGTATCTTGGCCGTACCGAACGGAAACGTAAAGCGCTTCACATGCTGATGCTCAGCGGAGTGGTGCGGCCCAGCCACACTGAACTACGATATACAACGCTTCTCTCACAGGCTGAAGAAGAGAGTAATAGTTCCCAGAATAGTGCGCTTTCTCCTGCTCACGCATCGGACTATCTCCATCAATTTCTCCAATCGCTACAGAGACGGATCACACAGCTGATCCCGCTAGAACCAACGCACTGGAAACACAGCCTGTTCAAGCCTCGCCGTGTGGCAACCTCGAGAATGTGCTTGCGCACTTTAGCCAAGTCCGAATGCGAATCATCCCTTGTGCCTCTCCCTTGAGCTGAGGTAAGATGCCTCCGCGTCGGTGATGCTCCGCCCTGGCGATAATTTCCGCTGTGGATGCGGCCCGATCCCTACAGTTGTGACGTGGAGAGGTGGCCGAGTGGCCGAAGGCAGCGGTTTGCTAAACCGCCGTAGGGACAAAATCTCTACCGAGGGTTCAAATCCCTCCCTCTCCGCCACTGTTGCTATCATGAATTTTCTCGGGTAATCCATCGCTTTTAGCCAAACCCTCCGATCTCCACCCTGTGAAATATGTGTTGTAGGACCAAGATGCGTGTCGTATGCTTACGAGCTTCTTTGGCCTCTTATAAGAAAGGACCCGACACTCTATGCGAACCCGTACACTGACCCTTGCGGCAGGGCTTTTCCTTCTTGCGGCCCCTTTATGGGCAGCATCGGACCCAGCCAACGATGACCAAAAAACTTTGTATGCCCTTGGCTTGGCTCTCAGCCAATCAATCGGGACATTCTCCCTGACTGAAGCTGAACTGGACATGGTCAAGAATGGGATGACCGATGGCGTTCTCAAGCGCTCCCCAAAAGTCGACCTCCAGACCTTCGGACCAAAGATCCAGCAACTTCAGCAAGCCCGTTTGGCCCTCGTCGCCGAGGGTGAGAAAAAAGCTGGAGCCGCATTCACCGCCAAAGCAGCGACAGAAAAGGGCTCCATTAAGACTGAGTCCGGTATTGTGATCACCCCGATCAAGCCAGGAACCGGCGCGACTCCGAAGGCAACCGATACCGTCAAGGTCCATTATCACGGCACCCTCACCGATGGGACCGTGTTCGATAGCTCCATCAAGCGTGGAGAGCCTGCCACGTTCCCCCTCGACAAAGTCATCAAGTGTTGGACAGAAGGGGTTCAACAGATTAAGGTCGGTGGCAAGAGTCGGCTGATCTGTCCGTCTAATCTGGCATATGGGGATGCAAGCCCGCCTGGTTCGCCCATCAAGCCAGGATCCACCTTAATATTTGAAGTGGAACTGCTCGAGATCGTGCCTGCAAAATAACAGCGAGAGTGACGCCTCCGCGGAGGAGGCGTCACTCCATTCAGCCTTCTATCCACTGACCAATCGTGCAAACCAGCCCCGCAGAACACCACCCCTCAAGACTGCCGTGAGTGACAGGGCTTCTCCTCCTCGCACCGAATCGACCTCCCCCTCACCAATGCGTTGGCTCATCCTCGGCTTACTCTTCTCCATCAGCGTCGTCACCTATATCGATCGGGTCAACATTTCCGTCACCGCTCGTCAGATGATGCCGGCACTTGGACTGACCGACCAGGAAATGGGCTGGATTTTCTCCGCGTTCGTCGTGGGATACGCCCTCTTCCAAATTCCTGGGGGATGGCTAAGCGACCGCTGGGGAGTGCGCATCGTCCTCACTATCGCCCTCATCTGGTGGTCCTGCTTTACGGCCTGGACGGCCATGGCTGCCACATCGTTCCTCGCCGAACCATTGGGAATCGTGAGCGCACTTGCCTTGATTCGCTTCTTCCTTGGGGTTGGAGAGGCAGCAGCCTTGCCGACCTTTAACCGAGCGGTCACGGACTGGCTTCCACGCCACGAACGAGGACTCGGTATCGGCATTGCCATTGGAGGAATCGGCGTCGGTGCGGCCATTACCCCTCCAATCACCGCTTGGATCATGGTCAACTATGGGTGGCAGACGGCATTTTATCTTTCAAGTGCTCTTGGCCTAGGTCTGGCCGTTGTCTGGTGGTTGCTTGCCGCTGACCGCCCCACGAATCACCCCGGGTTCACTCCTTCCGTAGCCCCGATCGCCACGGCACCCACGCCGACACCCAAGGCTTCGATGCCCTGGGGTCAGCTCCGACACACCTCCACGGTCTGGTGGCTCATGCTGAGTTATGGATGCCTTGGCTATGTCGCGTACGTCTATATGTCCTGGTTCTATTTGTACCTCGTCAATGAACGAGGCTTCAGCATCTTACGCGGTGGACTCTTCGCCGCCGCTCCATTCCTGGCCATTCTCCTGTCATGCCCCCTTGGCGGATGGGTCACGGATCAACTGGCGGCCCGACATGGCGTCACGCGAGGGCGTCGGATGGTCGGCATGGCCGGGATGGGTCTGGCCGCTCTGTCCATTGCCATTGGCGCCTTGGTCGAATCACCCTACCTCGCCATTACCTGTCTCTCATTAGGAGCAGGATGGCTCTATTTCACCATCGGCGCCTATTGGTCCTCCATCAGCGACTTGTCTCCTGCCCATGCCGGGAGCCTGTCCGGCTTGATGAATATGGGAGCCAATCTTGGTGGGGCAATCTCCCCAACCCTCACGCCATGGATCGCGCAACAGTGGGGATGGCCTGCTTCGCTCGGCCTGGCAGCGCTCATGGCGCTGCTCGGCGGATTCATGTGGCTCCGTATCAATCCGGAAGAACAGCTCACGGAAGATAGTGTTGAGTGCTGAGACCTAAGTGCTGAGCCATCTCAGAGTTCAGCGTTTAGAACTCGGCACTGCAGTACTCCTTGTCACCAAGAGGATGGCCTTGTTACAGTCAGCACCATGACGCTCCAATTTCAGAAAAAGGATCCGCGGATCACCATTACCACTCAGCTGGGGGAGATCAAGATCCGCCTGTACCCTGATGCCGCACCTCGGCATGTCGAAAACATCATCAACCTGGTGAAGATGGGGTTCTACGACGGCACAACCTTCCATCGGGTGGTACCTGGATTTCTCATCCAAGGTGGCGATCCCTTGAGTAAGCAGCCGGATCGTATGCTCCATGGCACCGGTGGCCCCGGGTACTTTCTCTCTCCTGAACCCAACGATTATCCCCACAAGCGGGGCGCACTCTCCATGGCCAAGATGCCGCGTGAGAGCAACAGCACACGCGACTTCAACGATAACGGCTCACAATTTTTCATCTGTGTGGACGACAACAGCGGATTGGACCGGCGCTATACGGTGTTTGGAGAGGTCTTTCGCGGGATCGACGTGGTCGACAAGATCGTCGCGGCACCACGAGATCAATATGACAATCCCCTCGATCCAATCAGAATGACCATGACCGTCAAAGAATAACCGGTCGACAGGAACAAACCCTCGTTCAACACCACCATCAATCCGGTGAACGCTCAAACCCTTCCAGCCTCAGATCCAGAATCCATTCGCCTGGCCGGCAACACCATCCGGCGAGGGGGACTCGTGGCCTTTCCAACCGAAACGGTCTATGGACTCGGCTGTGACGCGTTGAATCCTGATGCAGCGGCGAAAGTATTTGAAGCCAAACAACGGCCGCAATTCGACCCGCTCATCGTCCATATTGCCGATCGGAGGCAACTGGACAACGTGGTGAGAGCACTTACAATAACAGCCAGGCAGCTCATCGATCAGTTTTGGCCGGGACCACTGACGTTGGTCTTGCCGAAACAGCCGACCATTCCGGATCTGGTCACCGCCGGTCTGGATACCGTCGCCGTCAGAATGCCGAACCATCCGGTAGCACAGGCACTGATTCGAGAGGCAGGCACACCGATTGCCGCACCGAGCGCCAATCCATTTGGCTACGTCAGTCCAACAACGGCTCAACATGTGGCAGACGGGCTCGGGCGTGCGATCGATCTCATCCTCGACGGAGGACCTTGTCCCGTCGGCGTTGAGTCGACCATCGTCTCACTGATAGGCCCCCAGGCTGAATTGTTGCGACCTGGGAGTATCACGCTTGAACAGCTCAGCGCCGCCATCGGCCCACTCAGCCGATCGTCTTCCGTGGTCGATCAACCGACCGCTCCAGGGCAACTGGCTCGCCATTACGCAACCCAAACTCCCGTCACAATCCTGACCTCCGCCAAGACACGACCGATACCCACCAAATACGAACGGGCTGGATTGTTGATCTTCTCGGAAGCCAGGGTAGCGGACGAGCGTTTTGCAGTGGTTGAGGCCCTCTCGGCAACCGGCGATCTTCGAGAAGCCGCACGCCATCTCTTTGCGGCTCTTCGGCGGCTGGACGCGCAAGGTTTGGATCGAATCTATGTGGAACCTTGTCAGGAAGAAGGGCTGGGGGTAGCGATCATGGACCGTCTGCGCCGATGCGCCGCCTTATGAGGCTCGCACCGTCCACCTTGCCCGATAGACTGATCAGCTAAAATAGACGACAGAACAATGAACAACTGTGTTGGGACCGTCTGTAAGGAACTCACACCTGGTGGGATAAAAACGGATGGTGCTAGAGAAACCGTACGCCCTTGACCGCTTTGGCGACAACGTACATCCGAATATTGTTACTTCGATCGTCCGCCGGAAAGAGGAAGAAGCCGGGCCGAGTTGAATCGTAGCCAGTGGTCGTGCCCACCAAAAGTTCTCCGTCCTGGAACGTGACCTCTACTTTTCGCCCGGACAAGGGCTTACCCGGAACGAATGACTTACCCTCCTTGTAACTCCCGTTTCCCATAAAGTCGCGCACGAAAAACACCGCCTTCAGTTCCTGCATGATCACGCGCGTGGGCGGGGCCGATGTCTTGGCTCCCTCTGCCTTCACGTGAAAATATTGGGCCCCGGGAGAGAAGTCCTGGGCATAGCCCTTCAACATTGATCCATTCTGATACCGCACAACGATCTTGGCTGGACCGGTCATACACCCTCCCTCATTCGCAAAGGCCTGACGTTCTGCTTTCGCAGTATCGCCGTGGCGGGCGTTATTCCCAAGAAAAATGTGATTCCTGAGGGGACTGAGCGGGTCTATCCTGATTATGTCCTGAGGACCTCTCGCCACATCACGGCAAGATCGCGAAGCGCTGTAGTTCCATCACCAACATAGACTGAACCGTGCATCGTCGCGAGCCGTTTCGGCTGGAGTGCCGCCAGTCGGTTCAGCGTCACCTCCGTCAAGGAGCAATAGGGCACATAATTCGCCAACGGACCTCGCTGATACTCCAGCAGCGTCTCCCGACATCGGCCGATGACATCCGATTCCGTCATTGGTTCAACATCCCCATCTTGGTGAAAAAGGTCCGAGCAGAGGAGCGTCCGTTGGGTCTCCTCGAACAGCAGTCCCGCTTCCCAACAATGGGGTACATGCGGCGTGGCGAGAAAACGAAAGCGATATCGTCCGGTTTCGAGTACGTCACCATCACCCATCCCTTTGGCAGGACGAAGCGCCAAACAGTCGTCGACGCTCACCATCTTGCCGACCACACTGCACAACACTTCCGACTGCGGAGCCAGCTGCTGCCACTCCGGCACTGTCGCGCATTCATCAGACTCAAAATGGCTGAACCCGATCCAGCGCAAGGTCTGCGGATTAATAAGGGACGCCACGGCAGATTTGACCTCCTGAAAGAGTGCCCGCGGGCCAGTGTGGAACAGCAGCGGTTGATCGTCGCACACCAAAAACTGACTGAACTGAATATTGAACGGTTCAACGAACGTGGTAAGACGGAATAGATCCGGAGCGATCTCAGTGATCTTGGCCATGAAATCTCCTCAAGGATTTGGGGGGGGGCGATCATACGTAGGACAGTGAAGGGGCAAGACGACGATAGAAGGATTCTGGTGATGTACTGAGGATGATTGCTACTGACGGCGATCATGCCAAAGCCACTTGTGAAATGATCCACGCACGTAAGAGTATCCCACGCCGTTTCATCATTCGGTTTTTATCTCGCCATCCAGTAAGCGGAGAGCGTCGGCAAGGCCTTGCTGAGACCAGGAATTCTTCGGAAATCGCTTCAAATCTTCACGAAATACCTGCTCGGCCTCGTCTGGACGCCCTGCATTGAGCAGCACCACACCGAGTTCCTCCCGCACAGGCACCGTCCACTCCGGCGGCTCACCATAGACGAGCGCATCTTCTCGCCGCACGGCCTCCCGGAGATGAGTGATCGCGACAGGCAGATCACCTTTCGCCGCGTCGATGTGGCCGGCAAGCACTTCAACGGCAATATCCAGCACGAGGCCGGCGCTGTTGAATTCAAGCCGCAGAGACCTCACCTGACGATCCTGAGCGATGGCGCGCAACTGCACCAACGTGGCATCGGCCGCCTTGAGGTGGCCACGTGCCGCCAACGCTCGCCCATGCGCGTACAGCCATATGGCACGGGCATGTGGCAGATCCTCAGCTGGCCCCTCCGCACTCAATAGCTCGTCCCATCGACCGAAACGCACGCGCATCTGCAACTTGCGCATCTGGTGATGCTGAAGAAAAGCCATCCCGGGCTCGTGTAACAATTCCTGGGGAACTAAGGCCGCAACCTTGTCTGCCGCAGCGATGGCCTGCGCTTCTCGGCCGATCATGCTCGCGGCAAACGCGAGAAAGTCGTAGTTATGTGGGTAATACCCCAGCATGTAGATGCCGACCGCTGGGTTATGGTCTCGGAAGTAGGTTTCATCCGCATGCACGGCGTGCTCGTTGGCCTTGATGGCATCCTCGTACCGGCCCACCCGAATGTAGATATGGCCCGGCATGTGCACCAGATGCCCCGCGCCAGGCATCAGATTCGCGAGACGTTCGGCAGCCGCGAGTGCCCGTTCTGGTTGGACCGCCTCAACCGCATGGATGTAAAAATGGTTCGCACCCGGATGACCAGGTTCGACAGCTAGGACTTGTTCGAGCTGTGACAAGAGCGATTCCGTATTGGGCCTAGGGTTACCCTCAGCCGTCCAATAGTTCCACGGGCTCAAGTCCATCAGCGACTCTGCATACAGCGTCTTAGCTTCCAGGTCATCTACAAAACGCTGCACCACATCAGCCATCGCACGCGAATAGGCAACATCTAGTTCTGCACGATCGGCGGTCGGCTCGGCGCTGTATCGCGTCGCAAGCGCTCGGATCAGGGCTCGTTCTCGATCGCTCACCGTTGTTGCACGCCGAACGGCTTGCTGAATGGCGGAATAAGCCAGACGACCGTTCGTAGCATCCATCGGCGCATTGATGTTGGGCCCATAGGCAAGTGCGATGCCCCAGTAGCACATGGCACAGTCCGGATCGAGTCGCGTGCCCTCTTGAAAGGACCGAATAGCTTCCTGATGGTTGAATGCGTAGTAGAGCCGCAACCCCTGGTCGAAGTACCGCTGTGCAAGCGGCACCGCCGTGGTGATTGGATAGTGCAGCACTCCCAGGTTATCATAGAGTGGCACCTGAGCAGCCTCGGTTGCCTGAATCTGAGAGCTAGGGTCCGCATGCGTGGCCGACACATCAGCCAACCCGAATAGGAACGCAGCAAGAAGAACGGTTAGATGGCGCATCAGCCTCCACAGCCTCAGCATCATGATGACTCGCCATTCTCGAATCTTCGCACAATGTCTTCGTACACCCCATCAGCAAACTCGCTGAAATCAAATAACATGAAGAGAGGTGCCGTCAACCGCTGCACATCTGTAACAAGAGAGTTTCGCAGCCCTCCGAGGGTGATGACCGTTTCAGTTTCACATCTATCGTCCACGCAGGCTTTGGGAAAAACATGCCGGCGTCCTCCCGCACTTGTAAGGGTGCGACCAGTAAGACCAAAGTGCGTGACCCGTACGCTTAAGCGGGTCTCGGGTGGTGTGCCAAGGTAACCATAGAGGTTCCCTGCAAACATTAGGGCTTCCGTCACACGCACGATACGTGTATTGAAGAAGATCTTCCCCTCACTCTTCATATCCTCAAAGAGATTCTGCAGCAGATAAAAGTCACCAGTTTTAGCTAGAGCCCAGTAGTCATAAGACTCACAACCTGACAGACTGTCCTTCGGAATGGCAATCTCTGCTCGAATGCCATCACCGAAAGGGCGAGGTTTGTACTCATTCCGATTCTCCAAGGTAACACCAATTGGCCAGCCGAACGTATGAACCTCGGACGCTCGGACTGCGGTAAGAAGGTCAAGTTGGGACTTATTGACTGGTTCGTGCAATGCCAACCGGAGCTCCATTCCTGCCTTAATGCCCAGCTTGATCATGCCAGCTTCAGCTGTTGATCGCTCCACTTCAAACCACTTGCCAGAAAGCAGTCGCTCTCCTGTCTGTAATGCACCAGTACTCAGTACAGCTCGTGCAGGTGATACATCAGTTGGGATCAGCGCAGAGAAGGGATTGGACCCGAGCGGAGGTTTGGGTATAGCTGGCTGCCCAAGCAGCTCCCCACAAAGCCTTTTCAGCGCGGTGGCATACGTTGTGTCATTGCTAAAGTCTATGTAGAGCCTCGGTCCGAGATGCTTCGGGATCTTTGGAGATAACGTGATGTTCCGAACAATCGGAATGAATTTCTTAGTTTCGATCGCCTCAATCATTTCTGCAGTAACGATGAGGCGTTCGTATCCAACACCTCCAACACCTCCTTCTGACTTGTGAACGTACTCCTCTGTGCATATGAGAAGGACGCGGTCGGACTTGGCGATCCCGTCATGCATGAATGCGACGACATCTTGGCCCGGCACAAGATCCCACTGATCTAGCAAGGCATCAATTCCAGCTGCTCGGAGGTCTGTTGCAAGCCTAAGGACCCACGCCTTGTGATCCGAGGAATCGTGAGAGTAGGAGATAAACACAACAGGATTGGGCATGCGAATCCTCCTGGCGCCTAACCTTGTTTAGATAGACCAAGATAAGCTGCGAACTTTCCAATTCCAGGGCTCCTACCAAATTTTGAGATCTCCCACAGTACCGATTCTTTTCGAACAATCCATCACTTTCCATATCCCGCCCGTGCGATTAGCTCTTTTAGCCCATTCAAATCCAACCACCCTGGCACTAATTCGTTCCCCACGATGAAGCCTGGCGTCCCTGAGATGCCCAGTTCGCGGGCGAGGGCCCGATTCTTTGCAATGACGCCCTTCCATTTGGGATCGGCCATGTCGGCTTCCAACCGCTTCGCGTCAAGACCGACCTTCGCCGAGATCTTTAAGATCGACTCTTTCGTCATATCAGCGTGCGACTCGAGCAGCGCTTCATGAAAGGCCTGGTGCTTCCCTTGCGCATATGAGGCGAGTGCAGCCTTCGCCGCAAGCTCAGAAGGTTCACCCAGAATGGGGAAGTCTTTATAGACGACCCGCACTCGCGGATCGACTTTCTGCAGTTCCGTGACGGCGGATGCCGCCTTCTTACAGAACCCACAACGATAGTCATAGAACTCCACCAAGGTGATCTCGCCTTTCAGGTTGCCACTGACCGGTGACAGAGGATCGTGCAGCAACTCATCCTGTTTCGTTTTGAGGGCTACCTTTTGACGTTCCTTCTGTTCCGCTTCTCGTTTGGCTTCCATCGCCTGCAGCGATTGCTCGATCACTTCAGGATGGGCACGAATGTAGCGCTCAATCGCAGCATCAGCGACATCCGGAGCAGAAGTTGGTACACCCTTGGTATCCTTCGCCGTTGCAGAACAACCAGCGATAAACAAGACTAGACCACCAAGGATAGTCAGCGACAATGGGAAGCGGCTCCCGAGATGACTGTCATTCATTGCGCAATCTCCTCTATGAAGTACGGCTAACGATAGACTTCGCGCGATGGCCGACTTTGACCACAAGAACGAGCAGGCGATTATCTTCCACCGCATAGATGAGGCGATAGCCTCCGACCCGAATCCGGTAGAATTGATCCGCTCCACTGAGTTTTTCTGATCCATGAGGCCGCGGCGTGGTTGCAAGGGAGTCGATTCTTGACTTGAGCCGTTGTTGAATCTGTACTGGCAGGTTCCGGAACTGGCGATCGGGGCTTGGCGAGAGAACTCGATCTGATAGAGCACCGCTCAACTCATAACCTGAGGTCTCGCTTGATTTTCTTCCAGGCGACCGTACCTTCTCGCTTCACACTTGCCAACGCTGCACGAGCCTCATCCAGGTCCAGCCGATCTTCGATCTCTTCAAACAACTGTACATCTTCAATGTGCACCACGGCCGCCACATCCTTACCCCAGCTTGTCACCATGATTCGACGTTTCGTGCGAGCAGTGCGCGCAAGAATCTGTCCCAATTGCTTCTTGGCCTCCGCACTATTGACCCTGGTCATCACGTTTCCCTTTTTCATGCCCTGAGTATAGCGGAAGGAGATAGTTGATGAAAGCAATCTAAGGCACACATGTTCATGACCAACTACTATTGAACTATCGATAGCCCTCCCCGCTCGTCCCGCCGCCGAAGCCGCCCCAGTTGCCACCGAATCCGCCTTGGCCGGTTCCCCAATACTCGCCCTGCTGAATCCGCCGATAGGGATGCCGCAGATCAGGACGGCTGAGCCACCAGAAGAACCCCACGATGGCGCCAGTGGTCCCAAGAGTAATCCAGATCCCAAGTCCTTTGATGCGGCGTCGTGACGGAGTTTCAAGCCTCACTTCTTGCGCCGGTGTCGCCAGAGCCACCGCAGTGCGGTACAGCCCCTCACCGAAATGGCCCCGTTCGATCGCAGGCTGAAGATACTGACGACTCACTTCATGCCGAATTTCCGGAGTGACCGCCGGTAACATTTGGCGCCCCAAGGTCATCGCCGCCTGGCGCTCCTGCACCGCCACCAACACCATCAGCCCATGCTCCTGCTGTGTCGAGCCTATTTGCCACTTTGCGTACAGGGCATCCGCATATTCCTTCGCAGAGGGATACGGCTTAATGCTGGGCACCGTCACAATCACCATCTCGACGCCGCTCTTCTTTTCAAGATCGGTGCAGACGGATCGGATACGGTCTTTCCACTCCCGTTCAACGACTTGCGCGTGATCGCTGACGTAACCAATCGGGTCCGGAAGCGGTACCCGCTCTTTAGGCCGATCATAGAGAGCGGCATGTGCGAGAGGTGCCATGAGTCCGATAAGCGGGCCCAACCAGACAATCCCAAACCACGTTTTTCTCGAGAATGTCCCGGTCACGTGATCCGTGCCTCTGCGGCTGTGACAAGCCGAGTCAGGTTATCGAGGTAGCGGTCCATGAGCCGCGGAGTCTCTTTCTGCCCCGGAGAAATCTGCCCTCGTTTGAGAAGCAGGGCATCGCGGAGACCAGTCAAATCCACCGCGAGAGCAGCCTCAAGATCGTTCAACAATGGCTCCGCGTGGGCGAGAACCGGTCGGTCGAGCAACCGCTGCACGCCGCGCAGGGCCGGAAGGAGTGCGGTAAGCGAGAGCGCCAAGAGAATGGTGATGGCCTCTTCGGTGCTTCGGCCTTCCACCAAGCGCTGCCGGAGCCGAAGCAGATTTCCACGCAAGGCCTGAAGCACTTCAGCGGGCAAGTAACGAGCATCGATCTTGAGCCCCACGAAGGGATCTTGCCCCCACAGCAACCGCCGGCAATCATGGATGTCTTGGTACTCCAGCGGGAACGCCATAGAGGCGGATTGAATATCGTCGACCGTTAAGAACAAGGGCACGACCACATGGTCCTTACTCCAACGCTTGTGCAGACTGTCATACTTTTTTAACGTGGCAAGGTCGTAGGACGACATGACCAAAACGAGATTGAAATTAGAGCGGCCAGGTAAAAACTCCCCTCGCACCGCGCTGCCGTAGAGAATGATGCCTTCCAGTTCAGATCCATAAACCTTGGTGACATCCTTCACATAGGTCCGCAAGAGCTTTTGCGTCTCTTCCGGCAATCCATCGATGGTCCAATCAACCGACTGCATATCCTTACCGGACGCCTCCCACCGCCATGTCGCGACCAGAAGGGTCTGGAAGAAATCCTGCCGCCATCAGGCGGTCCAGCAGGCCGAACGGAGGGTCCTTACGAAGTCCCGCTGTCGTCGATAAGACTCGATAGCGGAGGCGCGCATTGCGATCCAAAGTGCTGAAGACCCGGTCCCGAAGAAAACCAATAAGAGGATTGGCCGTGTTCCAAAAGAGCACCTGCTCGTCTGCCAGTTTTTGCAACATCGCAACGTGAGGTCGTCGTGATTCTTCATAGCGCTTGAGTCTGGCGGCAGAGTAGTCGTTCGTCGCGAGACATTCCGGTAACAGATCGGCCAGCGTCATGGCATCCACCATCGCCTGCATGCGTCCCTGAGACGCGTGCGGGTTCATGGCATGCGCGGCATCGCCGACTAGCACTGCCCCATCAGCGACCCAGGTCGGCGTCCGAACCCGCCCGGTCGGTAAAAAGGCCGTCTGCTTCCAATCGATCAAGGTCCGGAATATCGGCTCACTCGATGGGTCGATCGCGATCCACGCCTTCTGCAGACTGGAGAGGCCTTGCGCTTTGACCTGGTCATACGAACCGGTCTTGATCATGTAGAACGCATAGACCTTGTCTCCAGCAGCAGGAAACAAACCAAGAATCGTTCGTTTACCGACAAAATACTTCGCCTCACCCATGGGAATCGCCGCGTCCAACAGCGCGATCAAGTACCCCTGCGGGTAGAGGTAGAGATCAGCGGGAATCTGCAACGCCTCACGGACTTTCGAGAAGGCTCCATCGGCCCCCACCACCACCTTCGCCTTGATCGTCCGCTCCTGGTCTCCCTGCTTGGCGGTCAAGCCAACCACACGTCCCTTTTCGCGAAGCAATCCGGTAAAGGTCGCTCGATACCGTAAGGAGACCGAGGGTTCTCGCTCGACTGCATCCACGATGGCATGGTGCGCGACATTCGGCAGCGTCACCACCGCCTGATTATACGGCGGCGGCAAGTCGCGATAGTCTATGGTGCAGAGCCGTTGACCACCTACCCGGCAGAAATGAAACTGATGCACCGTCCGCGTAGAGGATACCGGCAGCTTGTTCAGCAGTCCCAACCGATCGAGAACTTGTTGCCCGTTCGGCTGAAGAATTTCTCCGCGCAATCCCAGGGGTGGTCCCGGCGCCTGTTCCAGAACAATCGTCTTGATCCCCTTCTGCGCCAGCGCAAGAGCCAGCACGGCTCCACCGCCGCCGGCTCCCACAACCGCAATGTCGGTTTCTTCGACCATAGTTCCTCAACGATGCAGGTACGGAGCCACCTTACCGCCAACGTTCCTGCTATTTCCACTCCCGGAATCGGTCCTGGTCTTTCCATAAAGAAAGAAACTTTTCCCGGGCCTTCACGGTGATGGCATGGTCTCTGATAATGTCCAGGCGTTCGTCGTTGTACTGATTGCCACTGGTCGTCTGATTCATCGAACCGCTCGTATTGACCTCATCATCGACTACGACTTGCTTCAGATGCATGAGGCTGTCGTGTTGATTGATCCTGATGGGGATCCCGGCCTCACGCAACGCTGAGAGGGCCGCTCGTTGCTTCGGATCGTTGAGACGTTCACGATCTGTCAAGATCCGAACATCGACACCCCGTCTGGTGGCCTCGGCCAATGCCTTCACCGAGAGCGGCGACGTGAACCCATAACTCGCGACATAGATATAGTGTTTGGCACGATCATACTCTCGGACAAGATGTTCAAGTGGCCTATCCTCCGGGCCATACCAGACCTCTACTGTTGCGGCTGAAACCGTTCTCCCTGGCCCAAACAGAACTGCGGCCAGTAGCCCGACGGTGACCAACCGGCAGGACCACGTGAGTAAAGGGAACGGTGACGGCCGGATCATTCCAGCTCAAAGAGATCGCGAAAGTGATCGTCTGCTGACTCCCAGGCCTGTGGGGCTTGAACCTGAAGCCACTGGCGAAGAAACTGTTTTTGGTCCGGCGTGAGCACTTGTTTGATCTGATGGGAGCGCCCTTGAAGCGGTTGCAAAAGGCTGATGTGTTTCTTCACATCCAGCATCGCGGTTCGCACATAGAGGCTCGTATAGGCCGACGGCTGCTCCTCGGTCCCATCACCTTGAACCCACACAGAGAGGAACTTGTCCAGAACCAGGCCGGCGCTGTCCAGGGCTGGTTCCGTATCATGGAACAGCTCGTTCTCAGACTCGGCGAGCGGTGTTGACTCTGCGGCGCGAAATAGAAAATTTTTTTTCCACATCCCCGTATTCCTGCAAGCGGCATAGTGGCGATGAGGCGGATCTAAAGTCAAGCAATCTGCTCAGGATGATCGCTTGTTTCTCACTGGCCAAAGGGAGGAGATGGCTTCCTGCGTAGACGGATGAATCCTTTTGCTGGTTCCGGTCTCTCATCCGCGTGACGCAGCCTTGACAATCAGCGCCTGCCTTTGTTATTTTCGAAATTCTTTAATCTCTAAGCCAACTTGGGAGAATCCGTGCAGGTCAAAATCAATGGAAAGCCTGAAGAGGTCACGGGCGGAACCGTCCTCGATTTACTCAAGACCAAGAACATCGAACCGCAGATGGTC
>WBZP01000565.1_pt1 | contig 37389 bp, 25 predicted proteins | sample 5204301 | NCBI WGS metagenome assembly WBZP01 (sample SAMN12412401, study PRJNA552823) | activated sludge metagenome | isolation source: activated sludge from nitrification reactor of wastewater treatment plant... | place: USA: Pennsylvania | collected 2017 | reverse complement strand
GGTTTAGTGCTAGCGAGCGCCCAGCAACGACTCAGCTCGACGAGCCGTTTCTCAGGTGCTTTCGCCAGCAGCAACAGCAGCGCGACGAGCGTTGGGCTAGGGTTCCCTTTTCCGGCCAGCAGTCGAGACAGGTAGCCTTGCGAAAGCCCCGTCAGCAGTTCGAGTCGTCGCTGGCTAATGTGAGGCTTGAGCCCCCTGAGCGCCTCGCCGGTCAGCCATCGCAGCCTGTCGAGATATGCAACGCTCAACGCCTGCTCGAGCTCATGGTTCATCGAGTCGTCGGAATACTCGACGTGACAGCGCCCGCAGGTGGGAACTCGCAGATCATCCGGCAGCGGCAGCGCCGGAAAGACACGATAGGGACGCTTGCGCCCTCCACCCGTTCGAGGTTTGACAGTCAAGGCACCGCAGGCGAGGCACCGCAGGGCTTCTATGTGTTCGAGCATGGCTCAGTGCCTGGCCCCGATGAACTCGCCGATGCGGGCACAGATTGCGGACACCTCATCGTCGACGGTGGACTGGAGCAGCCGTAGCCTCCGACTCACACGCTCTAGCTCGTCGAACAGAGCCAATGTTTGTCGCTGCGCTTCGTCGGATACAATCCGTCGCGATAACTGGCAGAGTTCGCAGTCGCAGTGAGCTGCGTGACTCATGAGCTTGCTCCGCCCACCGCTTGCAGAACATGCAGAGAGGTCGGCTGAGACATTGAGGCAGCGAGAAGCAACGCAAAAGCGAGAGAAGGCCATAGCGACGCGAAGACGGACATCGGGCACACCTCCGGCAAGGCGCGGGCCCTAGACAGTCGCCGCTGGGCGTGCGAAGGTCCGCGAGAACGAGGGCAACTGGGCAGTCCAGCGCCCTCAAACGGAACGGTCAGGATTGGTTAAATCTACACTCTGATTTGTACATTGTACCAATTCGGGTGTCAAACACATTTATTGCAGGGCATGCTGACCAGAAAACAAGTCAAGATGGCACGGGCCGCGCTCAACTGGAGCGTACGAGACCTTGCTGCTCAGGCAGGTGTGACGGCGAACACGATCAGCCGTTACGAAAACGGGAGCGATGCGTTGACCGAAACGCTGCTCAAGATTCGTCGGGCTTTCGAGCAGCACGGTGTGATTTTCATTCCCGAGAACGGGGGTGGTGCCGGTGTGCGGCTGCGTGACCGAGAAAGTGACGAGAAAAAGCCAGGAGAGCCTGTCAGCCCGGCCTAGAGCACGATGCGTGACTGGTCTGTTGACTTCCTCTGTCTATCCGAGATCTGTCGACGAATATTCCATCGCACGCTTGCCATGACTGGTCCGGTTTCCTAAGGTCCGCCCATGGTGCGGATCTTCCTCTTGCTGCTGGTATTCATCAGCGTGTGAGCAGGTTTGGTCAGCGCAATGACTCGGCGTGCGGATCTTCCTCTTGCTGCTGGTATTCATCAGCAGCCTGAGCGCGTCTCGAGTGACAGAGGCCGAGCCGCCGTCCTTTCCCGCACCGCTCCTCCGTTTTGCCTTCAGTTCTCGCTGCGTGTCGCCGCCGGTCAGAAACTATAGATATTTCGCCGGTTAGTGCGGCTCACCAGCGTTGATTCCGCTGACCGTACTTCCGCCAAATGGACCGTGTTCGCCCACGAGTTGCTGGCCCGTCGATTGGCATGTGTATTGGCCCTCCCAAGAACGGGTTTGTACGAAATGACAGCTCGATCTTCATCGAGTCCTTCTACGAAGTTCCTGACGCTGACAGACTCCTGACGATTGCCGAACTAGCGCCTGTGAGGGCTGCATACGCGGAGTTTGTGAAGGTATCCAAGAAATTCCTGGTGCGCCATCAGCTCAAGGACAGCGAGCACATGCTGTGGATCGGGAAGGAAGCGTGCGAGCTGCTGGAGAGCGGACAGCTCTGCTTAGGCTGGGGAGACAGACACTACTCCAGAGGGCGCTGGTATTCTGGAAAACGTCCTAAGGTGGGGCCACTTCCGTCACCCTCCGAGGAGGAAGTGCAGCAGACTCCCAACCGTGGCACGGTGGATGGGTCAGGCGGATGATTGATCAAAACCCAACCGAGCCGTTCAAGTACGCACGTCTTAGGTATGGTTACATAGGAAGTCAGCATTGGTTTGGGGCCCAGCAACCCGGCCATGAGGTGTGCCCCCCCCCGTTCCAGATCAACAGCCCTGCAGGTTGCGCCTACGGGAGCAGCTGGGAGTGACATCTCTACTTCCTGGGCTTCACAGTAAAGGGACTGTTAGCCTTGCGGGCTTGCCATTGGTCGCTCGCAGTCGTCCGGAGTGAAACGCGCTCGCCAAGCAGGACGCTCCCGGCGGTCCTGACTGAGACAGCCGAGGCTGTCGGATGATTGTCCGCGCACCATCGGCCGCCCCAGTTGGGCCTCAGACGGCGGGCCGGATCTGTGACCAGGTGCAATGCGCCGAGCTGTCAGTCAGCTGCCTGCTGTGATCCAAAGTTGGTGATGGGCAGCGTTGCGGTTAGTTTCCTTATACTCGTGCGGAAACGCTTGGTCAGGCTGCTTTCTGTGATGTCTCCAAAGTACGTGGCATATACGGGCCATGCGTGGGCATGCCCGCGCTAATTCCCGGGCATGCGCGGGCATGCCCGCTTAACCAAAATCCCATCTATGGCTGTAAGGGCGCTTTCGCCGCCGCACGGGGATTTGCTCTGCTGGCACCGGAGTTGCATTGACGTCACCAGTATAAGAACGAGAACGAGTTGTCGACAATGCTCTCCTCCGTTGAAACAGAGAAACACCCTCTGTACGAGACGGCGGAGTTGAAACACCGGTGAACATCCTCAACACCGGAGGAGACCCCCATGAATCGTTCACACAATGGCATCGGACTAGCGCTCTGTCTGACTTTATCGCTTGCAACTAGCTGCGGAAGTTCGGACGCCGACTTTGAGCAATCCAACGGGGTGTTTCACCAACAGCAGAGTCTGAAACACTCGCCGGAAGCGGTGATGGCCGGCACATGTGTCCCATCGGGAGGACTCGTGGACGACGGCGGGTTCGACCAGTCATTAAGCTGTTGGGTTGCGAACGTACACATGCCAGGTAGTGCTTTGATTTCCACCATAAATGATCCTGACCGGCCTGGTAATACTATACTAAGAGTTAAGAATTTTGTGAAACAAGATTTCTATAAAGTGCAATTTTACCAAGAAGATCGAACCATTGCGTTAGAGCACTGCTATTGCTTGTCATTTCGCGCAAAATCAAGCGGTCTCCGCGCGATTTCTGCGCAGGTCTATCAAGGTGGCCCACCTTGGGCATCTTATGGATTATGGGTGACGCCGCGATTGCTTACCTCGTGGAAACCGGAGGTACATTGTTTCATCTCTTCAAGTTCGGCCACGGATGCCCGTGTGGGATTCAATTTTGGGGATAATGTCGGAACTGTCTGGATCGACAACATCGAATTGGATGATATCGGGGCGATCGATGATCTGGATGCGTGTCCTCCGTAAGGCATTAGACATTCAACCAGTCCGATTTCATATGGCGTATCCGCAGCGCCTATGATGATAATCAACTTGCGGCGGTACTAATCAAGGAGTGTCCGATGAATGCTCGTAAGCTGTCTCGATGGACTCTGGGCCTGTTCACCCTACTGTTCACAACAACGCTGATTGTTGGGTGTGGCGTAGCAGAGTCCGATGGCGGGGCCATAGAGAGCGATGCGGTGACGTCCGTAGCAAGTCCTGCCGTTCCGGTTCCAACCGCAACGCAGCAATCGGCCCAAGCAAAGCCAGCGGAGGGACCTACCAACGAATTCGCGTGTGATATCGTGGCCGGCGATTGGGGCGGTCGGCTCTGTGCTGCGCACTGCAAAGGACTTGGCTTTGCCACCGGATACTGTGACAAGGGGACTTGTCGCTGTCGTCGTTAAGGAGGCGTGTCACTTCGGCTCCTCTCGTTCCGGGCGCCAGCCGGGACCACTCCCCTGGACGTTCGTTCTCCTGAGGGGGTCTTGTCTTTTGTTTCCTCTCCCGAGTTCTCCCTCCGGTTCAAGAGCCCGGATTCTGACTCTGTCGGTCACTCACAGCTTCTTCTCGGTCCGTATGGAATCCTACTCCTTCCCCCCTTTGGGGATATCGGAGGTACAGTTGGATCGATTTTCGGGCCGCCCCTTCTCGGAGGAATTTTCGTAGGAATCAGATCGTAAAACGTGGGTTTCCGACAGGGCCAACACAACCGCTCTCCTTTCACTTGATCACACCACCAATCATCAACAATGAATCCGGCCGCGAAGGGATAGGTGCCGTGCGTAAGGGAGTCCTGCCTACGGTCGTAGGCCGGTTCCAGACAGCCGAGGGTGCTGGACGACGGTCCGTGCACGCTCGACTGAACTAAACCCCGTCTATTCCCAAACCCGCACGTTTCGCGTAGGGCCCCGCTACCCTGCGAGACTTTTCTCCGTTCTGCAAGCGGCCTGAAAAAGAGCTCTCCGCTTGCCCCCACGCTCTGTAGTCAAACTGTTGGACTCGTAGTGTACTCGGGTTAGTTGGGACGTGCGACTATGCAGACAGAGATCAGGAAACGGGGCGAACTCAAGGAGTATCTCAGAGCGCCCCGTTGCTGCCCTGGCCCTGATCCGATTTGGTAGACAGGTTGATGAGTTGTTACGGTTGAAGTGCAAGTTCGTGCTGGGTTGTGTACCGCCTTTTTGAAAAGAAATCTCTCTGGGCCAAAGCAGTCTCAGGAAACAGGGCGTTTGTGGGGGCAGGTGGCTGGCCAGCTGTCCCTACAAAGAGCGCTTTGCGCGTCCCTGGTTCCGTTTGCAATGCGGTGTTCGCAGGCCTGTTCCTCGAGCCTGCTGCGGATTCCCTTTTCGCCGCTCGCTCGTACTGTGCGGGACTGCTGTAACCCAGCGACGAGTGACGACGCTGCTGGTTGTAAAATACCTCGATGTAGTCGAACAGCTGCGCCTGGGCCTGTGTCTGATTGGGAAAATGCTCTCCCAATTCGCTCTTGAGCGTCGAGTTCCAGCTCTCCATCGCCGCGTTGTCCAGACAGTTCCCCGGGCGGCTCATGCTGCAAGTGATGCCATGCGACCCGAGCTGCTGCTGGTAATCCTGGCTCGCGTAGGTGCTCCCGCGGTCGGAATGATGCATCAGTCCGGTACCTGGGCAGCGACGGAGGAGCGCCATATCCAGCGCCTTCATCGTCAAGTAGCGGTCGTTTTGCAAGGACAGCGCCCAGCCCACGACGAAGCGGGAGAACAAGTCGAGAATCACCGCCAAGTAGAGCTTGGTCCGCTTGTCTCCGACGAGCAGCTCGGTCGTGTCTCCCACCCAGCGCTGATTGGGCCCCGCCGCCGTGAAGTCCCTCGCCAGCAGGTTCGGCGCTACGGGGTGGGAATGCGCGCTGTTCGTCGTTCCCTTGTAGCGACGGCGCGGTCGCGCCACAAGCCGCTGCTTTTGCATCAGTCTCACGATGCGCTTGCGACTCACTGTTTCTCCTTGCGCCAAAAGTTCCGCGTGAACCCGAGGACTGCCGTAGGTGCGGCGGCTCCGCTCGTGCGCCTCTGAAACGAGCACGCCGAGCCGCTCATCCTGTTTGGCATGAGCAGAAGGAGACCGCTTTCGCCAGGCGTAATACCCAGCTCGGGACACGCTCAGCCAAGCACACTGTTTTGCCACGGGATAGCCGGTCTTCCCCGCCTCGATGAGCGTGTATTTCACTCGCTCTGTTTGGCGAAGAAGACCGCTGCTTTTTTTAACAGTTCGCGCTCCATGCGCAGCTCGCGGTTCTCTTTGCGCAGCCGCGATAGCTCCAGCCTCTCTGCCGTCGTAAGTCCAGTCTTCCCATCGCTGCGGTCCGCTCGCGCTTGCTCTACCCATCGGCTGAGCGCGCTCACCGTCAAGTCCAGGTCGTGCGCGACTTGCCCGACCGTCTTATTCTCGTCGAGAACCAGTCTTACCGCGCCTGCTTTGTACTCCGAAGTGAATTTCCGGCGCGCTCGCGGCTCTTTCTTTCTCTTGTCCATTTTCGACACCCTATCCTTCTCTCTTTGGGTGTCCACCAAATCGGATCAATCCCACCCTGCAATGTTCACGTTATGAGAAACTCCCATCGCTCGTCTGTTTTCTGGTTGCTCCAGTCGAATCCGCCCGCCCGTCTTTCAGGCCGGAATGCAAGTGACGGGTCTGATGACCAGGTAAAAGAGGGGGGGCTCTGAGGGCGACGATCGGCTCCCTCAATAGTCCGTTGCTGTGCGTGCCCTGTAAAAGTGAGGTGAGCCCACCTCAGCTGTGATAAGAAAGGGTAGGGCCGCGCTGCGGTCACTTTGGAGTCCGAGATGTCAGGATCGACTGACCAGAACCAGATCCGCACCAAGACCGCTCAGCGCCCCAAAGAAGCTGAGCAGCCACAGCCAGTGCTCAAGCTGCTGTTCTCAACATCGTCCGGTGTTGTATTGGAGCAGCGTTCGTTTCACGGCCATGAACTGCCAGTCGGTCGAGCCGTTGATCCGGCAATCGGTCTGTCCGTGTCCACAGACGATCTCGCCTCCCGCGTCCACTTTCGGCTCTTGCGCGATGGGGGTCGGGTCATCTTGCAAGATGGCGGGAGCAAGAACGGTACGTTCGTAAACGGGCAGCCAAGTCACGAGCGTATGCTTGAAGATCGCGATGTCCTCCGTGCCGGAGGCTCACTCTTCCTGTTCCGAATCGAGTCGGAGCACTGTCCAGATGCACCCAACACTGCTGAGCAAGCACACACGCTGCTTCTGGGGGATTCGCCTGAGATCGCAGCGGTTCGCCACCAGATCGTCATGGCGGCAGGGCAACCGGAGAGCATCCTGATCTTGGGTGAAACTGGAACAGGAAAGGAGCGGGTTGCACAAGCCCTGCACGAGCTGAGCGGCAGAACCGGTTGTCTCGTGGCTTGCAACACGCCGCAGCTTAACAAGGAGCTGGCCGCTGGAGAGCTGTTTGGACATGAGCGAGGCGCATTTACCGGAGCTCATCAGCGCCGCACTGGACTGTTTCTGGAAGCCGAGCACGGAACACTCTTTCTCGATGAGTTGGGCGAGCTTGCCACAGACGTTCAAGCGCAGCTCCTTCGCGTTCTGCAGACCAAGATCGTGCGCCCGGTAGGCGGACAGGAGCGACGGGTTGATGTTCGGGTGATCGCCGCCACCAATAGAGACTTGGAGCAGGCCATTGCGGCGGGTCTGTTCCGTGTTGATCTCCGCGCGCGGCTCGCCGCCATCGAGCTGAGACTTCCGCCGCTGCGCGATCGGAAGGAAGACATTCTGCCTCTGTTTACACACTATCTGGGAGGAGATCGCAAGCTTACCGCCAACTTGGCGGAAGCCCTGCTCATCTATCGATGGCCGGAGAACGTGCGCGAGCTTGTCAACATGACGGTCCACGTTCGGACATTTTCACCGAATCGCGACACCATCGACTTTCGCGATGTTGCTCAGCGTCTACACTTTCCCAAGCCACCTGCTCCCTCGAGCGGCGACGCTCCAAATACTCCGGCAGTTCCGGCACCCGAGCCTGTGACACACAATCCAACCCGGCATCGGGTTCCGTACGATCAAGGGCTGGTGCAGCGGCTGCTCAAGGAGCACCACGGCATTCTCACCCACGTAGCCATGGCTCTCGGGGTTTCGCGCCGGCAGCTTGCCCGCAAGCTTCGCGACTGGCAGCTTGACCCCAAGCGGTTCCAAGGCAAGCAGTAGTCCTCTCGTGGGGATTCCAGCGTGACGACAACTGCCGCTCAGAGCACCGCTCCCACCGATCCGCTGCTCGGAACGGTGGTGATGGGATACCGCGTGATGCGGATGATCGATCGCGGCGGAATGGGAACTGTTTATGAAGCCGTGCATGCGTCATTGGGACAGCGAGCTGCCGTAAAGGTTCTGCGGTCAGCGGCTGACCAAGCTCAACGCGACCGAGAGCGCTTTGTCGTGGAAGCCAAGGCCTGCTGCCTCACTCAGCACGAAGGACTGGTCCGCGTCTACAACTGTGACCAGCTTGAAGACGGCTCGCCATTCATCCTGATGGAGTACCTGGAAGGTCGCACGTTGCGACAGCTTCTACAGTCCACAACCGACCACCAGCTGCCTGTTCCGCAGGCTCTGTCGATCGCGCACCAACTCGCAGCCGCTCTGCAGGTTGTGCATGCCAGCGGCGTTGTACATCGAGACCTCAAGCCCGAAAATATCATGTTGGTGCACTCGGCAGGTGCGACGGAGGAGCGGACCAAAATTCTTGATTTTGGTATCGCCAAGATCCTTGGGGCAGGAGGAGTCAACCTAACGCGCACACAAGAGGTTCTTGGGACTCCACACTACATGGCCCCCGAGAGTCTAGATGTCCATGCAGCCGTTGATGGGCAGCGCGATGTGTACTCGCTGGGATGCATCCTCTACGAGATGATCTGTGGCCGGCTGCCATTCACTGCGCCGGCGGGCAGTTCATCAAGTGCTGTGTTCTTTCAACATCTGAAAGACACACCGCCACATCCGAATCGCTGGGTGCCATCCATTCCATCAGCGGTCAGCTCGTTGGTCCTGCGCATGCTCCACAAGCGACCACACAAACGGCCCACAATGGCGGAAGTGGCAGAAGAAACGCAGCGGCTGCTTCGCGATCCTCCTCGTCAGGGATTTGGGGGAATGTTGCAACGACGTTGGGGGCAGCATATTGCCGGTACGAGAGTTGCTTGGGCTTTGCGCATGATTCCCGGATTTCTGCTTGGTGCCCTCCTGCTTGGCTGGTTCCTCGTGTTCACTTTCCGGCCCCAGATGACCATATCCAATCAGAAACCAATCATCGTGGCCGCCCCATCGGAGAGTGCCACCGATGATATCGGCAGTCAGTCTGCTGAAACTGCACCCAAGTCAAAGCCGCCCATGATTCGTTTTGAAGGAGGGACATTCGAGATGGGAAGCAGCGACGAAGACCTTGCAAAGGTGCGCGCTGAAGCAAAGTCAGCACCGAAAGGGGATGAGTACCTTGCGATCTCACGCGATGAACCTGCAGCGCCGAAAGGGGATACCTTTGCGCGCGAGCAACCACAGCGCACAGTGAGTTTGTCCGCGTTTGAGATCGATCCGTTTGAGGTGACCAACGCTGAGTTCGCCCAAGCGCTCTCAGCGTGGGCTCAGCGTGCTCAATTGACTCTCAAAAGGGAACCAGCGCTCAAGGAAAAGGACGCTGAGCACGTCATGAAGGATGGACAGCCAGTGTACGGCCTATTTCGAGGCAACCGTGAGTACTCTGGCCACCACTTTGCTGGTATCGAGTTCGTGGGAAACCCACGCCGACCGCAGGTACGCCCTGGAATGGAGCAGCGTCCGGTGACGGATGTGACCTGGTTCGGAGCTGCCTCTTACTGCCACTTTGTACACAAGCGCTTGCCTACCGAAGCAGAGTGGGAATATGCGGCCACCACTGCGGGCTCGGCCACCTATCCGTGGGGTGAGGACGTTCCCAAGTGCCGGGATGCCGTGCATCATCGGGTTAACGAAGCGGAGCGCGGGAGCTGCCTGCGAGAGTTTCCTGATCCATTACCCGCCGTAGGATCAGGCGCAAGAGACGTGACCAAGCTCGGCGTCCATGATCTTGGGGGTAGTGTCGAGGAGTGGGTGCAAGATGCCTTCCGCCCGCGCTACCCAGAGTGCAAGGAACCCTGTACAAATCCGGTGGTAACCGACCAGTCCAAAGGTGTGGTTCTCGGCTACCACGTCGTCCGTGGCGGAGCGTGGCAACACACCTATTTAGCGATGCGAGGCCGGCGGCGCGTTGGTCAGCCCTGGAACAAAGTCTTTGCCAACATCGGCTTTCGCTGCGCCAAAAGCATCCGCTAGCTCGCCAATCAGGAGGCTGCATGTCCCGTTTCCAGCTCATCGCACCGTTGTTCCTTTTCTTGTTTTTGTTGAACTGCACCACAACCCAGCCCACACCGGATCGACTACCCATGCTGGGCAGCGGGCTGTCGATGCGTGTCCTACGCGGAGATGGCGGAAGCGCCCCGTATACGCCAGGTCAGAAGTTGCCGCTTTCAGAACAAGTGACGATAGAATTTTCCGTCGCGTCACCCAGCTATGTCTACGTCGTCCTTCACGCTCCAGCCGGAGAATCGACCCTCCTGTTTCCTGGTACCAATCAGACAGACGCTGTCGAGCGACTTCTGCCAGGACAGATTAAACGGATCTCGTTTGTTCATCCAGAGTCCAAGATGCAGGAAGCCGCGCTAGACCTTCGCATCTTTGGGGTGGCATCAGCGACACCGCTTGGACCTGCTCTCTGCACGCTCCTGCGTCTGCGCTGTGACAAGACAGAACAGAAATCGCGAAGTCGAGGGGCCGATGATCCGCCACCAACGCCGCCTCCTCTTCCTCGTGAACCAGATACCGATCGTCGCCCCGGTTCACGTAACAAGGACAAGGGACCCGTGGAAAAGCTTGGACCGAACTGTGTGACTGTCATGATTCCAGCAGAGTCGGGGGTCCATGACCTGGCTGTTGTCGTTCCAGTCGTACTGAACTATCAGGTACCGAGCGCTAATTAGCACTCACCTCTAGCCACGCTTCGGCAGTTCCCCAGACCGCCGGCCCCGAACCGCGCGTGCTGGGCGCAGACTGCCAGATCGTGAGCAAGCGATCCAAAGCGCGGGGTCGTGAAGCGCTGGCCCCACGCGTTGCGTGCACTGCTGAGCCCAGCAGTGCACGGTTCAGATTCACCGGCTCGGTTGTCGCCACCAGCTTGAGCAGATACCGCCCTGGAGTGGCTGTGGAAATTGCTTTTTTTGGGGGCGACCACGGCTTGAAGCTCTCTCCGATGAGATTCTCCTGATCATCGTTTTCTGGATAGAGAACACATATATCGCCTCGCTCGTCCACATACAGCAGGGTGATAAACAGGGGGCGTGGCGATAGCTTGATGACTTCAAAGCGAACCTGCTCCCCTTTGCGAACACGGAGAAACGTACCAGGTGACGCGGCCTGCGCAGCTCCTCCTTTTGCATTCCCGGCAGCGTCTACCAGCAGCCGCAAGCTGACCTGAGCATCAGGACTGCGACCACGGAGCCGATACAGGTGTCGCCAAGACCAAGCACCGCGCAACTGCTGCTCAAGCTGGTCCGCCGCCTGGTGATCGTGCTGAATCGTCGCCATCGACAGCTTGGCTCCGGCGCGAAACAACAACACTTGCCGTGACTGCTTCACGCAGCTCACTTTGAGATCGTGGTCCTCGTCTGTGGCACCCTGATCCGTGGTCGCCTGGGTCCGACGAAGCTGCGCATAGAGCGCCGGGCAGCTCTGCGGCTGTGACCAGTACACGCGCAGCGGATCTTCCTGGAAGGCGTGCGTATGCTCTCTGGCCCGTCCGCCATGCCTGACCACTGCATGTAGAACGCGCTCTGTATCGCCATCCGGAACGAGAACCGAAGAAAACGGAGCCACCGACTGCACGACGGCCTCGCCAAGGCGAGCACTCGGCTCTGTCACAGCCACTCCTGGCTTGTACAGGACGTACCGCGAGCCTTTGGTAACCCCTTCCACGCTACCTGAATCCAAATGAAGCTTTCCGCCGGTAGCACGCACGGCAAGGGTAGCCGGTTGGGACGGCGCAGGACCACTCCTGCCAAACAGCACAGCGTTCTCGTTTCCCTCCAGCTGAGGCTCTTGCCCATCCATCTCATTCTTCACCTCGGCCAGGATACGTTCCCACAGGTGACGATAGGTCGGCTGCATGGTGCCGCTCAGATCGATGAGCGTTCGGTTCAGTGCCGCCGTAAAGTAACCGCCACCAGTAGGCTGCTCGAAAGCTTCCTGATCGCTGCGTGCTGCAGAGAGAACTACGTACTCAAGCACATGTCCCTGTGGCAAAAGCCCTGAGGCGCCATCGGGACGCGCGCTCGGTCCAGGACTGGGGGGCTTTCCATCCCGACTGTGGTCCCAGCCCCGCCCTCGGACTCGCGCGCTCCGCCGTGTTGCATCACCCGAAAAGCAGGCATCGATTGTGACTGTGATGCTTCCCTCCACCTGGCCATTGCTGCGCATGCGGTCGGTCAGCCTCCGCAGCCACTCTGCAATACGATCATCGCGAATGTTGTATCGTCGGCCTGAATCTGCCGAGGTGTCGCGTGCATCTGCTGGCACCAGCGACTCATCCAGTCCATCGGCTTCATCTTCGTTGTCATCGGCGATCTGCTGCCCATGTCCCGAGAAGTGAAACAGCACGCTGTCCCCTGGATGAGCTTGCTCGATCAGATGAGTACGAAACGCTGCTTCAATGCCCGCCGCGCTGGCATCTTGGTCCAGAAGCAGTCTGATATCCGACGGTGAAAACTGGTACCTCTCGACGAGAATCTGTTTTAGCCTCTCGACTTCTTGATTGGAACGAAGCCGTCTCCACGGTGGAAACTGATACTGGCTCTGGCGGTACTCTGAGATTCCGACCAGCAGTGCCAAGCGACGTGGTGTCGCCTCTGCGGCTCGATAGGAGGTCATCGTACAGAGCCCGGCGAGCAGTACCAATGCGCAGCGAAGAGTGCCCATGGAAATCGTCCTCTCTGTCTAGTCTGGGCGTACCCATGCGATAGTCGTACCAGTCTAGGGTTTCCGTCAGCGCGATGGCCTTCCTTTCTGCGGAAGGTCGTGCGGGGTCGGGCATGCCCACAGCGGCTTGGGGCATGCCCGCTGGGGGCCCGCTCGCGCCCAGAAGATCGCCCCTTGGATGAAAGCCTCCGACGAGCACACGCACCAGGGGCTGCCTGGCGCACAGTTTGCTGGGTCTTTCGATCGTGAATCCATCGCGGTTCATAAGCACCAGCGAACATCCATCAAGGAGAATTTCCTATGTACAGGTCATGGTTTGCGAGTTTGGCACTGTGCTTCTTCTTCAGCAATGGAGGATGCGGAATTCCCAGCACCGGCACGGCGGCGCCGTCTCCGGGGGACACTCAGAACACTTCGGACGGCAGCGACAAGAAAGCGCGTACGCTGCGCATCAGCTATCAGAGCCCGTTTGGCAATACCGACACCCTGGAGCTAAACGGAATGTTTCGACCGGTCGGCCCTTGGACCACTGGTCTGTGCGCAAAGGTCACGGGAAGTGACGAGCTAACGTGCTCACTGTCCGTTCCTGCGGGAGCAACCTCTATCATCCTATCTGCCCATGCAGAAGGGGATGGTGGTGCCAACGCGTGGAGCTGCGGCGAAAATCCCTGCGGCAGCAAGACCTTCACGGAAATCGGCGTGCTCAGCGTCAAGCAGGCAGGCGCGGCGCTCACAGCCAACCTCATCGCCAATGGACTCGGCTGCGGCTGCAACCACGAGTTCACGCTCAAATAGCGAACTGTCTTCGGCAACGCAGGATCGGCTACAGCAGCAGTGGGCCGACCTTGGCCGACTTCTCCTCGCACGGGCTCTGCGGTTGCAACAGAGTGGCAGGCCGTGCGAGGGTCTTCCATCGTGAGGTCCATGATGCGTACGTGCTGTCCCGTCCTCATAAGGTGGCTTGGCAAACGGCGGGTTGCGCTGGTGATCGGCCTGCTGGTGCTGATCACCTCGCTCGCGCCGCTTTACCAGACTCGCCCTCTGCTGCCACAGCTGGTGATAGGCCCGTCCATCGTCAGCGCACAGACAGTCCCTCCTGCACAGACTCCCAATCGCCCACTGGATGCGCTGAACGAGCAGATGGCAGAGGTCATGGGGCACATGGTTACCTGCTTGCCCCTGGGTGCGGCCAAGACCAAGCTTGATATCCCTCTGTTCATTCGCTGCGGCGAGAAGTTCTTGAGCGTCGTTGATAGCATGGTCGAAACCAGCTGTGGGGGGCCAGCCACCGAGCTAGCGCTCGCGCTACGATATGAGGCACAGGAGCTTGTTGCCAGCATGGTCCTGATGGGACTTCATGGCAGCGTTCCCTCCCTCAGCGCGCAACAAAACACGCAGCTTGTGAGCGCAGGAAGTCAGCTCCTGCTCCGCCTCGCGCTGCTCGGGAAGTCCCGTAGTCTCGATGTGAGCGCGCTCCGAGGTGCGCAGACCGCCAAGTCCTTCAGCCCACAGCTGCGCCGAGGCCTGGAGGAGCTCAGCGAGCTAGGTCGCGAGTATCTGTTTTTGGACTGGACCGGAGCCGGTGATGCGGTCGCGCCCGGAAACAACCAGCGACGCCTTGATGCACTGAGTGGTCGAATCTTCCAAGTCGAGACGCTGCTCGGCTGCTCGGCGCAACGGTATCGGGAGCGCTCTGTTCCCCATCCGGACCAGCTGATCCCGCGCGTGGCTGCCAAGCTACCGCTAGGAAGCGTTCTGCTAGAGGTTGTTCAGGCCCGACCCGTCCATCAACCTAACGCTGATCCCCAGCAAATCGCTGCCGCCGGGTTCAAACAGATTCTGTCCGGCCTCATGATGGCCAAGGCTGGCCAGCGTCCACGCATGGGCTCGTTCTTTCCCGCCGAGATGTGGGGTCCGCCCCGCTACATCGCCCTGATGCTGTTTCCCGATGAACGGGTTGCTGCTTTCGATCTAGGCGATGCTTCTAGCGTGGATCAGGACTTGACGCAGCTTCACGCAGCGGTTTCGCGCAGTGGAGCCACCGCCCAAGCCGCTGAGTCAGCAGCCCAGCGCGCGTATCGGCGAGTCTTTCAGCCGCTTGCGCTCTCCCTCGTCGGAATCAAGCGACTATACCTGTCCCTTGACGGCTATCTGCATGCAGTGCCCTTTGAGGTTCTGCATGATGGAAAAGGCTACCTCATCGACAGCTACGACTTCTTCTACCTGAATTCAGGACGCGACCTGCTGCGGCCCCCTTCAACCGTGGCAGCCGGTCCTCCTCTCATTGTCGCGGCCCCGTTTTCACCAAGCACCGAGTCCACAACTGGCCCAGGGCTGTACGGTGCGGTGTTAGACCTTCCAGCGCTCCCGTTTGTCGAGCAGGAAGCGCACGACATCAAACAGAATCTGGTGGCAGCACAGGTGCTTAGAGGAGAACATGCGACCGAATCCGCGCTGCGCCGACGACTTCAGCAAGGGGGAGGAGCCCCGCGCGTGCTGCACATCGCCGCGCACGGTGCATTCTATTATGAACCAGCAGGCAGAACGGCGGCTGGCACACGGGCCGGCCTGGAGCTTGTTGACGATTCATCCAGTAAGCCACCGACGCGAACTATCAATATTAGTCACTCACCAACGGAAGATCTGTTTCCATCTCTGAGCCGTGCAGCCCTACTTTTGTCTGGACGCAAGGTACCCCGATCGGCTGCGAACATGGATGACGATGGCGTGTTGACCGCCCTTGAGGTGAGGATGCTCGATCTACGTGGAACCCAGCTTGCCGTGCTCTCTGCCTGCCAGACCGGCGTCGGAGCCCTTCAAGTCGGCCAAGGCATCTGGGGACTGCGGCAGTCTTTTGCTGTGGCTGGAGTGGACGCCTTGGTGCTCAGCCTGTGGAGCGTTTCAGATAAGGTCACCGCAGAGAGCATGCGTCTCTATTACCAAGAGCTGCGCAGTGGCACACCGCGGCTATCGGCCCTGCACAAGAGCATGCGAACCATCAAGAAGAAACACCCCATGCCGTGGCACTGGGCTCCCTTCATCGCCGTTGGTGCCCACGATACACCGCTAACGCAGTAGGAGGAGACTCAAGGGGCCGATGGAATCGTCCTCACGACGCGAAAGCCGTGTACCGATGCAACCTGATCCGGAGCAAAACAGACGCGATTTTTGACCCGGAACCGGTTGGGCCGGATTTCATCCCAACCAGCCCCTCGCAGTACTCGGCAGGGCTTACTTCCCAGCGAGCGTTCCTCGTTGATGGGATCCACAAGAGCACCGATCTGATAGGGTGAGTAGTCATCCCAAACCCACTCTGCGATGTTGCCTGCCAGATCGAACAGACCCCAGCCATTGGGCCGCTTGTGCTTTACCGGATGCGGATGCAAGCCCGAGTTCATACCTGTCCACGCGACATCATCTAGGACCGCAGACCCCGGATAGGGAGTGCTGTTTCCGGCCAAGGCCACATATTCCCATTCTGCCTCGGTTGGCAGGCGATAGCCAAGACAGGCGTGCTTCGCAGGCCACGCGACAGAGGAACCGTTGAACTGGTAGCAGGGCGGAAGCCTCTCCATCGCGGACAGCCGGTTGCAATAGCGAATGGCATCAAACCACGTTAGATCCGCCATCGGAAGGCTCTGCTTGTCCGCTGGGCTCAATTGGTTCTTCTTGATCCATGGACCATCCGCGACATGGCTGGCTCCCATTACTGCCCGATACTGGGCGCGCGTGGTTTCGGTCTCAGCGACATAGAATCCGTGCGTCAGCGTGATCGTTCGCGGCGGGCTCTCATCAGAGGCGCTCGATCCCATGGCACAGCTACCTGCTTCGACGGCGATCAGGACCGGACGACGAGCGGTAGCCGGTAGGGGCGGCAGCGGCAGCAATCCCGGTGGAGAAACCTTTGTCGCCAAGTCTGGAACCGAGACGGCTGCCAGATCTGGCGGCGTGCTGTGGCGGCTCCGCCGAGGCGTTGCCAAGTCTGGCGAAGGCGGCGGAGCCAAATCGTTGGGGCGTGGCACCGAGAAATCCGTCGTGGCAACAGCAGGGACTCTCGAACCGGACCACTCGTGTACTCCATATCCTACGAGAAAACCAAAGCCGCCGATCAGCACAGCACCCGCTGACAGCAACACCTTGCCCATCCCAGAGGTTCCACCTCGCGACCCCACAAGGGAAGCGCGGACTGCCTCTAGATCCCGTAGCAGCTCATCGCAGCTCTGATAGCGCTCCTTTCTGGACACGCGCAAGGCCCGACGAATGACTGCAGCAATCCTTGGATCGGCACCGCGCCGCTCAGGGGGAATGTACCTTCCGTTTACGGTAGCTTGCTGTACGTCATAAACAGTCGGTCCCTCGAATGCTTTCTTCAGGGTGGCCAGTTCATAGAGCGTGCAGCCCAGCGAAAAAATATCTGAGCGATGATCAATCTCATCGGGTGTCTTGATCTGCTCAGGGCTCATATAGCCGTGCGTACCCATGGTCTGACCCGTTCTTGTCTCCCAGTCGCGTTCCGCTTTCGCGATACCGAAGTCGCCAACCTTGGGAACGGGTCCAAATGGGCCCTCTGCGATGAGGATGTTCGGCGGCTTGATATCGCGGTGGATGACCTTCTGCCGATGGGCATGATGGACTGCGGATACGATGGGAACAAACAGGTCCAGAATCTCTGATACGGACGGTGCTTGGTGATGACGGTGACGAAGCTGGACGTACTCTTCGAGATTGGGACCATCCACGAACTCCATCACGATCCCGGTCACGTCCGTGTTCCAGATGGTGCTGAACACTCGGATGATGTTGGGATGGGTTCCCTGCGCTTGAATGTGTCCCTCGCCCCAAAAGCGCTCTCGCGCCTCCGCTACGGCTTGGTACTTGGGATCAAGGATCTTGATCACACAGTCACACTTCAGAATGATGTCGCGCACCAGATACACTTGACCCATGCCGCCTTCGCCCAGCAGCTTGATGACTTGATAGCGCTCTACGCGATCTCCGGGAGCCAGCACGAACGTCCGCACCAGAAATAGAAGTGATGAACCGTTCACTAATCATATTGCGTGCCAGCCAGCAATAGGCAGTTCATCGTACGTTCTGTCGCCACTTGGAGCACGGGCCACGGGCCAGACCGGGCACTCGCGCGGGCATGCCCGTTGTCTGGCGGGCATGCCTCGAGGGCAAATTCCCAACCACCGGACAACTTGCTGGGTGTCTTCGCAGCATCGAGGACCACCGTGTAGACCGCAACGGCCATTCTTGGCACTCAAGTTGCTCTGTGCTGGATCACCGCAGAAAGGCTGAACCCTGCGCCGAACGGAGAGCCGAATGTCTGAAACTCTTCCCTATCCGGGCCAGCCCCTCCTGAGCCAGGCCCAGCAACAGCTCACCAGGATCGAGGCGCTGGATTTCTCTCAAGGGCACACCCTGGCCGAGCTTCTACGTGACGCGTGCCAGGCCGGACTTTCGTTTCGTCAGCACGCGGAGGCCACGACAACGTTCTTTCTCTTGATCGACAAGCTGCTTGCCTCAGCGAACGAGGTTTTACGGCTGCCGATGTCGTGGTTGAAGCAGACGCTCACCTACACAGCAGAGTTCTGGTCTGCTCGGATTGACCTGCTGGACCCCGCCCTACAGCTCGAGATCTGGGAGATTGTGGATCGGCTGTACCGATGCTGGGCGGTAAAAGGCCAAGACCAGGAATCGCAGCGGCGCATCGAAACCCTCCTCGATGAGCTACCCGTTCCGGCGCTCCACTCCGCGCTGCTTTTGCTCACCATCTTTCTTCCGGCTCGCAGCGCCACCGCCCGGCACGTTCGCTGTGCGAAGCTTGTTGAAACTTACTCTACTCACCCGAAGCACCTGCTCCTCGTCGCTCGACTGCGCAGCCGGCTGTGGTTCGAGTTTGCGGAGATCTGTCAGAAGTACTCTGGAAGAGATCTGAAAGCCCTGCGCGAGCTGTGGGAGTTTCATGAGTACCTGACTGCAACCTTTGGCGGGGACTTGGTGGCATGCAAGCTCGGCATCTTTGGCGGAGACAAGAAGGTGGAAGCCGCAGAGCAGGGGGCCCAACTTGTGGGGCAGCTCGTCGAAGCCTGCTACTTCGTCCCTTCCGATCCCTGGGTGAATCAGTTTACGTCCTTTCTCAAAGCGCGGATCTATGCAGGCACCGACGATGTCAAGGGTGCTCGCAAAGAGCTCAAGAAGCTTGTCGCTGCTGGCTTTGCTATCGAGGACTGCGGTGCATTTCTTGCGTTCATCCACAACTTCCTAAAGGACCCAGCCGACGCACGTCAGACTCTTGAGCAGCTTGCCGTCACAGTGCCCTTGTTAAGAGGCGATGTCTCCGCAACATCGACGCTGGGAGAGATCTATATAGAAGCAGGGGGGGACCCGTCCAGGCTTGGACTCCCGCAGCCACCACCAACCATGGTGGCGCAAGCAGAGCACAATCTCAAGCGTCTGCAGAGCGACTCCTTGCCGAAGCTGGAGAAGAGGAGGGCGCAGGCAGTCGAAAAGTTCTGGTCAGCACGCGAGGCCGCGTTCCAGCGCTATATCGCCAAAGCCGTTAAGGCTGAGCACTTCGATGCCGCGCTGGGAGCTGGTGACCCACAGCTGATGATGCAGCTAGATAAAGCGGAAGCGGTGCTCGGTGCCATTGATGAACTGCCGGCCTTGTCTGGTATCGATCGCGCAGTTCTGCTCGCAGCGACCGAACGTCCAATCGCCGCCCAGCACATCGCCAGTGAGATCATCAAGTATCTGCATTCTCTGGTTGCTCGAGGCCAGACCTTTGCAACACTCGCACGGAGCTTTCCCGAGTTTGGTCGATCATGGGCCGTAGGCTGGGCATCCCTTCAACCACACCTACAAGCAGGAAGAATTGCAGAGGCGCTGGAGATCCTCGACCTTCTAGAGGCACTACCGGACATTCCTGACACGACTCTGGCACAGCTCTTTTCGCGGGCCGCCCCTACGCTTCTTGATCATCCAAGCTATCTGAACACACTACAGCGTGGTCGACGCTGGCTGGCACGAATTCATGATCTAAATGCGAAGCGCTTGGTCTGGCAAGACCTCGTGCAGTATGGCCTAGCCAAGCTCGGTGATACAGCAGCAGCCGTAGCCTGGCCGACGATCTGTGAACTCCTCACGGACACCAGCGACCCAGTGACGGAACAGGCACTGCTAGCGTGGCTGGCAATTCAAATCGGCAGGACTACCGATGTGGAACAAGTCCTCACGTCCGGTGAGGTGTTGGCTCGCCGTCTCCACTCACAGATGGCTGACGCAGCGCGCCGACTGACTGCCGTCGAAATGGTCAAGCAACTCGACTTGCAGAACTTGCGAACCACCAAGGTAATGCTCACACGCTTGCTCAGCTTGGGGGGTACCGACCAGCAAATCGTGCAGCAGATCACCCAGTTCTTTGTCTCGCAGCTCGCATCTGGGCGTGCAGACCCTGACAAAGTGGCCTTGGGTGAGTGGCTCCTTCCGCAGATATCGTATCCGGAGTACCGGGAGCAAGTCCGACTCGCGACCCGAGATCTCCTAATCACGTATCTAACCGAACAACAGGATCAGGATCATGCGCAGAGCACGATAGAACAGCTCTTGCGGCTGGCTGCGCACGATCCTCATACCCACGACTGTCTGGCCACCTGGTTCGAACGCTGGCAGCCAAGCGGGCCCTCAGCCCTTGCAACGCATGCTGCCATGGGCGAGTGGCTTCTAGACAAGCTCACGAGCACTCCGGCTGAGAGGGTCCGCCGAAAGACATGCCAAGTCCTAGACGAGCTACGGAGCGCTGCCGCAAACCGATCCGAGCGAATCGGCTATTTGCAGCGCCTGACTACGCTTTGTCCTGAAGACCAAGCGCTGGCAACGCAGCTTTCGCAGGCGCGCAAGGAGCGCATTGTTGCGCAGATTAAGACCGGTTGCATCGTCTCAGCCGCCCTCCTTCTTATTGTGATCGTGCTGCTGCTCTTCAGCAACTGATAGTGAACACCTATGCCGATACTCCGGTAGAAAGGATATCCAATGAGCAAGTACCATCGTTGCCCCCGCTGCAACCACGATCCCCATGGATTCACATCGTGCTGGATGTGGATCTACAGCTGCACCAGCTGCAAGACGCTGTTCTGTCATAGTTGCCCTGGTAGCAACGGCGCACGAAGGTGTCCTAAGTGCGGCTCGGACTCGATCCGCAAAGACTCTGAGTGCCACTCTGCCAAGCGTTAATATGTCGACTCTGTAGATCGGCATGCTTGGTGGCGTCGAAAAACGCTCGCCTAGAAAGAGAACTATTGGAGGGAGCAGCGCTTGAGGACTGTATCGGGCTCATACAGAATTGGCGAAAGTGAGAGTGGTGATCACTGGCCTGCGGGAGAGTGGCTACGTTTCAGTCCAAACAAGTCTCGTTTAAGGGACTTCCGAAATCGTGATGTAGCCATTTGCCGCAGGACCAAGACCGAAGGTGGTCGGATTCTCAATGACCAGCGAACCTGCTGATGTGATGCGGCAGCGTGATGTGAACTCCTGCGACTCGGAGTGATCCTCACAACCGTCGCCACCAATCCAATCTAGCGTGACACCGTATGTTGAAGCGCCCGACCTGACGCTGATGTCAACTTCGTAGTTGCCCTTTGTAAGCGCATAACTGACACGCGCTCCATCGTTGAGAAGCAGTGGCTCATGCTTTATCCGCTGCACAACCGTAACGAGGCTATGCGCACGTTTATCCCCAGCCCGGAAGGTCACTCTACTGATACCTATCTGTTCAGGGATGAGCTTCCCTTCAGACTCACGAAGAACTTGTCTATCGGCAATCGTAATGGAGGTCGGCCCACCAGCAATCAGTTGACCTGCGGTGTCATAGACATCCACCACTGGACTCACGGGGCCATCCCCAAGCAGCAGACGAAAGTGATCGGTCACGGAAATTCGATCAACCAAGCGACAGCTAAATGGCACAGCGTGTCTCGCTGATTCTGCGGCTCCTGAGAGAACAGCAGTACCAGTGTTGACACAGCGAATCCCCTGCTTTTGGGTTACCACAGCAACCGATGCGGGCTCGACCTGGAACTGGACTGGCACATCAACCAGTCGTTCACCGTTCGGGTTGGCAATCGCGGGAGTGACCGGAACCTCGTCCACCGAGGAGTAGATGACAGACGGAAGTGTAAAGTCGAGACTCGAAACGACTCTGCAAGTACCGACTTTGCACCAGAGAGCCTGAATCAAGCCCGTAGGAGTCGTCCCGGCTTGGGATGTTGCCACACCGATGTCACATCCACTCAGAAGTCCGAAAGGCAGCAGGGCAACACCTATACGCATCGCATCTCTCCTCGCGATTACAGCCAACATGCTGTGTCAACCACGAAAGAAGGTGCGGTGTCAAGCGTTGGCTGGACAGCCATCGACCAGGCACGCAGAGCCGCTACCGTTTGTGAATCCAGCTCTGCATGCTGGAAACAGAGGCTGGACGGAGTGCTTCTTCAAGCGTTCCCATTCGCACTGCGCGTGGATTCCCCGGACGCCTCTGTCCGAGCATCTCGTACTCAAGAGAATTGCGACGGCTGCTGATACGATCGGTCATCGGACGCCCAGCATCCTCGTTGAGGAGCGCCAACCCCAGCCGATAGCAGGATTCCTCCCCCGCCGAGTTTCCAATCACCCTTATGGCGCGCTCCCAGCGCTCGAGTACCAGTTCAAACACCACGCTCCGTCCACTGCTCCCTCCGTCCTCCAAGTACACATCAATGCTCTGCGGTGGGAGATTGCGAAACCAGTAGCGTAGCTCATCTGCATCGCGGAATCCCCTTCGGTTGGTGGCGCGGGTCAGGATGATTCGCTCGGGCTGCGGATACGCTATGCAGTCGCTAAATGGAGGCAGCGCAGTCCAACCTTTTTTCACCGACTCACTGCTCGTGTTGAACCGACTCTTCTTGTGCAGCGGCCACGTCAGCTTGGGTTCATAGCCGAGCTGAAGAAGGACAAGGACGCCACCACCTAGAAGTAGAACCAAGCCGAACAGGGAAAGGAGCACAGGAGTCAGCCAACCGCGTCGAGCGCTCGGCCTTTGCTGACTCCGTGAAGAGGAACGCACTATGAAAAGCGGTGTAGGTCCGGTCAGTGCCGCAGCAAACTCTTCACAGGAGGCAAAGCGCCGTTCTGGATCAGGGTCGAGTGCCTTGCGAATGGCTGCCGAGATCGTCGGATCGCCAGTTCCTAGATCTTCAGGAGCCAGATAGCGGGCGTGGACGATCTTTTCCATGATCGCAAAGTCGGTGTCGCCATCGAATGCCATGCGTCCGGTCGACAGCTCGTACAGCGTTGCGCCCAGGGAGAAGATGTCCGAGCGTACAGTGACCTCCCGAGCGCCTCGAATCTGTTCTGGACTCATGTAGGCCGGAGTTCCCATCCGTGCCGCTACTTGTGTCGCTGCTTTACCGATGGCCAGCTCTTTGGCATCGGCAGCAATCTTGGCGATTCCGAAGTCCGTCACTTTGGGAAACAGCACTCCGTCCGCTTGTTCTTCGAGAAGAATGTTGGACGGCTTGATGTCGCGATGGACCACTCCCGCACGATGTGCTTCCGCGATTGCTTCAAGAATCGGGAGAAATAGATCGCGAATGGAGTCCGCCGACAGAGGCGTCGTTTGACGTTGGATGAACTCCTCTAGCGTTGGACCCCGAATCAGATCCATCACCAGTCCGGCCACCTCTGGAGTCGAGATGGTGTCGGTCACTCGCACGATATGGGGATGACGAAGCTTCGCACCAATCAGTGCCTCACCGAGGAATCGGCTGCGCAGCTCTTCGCTGGCTCGCAAGTCTGAATCGAGTACTTTGAGCGCATGCACCGTCCCGAGCACGCGATGGCGGACACGAAACAGACTCGCCATGCCACCACGAGCAATCTCTGCCTCGACGATGTAGTTGCCGATCTCCGTCCCTGGCGTCAGCATCTCATCCACCGAGCAGCTTGAGCACGCCTTGTTTGTCGGCGCCGCGCTTGAGAACCACCGACGGCGTACACTGCTCACATCCATTCATGCAGGGGCAGCTATAAAGGACGCCCCACGCCCAACGGAGCAGGTTGTGTGCCATCGCTGCATCCACCGCTCCAGCCAGCCCGAGACCACCTAAGTGTCGGTCGACCATCAGCAGAGAGGGGCGGGTTACTTCACCCAGCCCATCGACCAACGCCAATACTTCGACATCTTCATCTTCGACGACAAGATGCGCTTGCATGAGCATGTCCACCACTCGTGCCAGGTGGAACAGCGTTGCTCGACTCGGCACCTTCTCGAACAAGATCACCACCGCCAGGCTTTCATAGCGAGCCTCGACCGCGGGGTAACGAACCGATGGCTCGGCAGCACCACGCAGCAGCACGCCGGTCACCACTTCCTCCACCGTGACACCGGCCACCGCTCTCGCAAAAGTCAGACTACCGAAGTGATGCCGCTCGATGGTGCCCTGATAGCCGGTCGACTCGACCCGCAGTTCGAGCAGAGGTAGCGTGGGCCGACCATTGGCCGGTGCCGGGCTTACTTGAATGGACGTGGCATTCGCCGTCACCGCATCCAGCACCTGATAGAGCTGCCCCTTGTGCGCGAACACCCTGTGCGGGTAGTAGCGAGTCGGAGCCATTCGTCGGTCGATTCGACCCATCAAGACGCCGTCATGACGGCTCTGGATGGCAAGCACGTTCGGTGTGATGGTCTGCCGTCTCTGCTCGCTTAGCACAGTTGCGCTAGGTCGACTCAGCCGTACCGATCGCGAGATCCGACGCGAATCGCTGTGCCAGCGTGTCCGCAGCCCCACCCGTTGCACATCAATGCGAGCCTTCAGCAGGGCATCGACTGCCGCATCCGAGAATGCGTGGCGAAGCTCGGCCTCATCGGGTTCGCCTTCATCGAGCGCTGCTTCCAGGTGAGCTGCCGCCAAAAACAAATTATCAGTTCCAGCAAGCGGCCTCGGGGTCGGTAGCTCGCCACGAGCCGCCAGACCGGCCAGAACGCCGTGCTGGCTCAAAAACCGGGACAGTGGCCCCTCTTTACACCAGACCACGCTGAGCTGAACGTCGTTAGATATCCGACGAAGGATCTGTCCCCCAGTGCGATACAGATGCGCTAGGTTTCGTTCATCGCACACAGCCAGGCTCACCGCGCCGTGATAGCCCACCGAACTGTGGATGCGCGACGTGTCTCCGACCAGAGCCCGGTCTGCCTGCCCGAGTTCCCCTAAGGTATCTTCGAGATCCACCGCCACACCGGCTTCTCGCAGCACCTTGCCAAAGGAAATCAGCTCGTCACCGCCCGCTTCTTTCTCCTTGGCTCGTCGTCTGAAAAATACCCGTGCCGCCGCCGTCTCCACTACGCCGAGACTCAGCTCGTCAAACGATCGACCGACCGCTTGCTCTAGGTAACGCCGCCCCGTTGCCCCGCACTCAGATAGTGCCAGCCAGTGCAGCCTCCGTCCTTCCCCGAGCTTTGCGCCCGCCAGCAGCGACAAACGACGCAGTGACAACGCGAGGTGGGTCGACTCAATCGGCAGCAGGCCATCGACCCGCAGCAGCAATACTTGATCGAGCTGTGCCAGCCAGTGCGAGTTTAACCGCGACAGGTGCTTGAGAGACTCACCGACTAGCTCGTGGACATCGAGGAGCACCAGCGTTGGAAACAGGCCCGCCGTAAGCTGCTCTTTGAGCGCCCCCGCTCCGACCACGCAGGCCCCAGCGCGACTCACGCCGAGCCGTTCCTGAACTTGCATCAGTCGCGTCAAGACCGCATCGGGCTGTGGGCTCACCACCAAGACCCGACCACCCAGCCCCCAAAGCACGCTGGTTAGCAAGCTGGCCGTCAGGACATCAAGCGTCTCTGGAGGGACATCTCCGAGCCACTGTCCCCTTGTCTCATGGATCGATGGTCCAAAGACGTCGAGTAGCTTTGGGATCACCGCTGGCGGCGACCCCATCCCGCCACTGCCGAGCCAAATCGTGCGCAGAGTTTCAGCCGAGAGACGTTTACCGTCTGCATCGAGACTACTTTGTGCGCGGCTTGCTTCGGCTCGGGTCGCAAAAACCAAGTCTGGATCGGCTTTGAGCAGACCTGCCCGTCGCAGGGTGGTTTCTGCATCTACTTTCACGGTCGCTGGATCGCGAACCACGTTGCTGATGTTCTCAGAGGCCGACGCCATGGCTGTCTGTCCATGTGGACCAAGACCGGAAGCCGTGAGTGCGAGCCCAAGCAGCGGACCGAGCGCTGCCCAATCGATCACTGGCTCACATGACAGCGGCGCAATCGTCAGCACCAGCACTGCCATCAGCAGCGTCACAAGGCCCAGGCTTGGCAACAGCGGCCCGGTCGGTTTTTCCTCCTCAGGTTTGGCCAGCCGAGTCAGGGACAGCGCGACGACAAATAGAGCAAACAGGCCCCCTTCCAGTAGCGCCAGCTTGAGCGATACGAGAGACAGAGTCGATGGACTTGCGGGACTCTTGCTCGCAAACCACGAGGTGAGACTTGCACCAGCCACCACCGCATCAAGCCCTCGGAGCAGTGCAACCAGCAGCAGCACCAAAATCGCCGCTGGTCCCGCTATCAGTGAGAGCGCATGTTTGCCGCTGAAACGCCGACTTAGTAGCAACGCGACCAGCAGGCCGATTCCAGCAGGCACAAGCCCAAGCAGCACAAACGCAAGTCGCAGCATCATGGCAGGGACCGCTCCACGCTAGCGATCTCTAGCTCTCCGCTGGTCTTGAGCAGCAACAGCCGCGACGACGTAACCGCAGACGGCAACAACACAGAACCGATGAGTGGCTGATCGCGCAGAATGCGGTCGAGTAGCGCTCGTCCATCACTCGGCACGAGCAGCAGTGTCTGATGGGCCTCGCGCAGCGGCGATGGCGTTCCATCTGTTTCCCGAGCGCGCAGACCGAACGCCAGTGCGCGTGGCACGCTCGTCAAAAAACTACGCAGCGACTCGCTGAGCTGTGGTCCTACGTCGGGCCATGAGAACACCCCAGTTTCGCGCAGCATCCGATGCTGTCCCGATAGCTCGGCTTCCCATTCCCCGCCCGGCGCAAAGGGCAGATCCTCGGTCTGCCAGTTCACAGGCCAAGAGCGGGTCAGTAGCTCACGTGCCCATATCTCGGGGTCACGGAGTGCCTGACTTCGCTCCCACAGCCCCGGCAGAGCCTCCGCAGTCAACAACATCCGATGTAGCGGCGTGTCCCTCTCGAGAAGCTCCCGATAATCATCTTCGGCGGTGGTCTGCCCGACTTTGGCCCCGAGGGTGCGCAGCTGTTCTAGCGCACGCTCGCGAGCGTCGATAACGGACACTTGCAAGACTTCCAGCCGTTCACTCAGGGCGGTCAGGAGCAGTCGGACGCTCCGATGCAGCCTTCGCCGTCGCACCTGTAGATCTGCCGCGACACGCTCGCTTTGTCGCTGGCGCTCAGCTCGAGCTGCCGTTTCATCGATCGAGAGCACATCCGCTTTCACTCTCTTCTTCGGCCACAAAAGCGCGCCGCAGCCCGCCGCAACCACCGTGCCGAAGACAAAGCCACCCCAGACTGCGCTCCAATCGACAGGAACCGCACCCGATACCACCGGACCCGCAGCCACTGTCGTGACCATGCTGCGAGACAGACCCATCGCCAGCGCCATCATCACAGCAGTGCCAACGCTCGCTCCAACCAGTAATGCGGACGATAGAGACCGGAAATAGGCCAGGGACGACTCGGTGGCTGCTGCTTCCGCCGGGGCGACTCCCTCCTTGAGGCCAGCAGATGGAATCAGTGCTTCCGCACGAGTGTCCGAACGAAGCTGGAGCGAAAACGCCGCTATCAACGACTGTTCCATGGCCAGCAGACGCTCTCCAACCACCGCAAGGCTGGTTCGCAGAAGATGGAGCCCCCGTAGACCATCGGTGCCGGTCAAGTGTTGACCGACCAGTCGCTCCACATCAGTGCGCATCTGTTGGAGCGCTTCAGCCTCGGCTCGGTCTACTTCGTGGAGCCACCGCTTCAGACTCGACTGATCCGCTGCCGCATCGGGATGATTGGCGAGCAACGCCAGTGGCTGGAACCAAGTCTCGATGCGCAGCTCATCGGCGATGGCCAACGCCTGTTCGCGCGGCAGCGCCCGTTCACAGTGCTCAACCAGCGTTGACAGACCCGACAACGCACTGCGCCATGCAAACGCTTTCCGCAACTTGACTACGTCGACATCCGCTGCGGCCACTGCAAAGCTCGACAGAAGTGCTGTTGGTTGCCGAGGTGGGCCTAGTCGTGCCCGTATCGCTTCGGTGTCGCGCAGCTCCGAGCCGTAGGCCGCTAGCAGAAAGTTGGCCGCCGCCCGCTCCCGATCTTCTCGGGACAGCGGCATCGCTTCGGTCTGCGCTGGCAGCACGTAGATGCGATTCAAGATCGGGCTCGGTGGACCGTCGAGGTGCCAACGCTCGAGCGCCCTCAGCAGAAGCAGCGCAGCACGACAGCCCGGCGAGCCATCGAAGGCCGGCGTCGCCAGCACCACCACCAGCCCGACCGCCCGCTGTTCCGGGGGCAGGCTCGGTGGAAAGATCACCGCGAACTCACGAAACAACAGTGCCGACAGACGCTGCGCCGCATCGATCAGCCGTCCAGCCCCCACCTCCAAGACGTCGGCGAGCAAGACCAGATCGAGCCGCGCACCTGTGGCCTCCTCTGATGATTGCTGGGCTGCACTCGTGCGCAACAGCGACTTGAGCGCTTGGCCCGCCTCCTCAAACAGCGCATCGACCGTCGCCACGTCTGGTTGCGCCGACAGATGACGCACGAGGAGCCGTGGCAGCGACTCAGCAGGCAGGCGAGCCACCGACTTCTGCCCAAACTCACCAAGGCTAAGGAGAAAGGTCGGGTTCATCCCAAACGCGCTTATCGGTCAGCCATCGCGGCCAAGCGCTCCTCGACGATACGCTTCTCATCTTTGAGATAGCGAGTGAGCGCCTCTTCCTCGTTCGCCAGCGCAAGCGCCAGCTGCTCGGTCAGAAACGCATGATGCGACTCCAGTTCCGTCTTCACCGCTCGCCGACCCACCGCTGTTGCGGACTGCTCAGCATTTCGACGCTGACCAGCTTTGACGAGATCATCGCGCAGCGCCGGATCAAGCGCCCAAAATGCACCAAAAGCCGTCGCCCGATCCGCTCCGAGTCGCTTGTGAACCGTACCGACCACCCACTCGTAGGCCCCAGCCGACGTGCGTTCGACGCTCCCCGCAAACCCGGCTAGCACAAAGGCCCACAGCCGATCGCTCCGTTCGTTTTGCTTGGCATGCGCTTCCAACGCGGCGCGGCGCTTCTCTTCGGCCTCACGCACTTCCTTCGGATCGATGTTCGGCACACCGTCCTCCCACGCTGCCTCAATGTGCAGGGGATAGGAACGGTTCGGCTTCGCCTTGACGGTGCGGTACGACTGATACAGTTCGTCATTAATACGCTTATAGAAGTAGAGCGGGATGCCGAGCATGGCACGATAGAACACGACCATGTCTTCCTCGCCCCAGCCATCGATGAAGTCGACTCCAGTGGCTACCTGACGAATCGCCGACCGAAGCCCTCCATCATCACCAGCGTAAATGGGAGCCAGTCCAACGTAGAAGATATGCGCAGGCTTGACCGTTGGGTCGTCGAGCTTGGTCTTGTCGATGTTGGCTAGCACAACGCACTGGTCGATTACTCGCGTGAACTTGTCGCGTATGTGGCTCTGCACCACTTGATCACTGACCGCCTCAAGTGCTGCTTCATCACTGCCCTTGGCGTTTATCAGCCGAGCCTCAAGCTCCAGCGCCGTCTTGAGGTTGAGTCCTTTTTCTGCCAGCACCTGCCCAAGCGTGGTCTTGGCCAGTTCTTCGAGACGAGTGCGCAGGTCACGAACTATCTCGATCGCATCCTTGGCTCGGATGCGTCCCTCTTTGTCCACGGCAGGCTGAAACGCATCGCTGATCTCAGAGAAGATCTGCGCTTCGTTGTAATAGGCCGTCTTATCGAGGACTAGCGAGAACAGCTTGTTCCACAGCCGCTGGCCGCCTCGATCGTCACGCAACACTTCACTATCGAGATAAAACGCAGCTGCATCCGACGCATCACCACGCGTTGTCGGATCCTCACGGAGTCGTTCGGCATCGCTGGCCACGTTCTTGGCCACTTCATCGGCGACCTGGGACACGCTGCGAAACGAGGTCAGCCGCGCTTCCATCGCTCGCTGTAGCTCCTCGTGGAAAGCCTGCCAGAACGCCGACTTGAGCCAGTCGCGCTGCCCGTTTTCGACCTGATTGAACGTGTCTTGGGTCTTGCGCCGGACCTGATCAAAGGCCTTGTTCTCTCGCGACAGCATGCTCGACAAAAAGCCCTTTTGCGAGGTCTCGCGCAGACGCTTTTCCAGCTCGGCAAACTCGCGGGTGACATGCTCACGGTCGAGGTCAAAGGCGTTCTCTTTGGTCTCGTGGAGAAACGCTCCCTCAGCAGCATCTTCAAACGGAGTCAGCGCACCTTCCGCCTTGAGCCGAATCAGGAAGTAGCGCTGCGCGAGCGGCCCGACCTTGTTGCCACGGAAGAACTCAGCAAACAGCCGTCCCGACTTGAGGTCTGCGAGCTGCGACTGAAGGTAGGTTCCCATCACCTTGCCACGGCTCGTCGCTACATCGCGGCGCAAGTTCTCTTGGGCCCGCGACAGCGAGGTGTTGCCTTCGTGGACTTGCAGTGGATCGAACGGCTGAATCTGGATCTGCTCGTCGAGCCCCTCAAAAATCTGCGCGAGCTTGCGACGGAAGGCATCACGCAGCCCAGCCCCATCGGCGCTCTTTTGGCTGGTGATCGCGCTGTAGAGTCCCTTTTCTTGACGATCCTCTTCGAGCCGGGCTTGGTGGTCGACATACTGTGAGAACTTTTCGTCGACGATTCGATCCTGTTCCTGCCGCGCGAGCCGCTGAAACTTTGGATCGCTGTACGGCACCCGGAACGCTTCGTCACGACCGAACACCAGATAGGTGTCAAGTACGCGGCTGACGTAGCGCAGCACCGAGTACTGCAAGATGTCGGCGCGGGGAAAAATGAGCAGCGCTGCACCAAAAGACCCGAAGTGGACCGCAAAGTGCCCGAGGGCGAGCGACTTCTGGTGCTTGTCGTAGTTATCGTACTCTCCAGCCTGCGAGCCGATGATCGGCGAAAAGACCTGCAAAAACGCGCTGTCGGAAATCGCGTGGGTGTAGCGCTCGACGGCAACCTCGGACGGCTTATCAACGAGGTAACACAGCGAAAACGGTCTGGCGTGGATGTGACTGCGCTCGGGATGGGTTGGATCGTAGTGGAACTCGATCTGGTCGATGCCCCCCTCGTAGCCGAGCTTGGTAACGAACTCTAGCTCCTTGAGCGCGGCGTAGCCGTTGGCATTGATGTCGGCATGTAGGGCTTGCTCGACGTCAGCCGTAAAGACCGCTGGGAGTAGCAGCGTGCCAACGACATTGGCTCGTCCCCAGCCGTGATCGCGAATCAAGTCCTGAATCAAATACGCCATCGGCAGAAAGCCACCGCTGCCGGTTCCACCTGCCACTGAGGCGTAGATGAGGACGTTGACGACTCGATCTTCGTTGTCACGAAATGGATTATCGGGCCGCGTCTGGCTATCAAGGATGCGCTTGAACGCACGCACAATTCCGGCGCGATCCTCTTCGAGATTGTAGTAGAGGCCGAGTCGGCTTTCGACGCGAATCTGGCCCGCGCCCGCGCCCTGCGCATCGCGAAACTGGTAGTTCGGATGGACCCATTGTGTGACCATCCTGTCTTCTGGCAGCTCCTGCTTGCCGCGCTTGCGCTGTACATAGGAGCGACGGTCAAACGAGGACACCAAGAAGCGATTCGACTCTGGCACGTTCTTCTGTGCGCCCAGATCCGCTTTGTTGGTATCGATGCATACCGCATGAATCAAGTCGCGGAAGCGCTGCCAGTTGGGATGGCGACGCAGCTTGCCTGCAACCGCGTTGACAATCTTGGAGCCGGAGCCTCCAAGCCCAATGAAGATGGTTGGCGAGAAGCGATTGGCACCTAGCAGACTCATGTCTTCACCTAGCCCAGACGGAAGTATATGTCGCCACTTCGGTAGACCACCCCACGACGAAGCGCCGATGGTTCAAGCGGAACCTTGAGCGCTGCCCACTTGTGGGTGCGCGGGTCTTTGTGTTCGACGGTGTTGCGAACGATTATAAGCGGTTCGGAAGCAGTCGCGCGGACAATGATCGCCGCATCTTTGAGTCGCTGCGGATTGTTGCCATTGCTGTCAAATGCGATTCGGGCGTGACGATAAAAGCCTCGCTTGCCTCCGGGGAGGTCGCTGAGCCGTCGTCCAGTGGTGCGCTGAAGTGCTGACTCGGTCTTGGCCAACCGAATCACCTCGACCGCATCAAAGTCGTGCGGACTCAAAAAGCCAACCAGTACGAACATCAGAAACAGTGCCCCAAGGATCGCTGCGATCACGCGCCACCAACAGGTCAGAAACGGAGTCTTGCCTACCGAAAAATCCAGCATCAGCGCCAGTGCTTCGGGGTGGTAGTGCGGATGTTGGCCACGCAAAAGGATTCGCGTTGTAGCCCCTGGCAAAAGGTCTCTACAGCAGCCAGTGACTTGCAGACAGAGCTCGGTGGTATTGTCCTTGAGGACGAGTGGCGATGCAGCGACGAGCTTGATTCCAGACGGCAGGTCACTGCCAATCGCTTCGAGCGCAACTCTCTCCGCGTTTTGCGAGCCCGCCAAGCTCAGTGTCACACAGCGACGGCTGGCCACACGCTCGCCGGTCCAAGTACCGAAGGGTAGTGGATTCGGTGTCGCTTTGAGCTGAAGTGGCAGCCATCCCTCAACCGTCAGCGTCGTGTTCGCGGTTAGTTGGAGCCACTGATTGCTAAACCGCGCGACGAGTGACTGCGCCCCCAGATCGACGGCCTTGATGCGGGCCGCAAACGTCCCATCGCTGCGCCGTTGCAGCGGGACATGCACCGAGCCAAGTTCAAGCTGCGCCGAGAAGCCATCGGCAGCAAAAAAGTCGGCATCTTGGAAGGTCCGTCCATGCCACAGCATCCGCGCTACCACCTCGAACTCTTCCCCCACTCGGGTCATGGTTGGTGCCGTAACGATGTCAGCCATCAGGTCGTAGCGAAGGATGATGCCAAACACCACTGGTCCCGTCGCTTGATCGAGCCGCAGTGACAGCCGACCCTTGGTGTCTGGATCGTGCGCCGTCCGTATCACCCGATAGGTATGACACGGTGGACTCGCGCAGCCGTTGTCGCCGGCTTCCTCTTTGACTGGCAGTGGACGACCAGCATCGAGTAGTTGCGCGGAAAAGACCGGCATCCGCTGCTCGCTGGCCATGCTGACCAGAACCTCGCTGACGTACTTGCCAACTGGAAAGCTGTAGGAACCACCCGGCGGAAGCCGCCCAGTCAGCGGTCGTGACTGCATGTGTTCCGCCAGCACTCGCGTAAAGCCCGTGATGATCTCCTGCGGCGAATCAAGCGACTGGACCGGGCCGAGCGCCGACAGAAAGACCTGCTGCATCTGCTTGAGCTGAGGCAGATTCGCCGACAGTCCGAGAGAAAGTACCGCGAACGGCTGCATGGGATTGGCGGAGGTAATCGCTGGCATCGTCCCCGCTGGCAGCGGATCGAATCCGAGCAGCGCCCGCGCCTGCTGCGGAGTCAGCGGATCATCTGATGAAGGGGCTCCATCGGTGAACAGCAGCAGTCGTCGGGACGGCAAGCGGCTCTGGGTCAGGATCTCGTGCGCTCGCTTGAGCGGCCCGGTAAACGGCGTCGACTGGTTAAACTGAAGCCCACGGATGTCTGCTTGCCTGGCGGGAAGCTCGCGGTACCGACCGACCGCACTGCTGTCAAACGTGAGGATGGTCAGCTTGTCATCCGCCGCCAGCAGCGACCGAAAGATCAGCGTTGCGAGGACCGACAATCGATCCGGATCGGTCGGTGGCAGCGTCGATACCACGTTGTTGATGGAGAGCGATGATCCGACCGACATGCTCGCTGAGTTGTCGAGGATCAGCACCCACTCTGTCGGTCCTGCGCCCCCCGAACTACCGCTCGCCATCGCCCTCGGCTGCGCTTGCACTGGCGGTACCGAAAGCACAAGACAGATCAGTAGGCAGAGCGCCAGGCGGAGCAGACCGCCCGCAGAGATCATCCGCCGTCGCAGGCTCCGAGGGTCCTCGGTACGGATCGTAGCTTCCCAATCAAACAGCATCGCGGACATGGTGTTTCACGAAACCTGAAAGAACAGTGTTCCGACTTGGTACACAGTGTTACGCGACAGCGCGTATCCATCGGTAGGAACCTCGACTGGATCGAGCTTGCGCGTCTGTGGGTTCATCCGCTGGAGCGACCCATGGCAGCGAAGCATGATTTCGCCCTTGTAGGCATGAAATGACACCTGCGATGTGCCGAGTCGATCCGTTGCGGAGCCGTCTTCGCGAAGTCCGGTCGCCGCCGATCGATAGAAGCCTGCGCGGCCTCCCGGCAGATCTCGAAGTCGTCGCGCAACCGCTCGCTGAAGGCCATCCTTCTTGGTCGCAATCTTGACGCTGTCATCGATACCGAATTGGTAGGGCCGGATGAATCCGAGCGCGATCAAAAGCAAGACCAATCCGCCGCCGAGGATACTGAGCCACCACAGGTTGCACAGCAGAAAGCCGCGTCCACGTACCTGCCACTTGATCGCCACTACCGCTTGCTCCGTCGCAAACTCCGGGCTAGTCGGCTTGATCCTGAGGATTGCCGGGGAAAGCTGTTCCCCAGCGCAGCGGGGCGGTTCGAGACAAATCTTCAGCGCCCGATCCAAACCAAGCACCAGCCGACGGTCGGTACTTTCACCGACACCTCCGATGGGCGAGCCAAGCGGCAGAAATCGCCCATATGCGTCGCTGATACCAAGCTGCGACTTACAGCCGGGCGGCAGATCGAGGTGAAGCTGGAACTCTTGCTCCTCCACTCCGCTTGAGCCCGAAAAATCGAGCTTGCCACAGTTGATCCGCCAGGAACTACCGACAGGTACCCGCCCCAGGTCAAGCTCACTTGCGAGCTTGAGGACGATCGGCTCTCGAATCGTTACCCGCTGGCGGTCGGACACTTCTTGGCCGCCTGCTTTCACCACCACCTCAATCTCCATCGACAGGGGATGCTTGGGCGTGAAGCTGTCGGCGTAGGCTGGCTGGCCAGTGGGCAGCGTCGTCGGTCGCAGAATTGTCACCGGGTCACCATTGACCTTCGCAACCATCGTCAACCCCGGAGTCTTTATCCATGCCTCAGCGTTCTTGCGTGCTTCACCACTTGACGGAAGCTTGAACTGCGCGACGACTCGGCAGGGCTTGCCAGTGTAACAAACGCCGTCGGGCTTTGGCTCCACGATATCGAGCCCGATGCCGAGCTTGGTCAGCTTGACCGCTATCGCTGCTGCAGAACATAGTTCTCCATCGGGCCCACCCTCACCGACGAGATGGAGCATGATCTCTTCACTCTCCGCACTCGTTGGAGTCAGCCACATGCTTCCGCTGATCTTGCCGTCTGCATCCACTGTTCCGTTGTGCTTCTGAACCCTTCCATCGCTATGTTCAGCGATGAAAACCGCTTTGGTCTGACGGCTCAGCGTCGAGGCGGATACCGGTTGACCAGTCTTGTCACGTAGCTCGCCCGAAAGCGGGATGAGAGACTGAGGAATTACAACTTCACCACTCGCCGGCAACAAGATGTGACCACGCAGTCGACAGGAACTAAGGTGAAGCGAATGCTGCTTACCACTCACGGTTCCCATGGTCTCGTCTACTTGAAGCGCAATGCCGCGAGGCACAAACTCCAGTTGCAAGTTGCCGACGATGTTTTCGGGCAGCTTGACCATCGCAACAACCTGTCCGTTCGGTTGAGGACGAACCGGGATTCGAGTCCGTTCTCTCCCATCCGGACCGCGCACGATGATCTCTCCCGCTTGGGCCGCTCGCAGCTTTCCCGAACTGGTTGTCACTTGAGCGGTTACGCGCACGCTGTCCCCCGCGCCATAGGGCCCCGTGCTGACCCGCGCAATCTCGGCGTTTAGATTGACCGGAGGAGGGGGCGGGGGGGGCGTATTGACCTCGGGCTGGGCAGTGGGTAGGGAGCCACCACCAGGCGGAGCACCAGATGGAACGCCACCGCCACCCGGTGGAGCGCCGGGCGGTGGGCCACTGATAGCTGCACCGTTCTCAAGTCGAATTGGTACCGACTCGGGCGCGGCAGCCCCTAATCGCTGGCAGGTGTAGGAGCTGATGCTTTGGAACTCCGGATGCTGTCGGAGAAAGGTCGTTTCACAGGTGTCGTCTAGCTCATCCCAGCACTCGCGACACCGGCCGTCTGGGCCTTGTACAAACATGTGGAAGTGCCAACGTCGGTGAGCATAAGCAGCGCATGCCCGGCGGGACACAAAGCCACCGCTCAGCTCGAAGCCACCCACGCAGTAGGTGTTGCTACCAGCCTCAGCGGGCTGTGTCAGTAGCAAGAGCCCGAGCACAATCGTCGCAAGTAGCTGGATCACTTTTCTTCCTTGCGAGGTGGTGGTTTCGTCGCCGACGGGGCTGTAGACGCAGGTGTAGCAGACTTCGCAGGCGCAGCAGCCTTAGTAGGCAGTGGGGCCTTCACAGCCGATGGAGTCTTCGCGGGCTCAGCAATCTTCGCTGAAGGTGATGCCTTTGCAGATCCAGCACCATTTGGCGGCGGCAGAGTCTTTGTGGGCGCGGTACTTTTCGCGGGCGAGGGCTTCATGACCGTTGGCGGTAGCAGGTCGGCGGGCCGAACTGCTAGGTCACGAGTTGCCAAATCACGAGTGGCCAGATCCCTCACAAGCACACTGCCCAGGTCGGCTGGCGAACCTGCGACTCCTGATGGGACAGCGGGCGAAGGCTGCCGCTTCCAGAGCAGACCGCCGACGATACCAGCCACCACCAGCAGCGCCACCCCAACGCCAAGAGCCACTGACCCGTTTCGGCCTGTTGCCACGGGAACGAATGACGTAGCCTGTACCACCGCAACAGACCCAACGACCGGGGATGGCGTCATGGGCTCTGCTGTTGTGGTTGGACCAGAGATCGCCGCTGGACGTTCGCCGTATCGAAGAACTGCCACTGTGATGTTGTCATGTCCCCCACGCTCATTGGCGAGTGCAACGAGTGCTAGCGTTGCTTCCTCAGGGCTCTTCTCAAGAGCGATGGACACGATCTCTGCATCTGTCACGTCGTCGTAGACGCCGTCCGAGCACAAAACCATCACATCCCCAGGCTGAAGGAGCAGCGGCTCGGTCTGCACCTCAGGCTCAAGCGGTGTGCCATCGGCCCCAACCCCGTGACCGATCGCTCGCGTCACAATGTTGGCGTCCGGGTGATTCTTGGCCTCGCTCGGGCTCAAGATGCCCATGCTGACCATCCGCTGCACACGGGTATGATCGCTGGTCATCCACGCGACCGCCCCGTTTCGCAGGTGATAGAGCCGACTGTCACCGACGTGAGCAACGTATGCCTCACCGCCGCGCACGTACACCGCGATGGCAGTCGTCCCCATGCCGCTCTTGCCAGTCTTTTCAGCCTGGCTTACGACCCGCTGGTGAGCGACGAGAAATCCGTTGTGGAGCTTTTCACGAGGATCGAGCGCGGGGGAATGACGGGCGATGTGACCGATCGCTTCGACTGCGATTTGGCTCGCGACCTCTCCACCTTCATGTCCACCCATCCCGTCGGCAACGACCAAGACCAGAGAACCATCCTCCAGCAAGAACGCGCCGTGGGAGTCTTCGTTATGCTCGCGC
>WBZP01000959.1_pt1 | contig 37399 bp, 26 predicted proteins | sample 5204301 | NCBI WGS metagenome assembly WBZP01 (sample SAMN12412401, study PRJNA552823) | activated sludge metagenome | isolation source: activated sludge from nitrification reactor of wastewater treatment plant... | place: USA: Pennsylvania | collected 2017 | reverse complement strand
CCTGCCCCGGAATGCAGGCCCCGCACCTTTGGCCCGCCACGCTTCGAGCGTGCGGGGTTTCACGCCGAGGTAGGCGGCGGCTTGCATAGGCGTAAACCAGGCCCGATGTTGTCGAACGAGCGCGTAGAAGTCGTGGTGCTTGAGGGTGATCAAGAAAGCGACTGCGCTATTCATATAGGTCTCCACGGGGCAGCGTCGCGCCGCATTAGAGTGTGGCGAAATGTGGCCACCGCGCATCGATTGCACGAAGCGTCACGCTTCGAGCAGCTTACGAACCGTGGCGGTCTTCCAGAACGGAAACCGACCGTCATGGCCGTCTGGCGCAGGCAGTAGTCCCTGCTTGATCTTGACGTAGAGCGTCGGGCGACTCACGGCGAATAGCGCCATCAAGTGTGGAACCCGCAGTCGCCCGGGCTGGTCGAGTCTGATGACCGGCGCTTGTGGCCCGCTTCGCCGAGCGTTCCTCTTGGGCGTGTCGCCCGAGCTTGCCATCCCTTCTTGCATACCCATGCCAGTACTCCAATCTGCGCGGAGCACGTAGGTCTCCGCCGGATCAACGTTACCGGCAGAGTCGCATCAAGAGATACGACGCGCCGGAGTGCTTGGCTTGGGCATTGCACCCAAGTAACCCGGGCTGACGGCGTCCACCGATTCAGCCCCTGCACTCCATTGCGTACTTGACCTTCGCCAATCAGGCTAACCGCTAGCGTCAGGCGCAGCAAGACCCTATTAGACGGCGGCCTTGATGTTGTGGATCGTCGCCCCGGTTCCTAGCGAGTAGACGTAGTCCGCCCACTGCTGCATTAGTTTGGTTCTCTCCGGGAGATATTGGGCCTGGTTGTATGCAGCCTTGACCTTGTTCCGCTCCGCGTGTGCCAACTGGCGCTCGATGACATCAGTGGCGAACCCTTGTTCATGCAACAGAGTGGACGCGGTGCTTCGGAAGCCATGCGCCGACAGTCTCCCGTCATATCCCATTCGCTCCAGCGCACGGTTTATCGTAGTGCCTGTCATGCATTCGCCGGAAGTCCGGTAGTTCGGGAACAGGAACTTGCGGCCCCCAGTCCACTCCTTCAGTTCGGTCAGAAGTGCGATGACCTGCGTGGACAACGGGACGATATGCTCGGCCTTCATTTTCATCCGCTCGGCGGGAATGCGCCAGAGTCTCGCGTCAAGATCGAACTCCGTCCACTCAGCCTTTCGAAGCTCGACCGTCCTAACGAATGTGAGAAGCAGCAATTCAATGGCAATTGTCGTCGTGCGATAGCCGCCAAACTTGGCAATCGCAGCTCGAAGCACCGGAATCTCTTTGGAAGAAATTGGGGCACTGTGCTTCACCTTCGGTCGCGTTACCGCCCCCTTGAGTGCCGCTGCGGGATCAGCTTCAACAAGCAAGTTTGAGGCCGCATATCGGAACACTGCCGAGCACCACTGCCGGATGTTCAGCGCGACCGTCTCCGCGCCACGCGCTTCCACCTTCTTCAAAATCTTCAAGATGTGCGCCGACGTGACCTGTTTGATCGGCAGCGAACCCACTTCGGGAAACACGTCGTTCGCCATGAATCGGTCTACCTGACGAAAGTAGTAGGGCGACCAGCGAGGCTTGTTGCTTGCTATCCATTCGCGTGCAATCGCCCTAAACGTATTACCCGCCTCGGCGACCTTCTTCAGTTTCTGGGTCTCCCGATGGTGCCTAGGGTGAATGCCTTGATCGACAAGCGCCCGACTGTTCGTGTGTTCGGCACGAGCTTTCGCCAAGCCAAACTCCGGATAAGCCCCGACAACGTAGGTGCCCTCCTTACCCGCGATGCGGTACTTGTAGCGCCAGACCTTCGCTCCGGTCGGCGCGACGAAGAGGTACAAGCCACCCCCGTCCGCCAGCTTGTATGGCTTGGACTTGGGTTTCGCGTTCTTGACCACCGTGTCGGTGAGAACACGCTTCATGGGGGCATCATCCGAGTACCAGATTCAGTACCCCCAACGATGCCCCCAATGATGCGAGCTTGCAAGAGTCCACGCGAGGCCACGCAATACATGTGGCCCTTGATGATCAAGGGTTAAGGAAGGGAACCAAGGCCAGCCCAGACCACGTAAGCCGGTCTTGTTGCTGCTCGATCATCAGCAGCATCGCACTGCCATCCTATTGATTGCGAACGCCGCTTTCGTCACGGGGCTCCGCTCAGGCCCGCCTCGGGCCCCACCGCTTCGTGCCGCACCCCTGGCGCGTTCGGGATTATGCCTCTCCCGTCAACGCTTGGGCGACACGTGTCGCCGCGGACGCACGACCGGTCGCACCCGGCGCAGGTCGGCCGGCGCCAACGACGTCGCGCCAGACCGGCCGGCCGCCGGCAGGAACAACCCGAACGACGCGCGCCGGCACGTCGCCCTCGATCACGCGGTGATCAGCGCCCTGCACGGCGCGTATAATCGTACAGGGTCGGTGCGAGGGGGGAGGCGAGAACACGTGCACCGACGCGCGTTCCGGCACCCGTGCGCGCCGCGGGAAGCCGCCTGGTCGGCCGCCGTCATGGTCGTTGCGGTGCGCCGACGGTTGCCTCTCCGACCAGCCGAGCAGCACGGCCCCTACCGCCGGAGGTGAACGTGAAAGCGCTGTTCCTGACCAACGAATATCCGCCCCAAGTCTACGGCGGGGCGGGCATCCACGTCGAATACCTCTGCCGCGAGCTCGCGAAATCGATCGAGATCGACGTGCGTTGCTTCGGGGCGCAGCGGTCAAGCGACACGCGGCTTGCCGTCCGCGGTTTCGCGCCCGATCCCGCGCGCTACCAGGGGTGCCCGCCCGGACTCAAGTCCCCGCTGTCCGCCTTCGACAACTGCATCGCGTTCAACGCCGATCCGGTCGACGCGCAGGTCGTCCACTGCCACACCTGGTACACGCACATGGGCGGGCTGCTCGCACAGACCGGCTACGGCATTCCGCTGGTGATCACGACGCACTCGCTCGAGCCGCTGCGGCCGTGGAAGCGGGAGCAGCTGGGGCTGGGCTACGACCTGTCCACCTGGATCGAGAAGACGGCGCTCGAGCGCGCCGATTCGATCATCGCGGTTTCGCAGGGAATGAAGGACGACATCCTGAAGCTCTTCGATGTCGACCCGGCGCGAATCGACGTCATCTACAACGGCATCGACACCGACGAGTACCGGGCGGTCGAGGGCACCGGGACGCTCGCGCGCTACGGCATCGATCCGGCCATGCCCTACGTGCTCTTCGTCGGCCGCATCACGCGGCAGAAGGGGATCATCCATCTCGTCAACGCGATCAAGTACATCGACGAGCGGGTGCAGATCGTGCTGTGCGCGGGGCAGCCCGACACGCCGGAGATCGGCAAGGAGATGAGCGACCTGGTGCAGCAGGTCCAGCGTGAACGAAAGAACGTGGTCTGGATCCGCGAGTGGGTCGACACGCCGGCGAAGATCGAGCTCTATTCGCACGCGACGGTCTTCTGCTGCCCGTCGATCTACGAGCCGTTCGGCATCATCAACCTCGAGGCGATGGCGTGCTCGACGCCGGTCGTCGCCAGCGCCGTAGGCGGCATCAAGGAGATCATCGTCGATGGCGAAACGGGCTACCTGGTCCCGCTCGAGCAGCAGCAGACGAGTCCCTTCGAGGCGGTTCGCCCGGACGAGTTCGCGCGCAGCCTCGCCGAACCGATCAATCGGATCGTCGCCGACCCGCAGCTGCGCGCGCGGCTGGGCGCAGCGAGCCGCCGGCGTGCCGAGGCGCTGTTCAGCTGGAAGGCGATCGCGGCGCAGGTGCTCGCGCTGTATCGCCGGATCGGCGCCTGAAGGACGCGCCCTCACCGGCCGATCGCGACCACGACTGACCACGGCGGAAGCGTCACGTCCCCGGCACCGCCGAAGGCGAAGCCCTCGGGCCCGTATACCATCGTCGCCACGGGCAGCGCGCCGGTCGCGCAGGGCGCGGGGCCGAGATTGGCAACCTGCCGCAGCCAGCGCCCGTCGCCCGTCTCCCAGGTGACGGCGAGCGCGTGCGCGCCGAGGCGCCGCCACGACCCTGCGCCGCCGCCGATCGTCGGGAGCAGCGGCGCGATCCACCGCCGCCGCAGCGCGAGCAGCGCGGTGTAGTGCGCATGCATGCGGGCGTGTTCTGGCCGTGCGCACGCCGCCCAGTCCAGCCGGGAAGCGAAGAAGCTCGCTTCGGCGGTGGGGTCGGGGTAACGCGCGTCGAGCGCGGCGTCGTCGAAGCCGCGGAACCGCGCGTGGGAGCGGTTGCGCCCGGCCCGCACGCTGCGCGCGATCCGGGGGTCGGCGAAATCGCAGAAGAACAGGAACGGCTGCGGGGCGGCGAACTCCTCGCCCATGAACAGCATCGGCGGCGATGGGGCGAGCAGGCAGACCGCGACGGCCGCGCGCAGCGCCGCCTCCGGCACCAGCGCCGAGAGCCGATCGCCGAAGGGCCGGTTGCCGACCTGATCGTGCGTCTGCACGTGGTTGACGAACACCGTCGGGGGCAGCTTGCGCGAAGGCTCGCCGCGCGGGGCACCGCCGCGATAGGCTGACGGCGCGCCCTGGTAGGCGAATCCCTCGGCGAGGCACCGGCCGAGGTGCGCGAGCGGGTCGTCGGCGTAGTCGGCGTAGTAGCCGTCGCGTTCGCCGGTGAGGTGCGCGTGCAGCGCGTGATGGAAGTCATCGTTCCACTGCGCGACGACGACTCCGGCATCGCCGGCGCCCGGCGGCGCCAGCCGGTGCGCCTCGTTGCGCACGTTCTCGAGCACCAGATGGACGTGACGGTCGCGCCCGGGGCCGGACCGGACGGCGGCGGCGAGCTCGCTCACGAGATCGGGCACCGACGTGTCGCGGATCGCGTGGATCGCGTCCAGACGCAGGCCGTCGCAGTGGAACTCCTCGAGCCAGTAGAGCGCGTTGTGCATGAAGAAGTCCCGCACCGTCCTGCTCGCCGGGCCGTCGAAGTCGATGGCCGCGCCCCACGGCGTCGGCTGCCGCGCGCTGAAGAACTGCGGGGCGTACGACGCGAGGTAGTTGCCGACCGGGCCGAAGTGGTTGTAGACGACGTCGAGCAGCACCATGATGCCGCGCGCGTGCGCGGCGTCGACGAGCGCCTTCAGCGCCTCCGGGCGGCCGTAGCGGCTTTCGGGCGCGTACAGCAGGACGCCGTCGTAGCCCCAGTTCCAGCGACCGGCGAAGTCGGCAACGGGCATCAGCTCGATCGCCGTGACGCCCAGCCGCAGGAGGTCGTCGAGCCGCGCCGCGACTCCGGCGAAGGTGCCTGCGGGACTGAAGGTGCCCACATGGAGCTCGTAGACGACCGCCTCGTGCCAGGGGCGCCCGCGCCAGGACGCGTCGGCCCACGCGTACGCGGCCGCGTCGATGACCTCGCTCGTGCCGTCGACGTCCTCGGGATTAAACCGCGACGCGGGGTCCGGGACGCCGCGGCCGTCGACCTCGTACCGATAGCGGTCGCCGGCCGCGGCGCGCCCGGTCTTGAGCTGGTACCAGCCATCGCCCTGCGCGCACAGCGGCAGGCGAAGGGCGCCTTCGCGGCACTGCAGCGACAGCTCGACCCGGGTCGCTGCGGGCGCCCACAGCCGGAAGCGCACGCCGCCGTCGGCCTGCACTTCGGCACCGAAGGGCATCCGGTGCCGGCGCCTCACCGCGAGCCCCCGCACGTGGCGCTCGCGCCGCGCTACAGGAAGTAGTCGAAGTCGTGCTCGGTGCGCACCTTGCGTCGCAGGCGGAACACGTGCACCGGCGAGGTCGCCGGGTCCAGCATCACGAAGTTGCGCGGCCCGTGCCAAAGGTAGCGCGCCTCCGACAGGAGGTCGTGCACCTGGAACGGCTTGTCGTGGTCCAGCACGAGTCCCGGCAGCGAGAGCGTGACCCAGCCCGACTGCGTGTGGTGCGGATCGAGGTTGGCGACCACCAGCACGATGTTCGACAAGTCCTCGTTCGACTTGCTGTAGCAGATGATCGCCTCGTTGTCGACGTGGTGGAAGCGCAGACTCCAGTCCGACTGCAGCGCGACGTTCTCGCGGCGAATCTCGTTCAGCCGGCCGATGTAGCGGGCGAGGCTGTCGGCGCGGCCCAGATCCCACTGACGCACCTGGTACTTCTCGGAATCGCGGAACTCCTCGCTGCCGGGGTCGCGCGGCACGTTCTCGATGAGCTCGTACGCCGGGCCGTAGATGCCGTAGCTCGCGGCCAGGGTCGCGGCGAGCGCGACGCGGAGCATGGCCGCGGGGCGGCCCCCGTACTGAAGGAACTCGGTCAGGATGTCGGGCGTGTTCGGCCAGGCGTTGGGCCGGAAGTACTCCCGCGACTCCGAGTGCGCGAGCTCGGTGAAGTACTCGGTGAGCTCGTGCTTGGTGTTGCGCCACGCGAAGTAGGTGTAGGACTGCGTATAGCCGAGCTTCGCCAGACGGTGCATGATCTTCGGTCGGGTGAACGCCTCGGCCAGGAAGATCGTCCCCGGATGCTCGCGCTTGACCTCCCCGATCAGCCACTCCCACATCGGGAACGGCTTGGTGTGCGGGTTGTCGACCCGGAAGATGTTCACTCCCTGCGCGATCCAGTAGGTGAAGATGCTCTTGAGCTCCTGCCACAGCGCTTCCCAGTCGTCCGACTCGAAGTCGAAGGGATAGATGTCCTGGTACTTTTTCGGCGGATTCTCCGCGTACTGTACGGTGCCGTCGGGCCGCCAGCGGAACCAGCTTGGATGCTCGGCGACGTAGGGGTGGTCGGGCGCGCACTGGAACGCGATGTCGAGCGCGATCTCCATTCCGTGCTCCTTCGCCGCGGCGACGAAGTGCCGGAACTCCGTGAGCCCGCCCAGTTCCGGGTGAATCGCCTTGTGGCCGCCTTCCGGGGCGCCGATCGCCCACGGACTGCCCGGCTCTCCCGGCTTCGCCACCAGCGCGTTGTTGCGGCCCTTGCGGAAGGTGGTGCCGATCGGGTGGATCGGCGGCAGGTAGAGCACGTCGAAGCCCATGCTTGCGATGTAGGGCAGCCGCTTCTCGGCCTCGGCGAAGGTCCCGTGGCTTCCCCCTTCGGGAACGCAGGACCGCGGGAACATCTCGTACCAGGTGCTGTAGCGCCCGCGCACGCGGTCGACGACGACTTCGAGCACCTGAGCGTGCGTGACCGCGAAGCGTCGCTCGGCGTGCTGCGCCATCAGGTCGCCGAACTCCGGGTCGGCGCCGATCGCCTTGCCCTGCTCGGGATCGGCCTTGCCGAGCGCGTCGGCGAACTGCCTCAGCCGCGCCGCGGTCGCGCCCTTGGTCCGCTTCGCGGTCTCGAGCGCGAGTTCGGCACCGATCCTGAGCGCGAGCGCAATGTCGGCGCGGTCGGTGCGACGCCCGAGATCGTGCCGCCACGTGAAGAAGCGGTCGACCCAGGCGGTCACCGTGTACAGGTGCCGACCGACTTCTTCGACGGCGAACGAAGCCTGCCACAGATCGTTCGGCGCCGGCCGCATCGGCACCTCGCTCCACGACTCCGCCGCCGAATTGCGGTGCAGCAGCACGCAGCGGATCACGTCGTGACCATCGGCGAACACGTCGGCGTCGACCGCGACTGTCTCGCCGACCGTGCGCTTGATCGGGAACCGCCCGCCATCGACACAGGGTCGCATGCGGTCGATGACGACGCGGCCGCGGCCGTTGGTGATGCTCGTCTTTGCCATGTCTGCCTCTTCGCTGTCCGTTGCGACGCGCCACGGCGCACTGCGCGGCCATCGCCCCTTGCGTACGCTTCCGACTTTCCGGCGCGCCGTCAGCCCTTGCCCTTGAGGAACACGACGCCCAGCGGCGGCAAACTGAGCAGCAGCGAGTAGAACATGCCGTGCGCGCCGACCGGCGTTGCGTTCATGCCGCCGAAGTTGCCGACGCCGGTACCGCCGTAGATCGGCGCGTCGCTGTTCAGCAACTCCTGCCAGTAGCCGCCCAGCGGCACGCCGACGCGATAGTTGAGCCTCGGAACGGGCGTGAAGTTCGCGACGACCAGGATGACGTCCCGCGTCGTGGACCCGCGGCGCAGGAACGAGATGACGCTGTTCTCGGCGTCGCGGCAGTCGACCCACTGGAACCCGGCTTGCTGGAAGTCGACCTCGTGCAGCGCTGCTTCGCGGAGGTAGCACTCGTTGAGGTCGCGCACCCAGGCACAGATGCCGCCGTGCTCGGGCCGGCCGAGCGCTTCCCAATCGAGGCAGCCGTCGTGCGACCACTCGCCGCGCTGGCCGAACTCGCCCCCCATGAACAACAGCTTCTTGCCCGGATGGCCCCACATGTAGCCGTACAGCAGCCGCAGGTTGGCGAACTGCTGCCACGCATCGCCGGGCATCCGGCCGAGCAGCGACCCCTTCCCCGCGCTCACCTCGTCATGCGACAGCGGCAGCAGGAAGTTCTCGGTGAACGCGTACCAGATGCTGAACGTGAGCTTGTCTTGATGGAACTTGCGAAAGGCCGGGTCTTCCTTCAAGTACTCGAGCGTATCGTGCATCCAGCCCATGTTCCACTTCATGCCGAAACCGAGGCCGCCGGCGTACGTGGGCCGCGAAACCATCGGCCAGTCGGTCGACTCCTCGGCGATCGACTGCACGTCGGGATGATCGCGGTAGATCGCCTCGTTCAGCGTGCGCAGGAAGCGAACGGCGTCGAGGTCCTCCTTGCCGCCGTACTGGTTGGGCTCCCACTCCCCTTCCTTGCGCGCGTAGTCGAGGTAGAGCATCGACGCGACGCCGTCGACGCGCAGGCCGTCGGCGTGGTAGCGATCCAGCCAGAACAGCGCGCTGCTGAGCAGGAACGCCCGCACCTCGTTGCGTCCGTAGTTGAAGATGTAGCTGTTCCACTCGGGATGGAAGCCGCGCATCGGGTCGGCGTGCTCGAACAGGCAGGTGCCGTCGAAGAAGTGCAGGCCGTGCTGGTCGCCCGGGAAATGCGACGGCACCCAGTCGAGAATCACGCCGATGCCCTGCCGGTGCAGGTAGTCGACGAAGTACATGAAGTCCTCGGGTCCGCCGTAGCGCGCGGTGGGGGCGAAATACGCGGTCGCCTGGTAACCCCAGGACCCGTAGAAAGGGTGCTCGGTGATCGGCGTGAGCTCGACGTGCGTGAACCCGAGGCCGCGGACGTGCTCGGCCACCTGCGGTGCCATCTCGCGGTAGGAGAGCGCGCGATTGCCGTCCGCGGGCACGCGCCGCCACGAGCCGGGATGGAACTCGTAGATCGAGATGGGGGCGTGCAGCGCGTTGGCGTCGCGCCGCCGCCGCATCCAGTCGTCGTCGCTCCAGGCGTACTCGATCGCGGCGATGCGCGACGCCGTGCCTGGCGGCATCTCGGCCGCGAACGCGAACGGGTCCGCCTTCTGCACCTCGTAGCCGTCCACCCGCGACACGATGTGGTACTTGTAGAGCATGCCCGGGGCGGCGCCGGCGACGAATCCCTCCCAGATCCCCGACTCATCGGGCCGCGCCTGCAGTCGATGCGCCGAACGGTCCCAGCCGTTGAAGTCGCCGACGACGCTCACCGTCGCGGCGTTCGGTGCCCACACGGCGAAACGGGTGCCCGCGACCCCCCCGTCGAGGCCCGGATGCGCCCCCATCTTCCGGTACAGGCGGGCGTGGCTTCCCTCGCGGAACAGGTAGATGTCGTGCTCGGTGAGCGGCTCGCTGCACGAAACCGGCGCGAGCGCACCGACGCCGGACACCGCATCCGTATTGATCTGGGTCATCTCGGGGCTCCTTCCCTGCCGCATGTGATCACCGACGGGAGCGAGTGCCGCCCGCGCCGAGGACTGTCGCTGCACTCGACCTCGCGGCCGGCAACGGAGTGAAACTCCTGCATTGGCAGTGGCTTCGTTCGCCCCCGGCCGGGGCCGGCGTCGACGTCGCTGGTCTGCGGTCGGGCGAGCCTGCGCGAACTACTGCCCCGCAGGTCGCCGCAATTCGCTTGAATTATCGCACGCGCGGGACCGCTGCGGTGCAGCATCGTGGTCGCGTCGCCGTCGGCTTGGGCCCCGGACCGGGGGGTACGCCCCGGGGCGCCACGGGCCCCCCCGGAGCAGACCGGACACACGCAGGCTTTGCGTCCTCCGGTGGTCGCGCCAACGGTGCAAGCGCGGCACTCCGGACTTGCACGATAGGAACACTCTTCGCGCCTGTCCGTGGCATCATTGCAGGTGCAGCGATTCCAACAGATGTTCTCTTCGGTTCAACGGTCAGGGGGGTCGGCGGCGCGGTCTGGCGCGCGGATCGCCGCGATGCGCCGTCGCGCGCCCGGACTTCGGTTCCGGCACGTTGCCCCTGCGGGCGGGGGGCACGCCGCCGAGCCCCCGCCGGGCCGGCTCACGGCCCCCGCCGGATCGCGCTGCGCCGCGGGGGCGTCCTGCCCCTCCACCCGACTGCGGCGCTCCGCCGCCACCGCTGTCGTCAACCGCAAGGCTTGCTCCCCTCACGCCCTGCGGCACTCCGTCGCGTGCGCCGGCATCTTCCGGCGCTCCGAAACCACGCGCAACGGCGCGTCGAACGCCAACTGAAAGGACACGAACATGGCGCGGAAGACCGAGGCGCTGTTGCCGCCCACTCGCCAACTCGACGACGAGATGATCCGGGTGATCGAGGCTCGCCACCACGACCCGTTCTGCGTGCTCGGCCGCCATCCGATCGACGACGGCGTGGTCGTTCGCGCGTTCGTTCCGTACGCGTCGGAGGTCGTCATCGTCGAGACGGGGGTGCCGATGCTGCGCTACCCGGGCACCGATCTGTTCGAATGGCGCGGCCCGGCAAGCGCGGTCCCCGACCACTATCGGCTGTTCTGGCGCGACGACCAGCGGTGCGAGCACGTCGCGCACGATCCGTACACCTACCTGCCGCAGCTCACCGAGTTCGACCTGCACCTCTTCCACGAGGGCAAGCACCGGCGCGCCTACGAATTCCTGGGCGCGCACGAGCACGTCGTCGACGACGTGGTCGGCGTGCTGTTCGCGGTGTGGGCACCCAATGCCGCGCGGGTGTCGGTCGTCGGCGACTTCAATCGCTGGGATGGGCGCACGCACCCGATGCGCGTGCGCCCCGGCAGCGGCGTGTGGGAGCTGTTCGTTCCGGACATCGGGCCCGGGGTGCTCTACAAGTTCGAGATCCGCAGCCGCGACTCGCACCAGGTGATGACCAAGTCGGACCCCTACGGCCAGCGCTTCGAGGTGCGTCCCAGCACCGCCTCGATCGCCATCGCGAGGTCCGGGTACGTCTGGGGCGATGCCGCGTGGATGGAGGCGCGTGCGAAGGCGGACTGGCAGCACTCGCCGATGTCGGTGTACGAGGTGCACGTGGGATCCTGGCGCCGCGGCAGCGAAGGCGAGTTCCTCGGCTACCGGGAGTTCGCGCACGAGCTCGTCGAGTACGTCCAGCAGATGGGCTTCACGCACGTGGAGCTCCTGCCGGTGACCGAGCATCCGTTCGACCCGTCGTGGGGGTACCAGACGACGGGCTATTTCGCTCCGACGAGCCGGTTCGGCACGCCCGACGATTTCCGCTACCTCGTCGACTACTGCCACCGGCACGGCATCGGCGTCATCCTCGACTGGGTGCCGGCGCACTTCCCCAAGGATGCGCACGCGCTCGCCCGCTTCGACGGCACTCCGCTGTACGAGCATGCCGACCCGCGGCGCGGCGAGCACCTCGACTGGTCGACGCTGATCTTCAACTACGGGCGCAACGAGGTCAGGAACTTCCTGCTCTCCAGCGCGCTGTACTGGCTGCGCGAGATGCACCTCGACGGACTGCGCGTCGACGCCGTGGCGTCGATGCTCTATCTCGACTACTCGCGGTCGGAGTGGATTCCCAACCAGTACGGCGGGCGCGAGAACCTCGAGGCGATCGAGTTCCTGCGCGAGCTCAATGCCGCGACCCACGCCGAATGCCCCGGCGTGCTGATCATCGCCGAGGAGTCGACGTCTTGGCCGCAGGTGACGCGCCCGACGTACGTGGGCGGCCTGGGCTTCGACATCAAGTGGAACATGGGCTGGATGAACGACACCATCCGCTACATGTCGCTCGACCCGGTGTACCGCCAGTACGAGCACAACCTGCTCACGTTCAGCATGCTCTACGCGTTCACCGAGAACTTCATGCTGCCGTTCTCGCACGACGAGGTCGTGCACGGCAAGGGCTCGATGCTCTACAAGATGCCCGGCGACGAGTGGCAGCGCTTCGCCAACCTGCGGGCGCTGTACACGTACATGTTCACGCATCCGGGAAAGAAGATCCTGTTCATGGGCACCGAGTTCGGCCAGGGACGGGAATGGGACTCGACTGGCATCCTCGACTGGTACGTGCTGCAGTACCCGTTTCACCAGGGCATGCAGCGGCTCGTGCGCGACCTGAACCGCCTCTACCGCGAGCTGCCGGCGCTGCACCAGCACGAGTTCGCGTGGCAGGGCTTCGACTGGATCGACTGCCACGACTCGGCCCAGTCGGTCGTGAGCTTCCTGCGCAAGGCCGACGACCGCTTCGTCGTCGTCGTCCTCAACTTCACGCCCGTGCCGCGCCGCGGCTACCGGATCGGAGTCCCGCAGGGCGGCGGCTATCGGGAGCTGTTCAACTCCGATTCCGAGTTCTACGCCGGCAGCAACGTCGGCAACGGCGGCCGGGATCTCGTCGCCGACGAGTTGCCGTGGATGGGGCGGATGTACTCGATCGCGCTGGACGTCCCGCCTCTGGCGGGCATCGTGCTGGGGCCCGTGTCCTGACTGCGCCGGCAGTGCGGGATCGACCGTTCACCTGTTCCGAATGAAGTCGTACACCTCGAGGTACTCGCGGCCCGGGCGGTTCCACGAGTAGTCGCACTTCATCGCGCTGCGCTTGAGCTCGCGGAAGCGATCGGGGTCGCGCCGGTAGCAGTCGAGCGCGCGATCGAGCGCCGACTCGAGCCCCGGGTTGTCGTAGTCGCGGAACACGTAGCCGTTGCGCTGGGCCGCCGGGAGCGGCGAGTAGTCGGCGTCGAACACGGTGTCGGCGAGACCGCCAACCTCGCGCACCACCGGGATGGTGCCGTAGCGCATGGCGATCAGCTGCGTGAGGCCGCAGGGCTCGAAGCGGCTCGGCACGATCAGCAGGTCCGCGCCGGCGTAGATGAGCCGCGCGAGTTCGTCGTCGAAGCCGATCTCGAGATGGCAGTCCGGATTGTCGTTGAGGTGCCGCTTCGCTCCCCGGAACTCGCCGTTGATCCAGTCGTCGGCCGCCGACCCGAGCAGGACGAACTGGCCCTGCCGGTGTAGCGTGTGAAAGATGCCGTGGCGGACGAGCTCCAGCCCCTTCTGGGGATCGAGCCGGCCGATGAAGGCGACGATCGGCTTGTCGCCTTCAGCGAGCAGCAGCCTCTGCCTCAGCGCGCGCCTGGCGTCGGTCTTGCCCGCCATGTCGTCGGCGCCGAAGCGCCTGGGAATCCGTTCGTCGATCTCCGGATTCCACATGTCGTAGTCGATCCCGTTCGTGATGCCGCGGTACTTCGTCCGGTAGCGCTGCAGCGTCGGTTCGAGCCCGAAGCCCTGTCCCTGGTCGCGGGTCTCGATCGCGTGCCGCTGCGACACCGTCGTCACGGCGTTGGCGTAGACGATTCCGCCCTTCAGCACGTTGAGGGCGAACGGATTGTAGTTGTCGCGCAGCGACTCGACGTGGAAGTACTTCTCCGGGTTGTGGAGTCCGGTCGCGCGCAGGAGCTCCATGCCGTTGAGGCCCTGGTGCTGGAAATTGTGGATGCTGAGGCAGACGCGCGGGTGGCGCATCCCGAGCGGCTGGTAGAACTCGTACAGGTACACCGGAGCGAGCGCGGTCTGCCAGTCGTGGCAGTGGATGACGTCGGGATGCTTGCCCGACCGCCAGAGGAATTCCATCGCCGCGCGCGTGAAGAACGCAAAGCGGAACAGGTCGTCGTTGAAACCGTAGATGCGGTCGCGTCCGAAGTAGTTGTCGGGCGAGTGCGGCTCGATGAAGAAGCACTTGCGGCCGTGGACGAACCCGAAAAAGACCGTGCAGCGGATCGCGCCCTCGTACCACGGCACCCACAGGTTCTCGAACGCCGGCGTAAGCCCCCATATCGTGTCGTAGCGCATGCTCGCGTACTTCGGCAGCACGATCTCGACGTGGTTGCCGCGGATCTCGAGCTCGCGCGCGAGGCCGAAGACGACGTCGGCCAACCCCCCGACCTTCGCCACCGGCGCGCACTCCGGCGCGACCTGGACCACGTAGAGCGGCGGCGGGGCGGCCGCGGCGGCGGGAGCCGCCGCCGGGACGGGCCCCGGGGGCTGGGGCGCTTGCGGCAGTCGCGCCACCGCCTCGGCGAGCACGGACCTGCGCTCCCCCGGCACCGAGGGGCTGGGGCGCTCGGTGACCTGCGGGTCGGGGGTCGTGGCGGCGCCGGGGGTGTTCGGCGCGGAGTCGGTGGAGCTGGACATGCGTGGAACCCAAGCTTCGGCAACGAGAGCGCCGCCGGCTAACCCGCAGCTTCCCGTCGGCACGCCGCGTTGCGCGTGCTTTGCTACGTCTACATTCTACTTCGATTCGGCCGTGCCCGGTCCGTGCCGTGCTTCCGGCGACTCCTGCAAACCCCGGCGCGGGCCCGACGGCTGGCCCGGTTGCCCGTCACCCCCGGGGGCCGCCGAAGGTCGCGCTCTTCGCCGATGGGCCCCGGGGCCGATGCTCGTTGCAGTGGGCCGCGATCACCGTGAAACCCTGCAACACCTCGGCCAGAGTCAGGTCGCTGGTCGTACCAGCCCGACTGCGTTTTACCACAGCAGCCGCAGGTCGTTCTCTTGAGCGCCGTTCAATCCAGACCGATTCACCGCGTCATCTTGCCCACACGACTTCCTGAAGACCCTGAGTTAAGATCCGGCGCGGACTTGCCGTAACGCTGCCGAAGCAATTCGTTCCCCGGCGCCAAGCGAGCCCTGTCGCGCCTCCCGCGGACGATGGCGCTCGTTCCCCCAGAAAGTCGACTTGACGATGCCACGCCGCTCGACACCCAAACCTGTCTCGAAGCGCAAGTCGGCGAAGGGTTCCCCGGCCGCCGAGCCGCGCTTGTCGCGCACCCGCCGCCCGGCAAACCTCCCGGTTTCCGACTGGCAGACCGTGCTGCGCCGGCAATTCGGCCGCGAGCAGCGGTTCGGCCTCGAGAATCTCGGCAGCCATCCGGTATTCTCGGACTTTCGCGTGCACAACCCGGAGAGCCGCACAAGCTACCGCGTGGCGATCCGCGGCCGCGCACCCGGGCAGAACTTCTGCACCTGTCCGGACTTCGCGACCAATCACCTGGGCACCTGCAAGCACATCGAGTTCACGCTCGCCAAACTGGAGCGCAAGCGTGGCGGCAAGGCGGCACTGGCGCGCGGCTTCGATCCCCCGTACAGCGAGGTCTGGCTCGATTACACGGGCGTGCGTCGGGTGCGCTTCCGGGCCGGAACGGATTGCCCTTCCGCAGTGCTGGCGCAGGCACGATCGCTGTTCGATCCCGCTGCCGGCTGGACCCTGCAGCAAGAGCGCCAGCGCGGACTGGAGCGCCTGCTGCGTGTTGCCCAGGAGCACGACCACGAGCTCAAGTGCCACGACGACGTCTGGCAGTTCATCGCTCAGATCCGTGACGGCGAACACCGGCATGCGGTGCTGGCCAAGGCGTATCCGAAGGGCGCCAGCGACCCGGCCCTGGGCAGCCTGCTGAAGGTCAAGCTCTACCCGTTCCAGGCCGAAGGCGCGCTGTTCGCCGCGCGCGCGGGCCGAGTGCTGATCGGCGACGACATGGGGTTGGGCAAGACGATTCAGGCCATCGCCGCGGCCGAGCTCTTCGCCCGTCACTTCGGCGTGCAGCGCGTGCTGGTCGTGTGCCCCACTTCGCTCAAGCATCAGTGGAAGAAAGAGATCGCGCGCTTCACCGAACGCGAGGCGATGGTCATTCACGGGCTGCGACCGCGACGCCAGCTGCAGTACCGCGACCAGAGCTTCTGCAAGATCACCCACTACGAGACGCTCGCCCGAGACGCCGACCTGATCGCCGCATGGGCGCCCGAGCTCGTGATCGCCGACGAGGCGCAGCGGATCAAGAACTGGAACACCATCGCCGCGCGCGCGTTGAAGCGCATTGCCAGCCCCTATGCGGTCGTGCTGACGGGCACGCCGCTGGAGAACCGGCTGGAGGAACTGGTCTCGATTGTGCAGTTCGTCGACCAGCACCGGCTCGGCCCCACGTGGCGGCTGCTCGACGAGCACCAGTTGCGCGACGAAGCGGGCCGCGTGATCGGCTACCGAGCGCTCGACCGGATCGGCCAGACGCTTGCCGCCGTGATGCTGCGCCGACGCAAGGCCGAGGTGCTCGCACAACTGCCCGAACGGGTGGACAACCGCATCTTCGTCCCGCTTACGCCCGAGCAGCGCGTGCATCACGACGAGAACGGCGACATCGTCGCCCGCATCGTCGCGCGTTGGCGCAAGACCGGCTACCTGTCGGACGCCGACCAGCGCCGTCTGCGCTGCGCATTGCAGAACATGCGGATGTCCTGCAACAGCACCTGGCTTCTCGATCGCGAGACCGACCACGGCAACAAGGTCGACGAGCTGATGACGTTGCTCGACGAGCTGTTCGAAGACGCAACGGCGAAGGCCGTGGTCTTCAGCCAGTGGCTGGGCACCCACGAGCTGATCGCCCGTCGCCTGGCGCAACGCGACTGGGGCCATGTGCTCTTCAGCGGCCTCGTCCCGGGCAATCAGCGCGGCGCGCTGGTCGAGCGCTTCCACACCGATCCTCGCTGCCGGCTGTTCCTGTCCACCGATGCCGGCGGCGTCGGGCTCAACCTGCAACATGCCGCCGCGGTGGTCGTCAACATGGACCTGCCGTGGAACCCGGCGGTGCTGGAGCAGCGCATCGGACGCGTGCACCGGATGGGCCAGTCGCGCGGCGTGCAGGTGGTCAACTTCGTCGGCCAGGGCAGCATCGAGGAGGGCATGCTCTCGGTGCTGGCGTTCAAGAAGTCGCTGTTCGCCGGGGTGCTCGACGGCGGCGAGCGCGAAGTGTTCCTGCAGGGCACGCGCCTGTCCAAGTTCATGGAGAGCGTCGAGCAGGTCGCCGGCGCGATGGGCGAGGCCGACGCGGACCCTGTGGGCGAACCGACGCCGGCATCCGGCGCGGTCGCTGCGGACGGTGCAGCGGTCGGCCGGTCGCAGGTGTCCGACGCAGATTCGGCAACGTCAGCCGGGGACTCCCGACTCACGCCGGATGAAACCTCGGCATCGCCTGCGGCAGCGCCAGCCCAATCCGCCCGGCCGGCCGATCCCTGGGTGGCCATCCTCGAAGCGGGGGCGGCAATGCTGCAAGGATTGGCCACGGCGCGTGGCTCGACCGGCGACGCGGCGAGTGGGCCGCCGGTCGCGATCGAGCGCGATCCGATCACCGGCCAGGTCAGCGTGCGGCTGCCACTGCCCGACGCCGCCGTGCTGCAGCGGCTGGCCAAGGCGTTCGAGCCCTGGCTGAAGTGAACAGGCCCTAACGCGCCAGTCCCAGCGCGTCCCACAGAAACTGGTAGGAGATCTGCCGCCGCCCCTGCTGCGCCGCCTGCTGCGCCTCGCCCTCCTCGTAGCTGCGCAGCAGTCCCTTGACGCGCTCCAGCCCGGCCTCGTTGCGGATCGCATCGCGCGGGGTCCGGTTGCCCAGTGCCGGGATCGGCTCGTCGGCCCAGCGGGCGTAGCTGCGGCGGATGGCGCCCTCGATGATGCCGGCGGCGACTTCGGGATCGAGCCCCGCGGGCAGGCCGGGTTCTGGCGCGTGCTGCTGCCCTAACGCGCCCGGCCGCGACAGCACGCCCTTCAAATCGGACACTTCCTGCAACCGGAAGCGAACCGCTTCGCCGGCGAGCGCGTCGAACCAGCGCCGCCCTTCCTCGGCGAGCTTCGCCGTCCGATACAGCACCGACACCCGGCTCGCCGCTTCGTTCGCGGTGACGACCGCCCGCGCACGCACCTGGCCGTCGGCGTCCTCGCGCAAACGGGTCCAGCCGGCGGCGCGGTCGCCGTCCACGTCGCTCTGCGCGGCGAGCGCCGCCGCCAGCGCCGGCCAGTCGGAGACGTCGTAGTGATCGGTGGTCGGCACCAGCGGCTCGCCGGTCGATGCGTCCATGATGTCCGGGATCCTCGGCGGCAGCAGAAGCTGCTCCAGCCAGCAGTCGATGATCGTGAGTCCGGTCAGCATCGCGTCGTCGTCGCTTTCCCGCGGGTCGTCGCCCGGGTCTTCCGTGTTCGCTTCCCCGTCCTCGTCCTCGGCGGCAAGCAGCGCACCGAGCGTGGCCTGCGCGCCCAGACGCGAGAACGGATAGACCGCGCCGGAGAGCTGGTGCCCTCCGTCGACCTCCATCACCCGGGCGCCGATGCTCATGCCCGGACGCAGCGTCTGGCTGCCGGATCGCTCGGTGACGACCACCGGGTCCGCTTCGCGATCCAGCGCGTCGCAGAGCGTAATCGTCGCGCCCGGCACCACGTCGGTCACGTCGTAGAGGCGCAGCGGCCGCTGCGCGAGCTGCGCAAGCCAGGCTCGCTGCGCCACCGACAGCAGCGGCCCGCGCGGGCCCTGCAGGAGGTCGGCGACACGCACGAACTTGCCCTTGACCTCGATGTCGCCCTCGGCGAGCAGCCATTCGGTGAGATTGATCTGGATCTGGGTCCACAGCTCGCTGTCGAGCGCTGCCAGCGCCTCCTGCGCCTGCTCGTCGTCGTCGAACAATCCATCGATCGCATCGTCGAGCGCCATCGTCAGTGCCGCGCCGAATGCCCTCCGATGATGCTGGCCGAGCCACGCCATCGCGCGTGCAACGGCGTTCTCGTGCGAATCGAGCGCCGCACCCGGCGTCGCGTCGCCGCGACCGCAGCAATTCTTGTACTTTCGTCCGCTGCCGCAGGGGCAGGATTCGTTGCGGCCGATCTTGTCGGTCATGTCTCGCCCTTCCTCGGGCCCGGCCACAGCCGGAGAGGACTCGATTGTAGCGGCCGTACCCGCACTGCCGGGCGTCCGGCAGAACGCTTCGCGCGCGCCACGGGGCGTTTCGGATCGCGCTTTACCGGTTTCGTCGCATGCGGCTTGAGCCTGCCGATCGCCCCGCCTAGAGTCGGCGCCATGGCAGGGAGCATCGACCCCGCCACCGTCCCCGGGAACGCCGGGGCGATCCGCGAGAGAAGGAGCGAACATGCGCTACGAACCCTTGAGCCGCACCCGGAAGACCGTCTTCGCCGGCGTCGCCGCGATCGTCACTGCGGGGCTCGTCAATGTGATCGCGTCCGGATTCCTGCCGTCGGACGACACCGCGCTGCGCGAGCGCCAGGCGTTCCTCGAGGCACGCTTCGAGGCGCTGCGGATCGCCCGCGACATCGCGTCCGGCGAGGTGCGCCAGGCGGCCGCCCCGGCGACCACGTTCGCGCACTGACCCGCAGTCCCCGTCCTGGCGCGGCGCCCGACGTCGCGCCAGGACGACCGGGCGCTGCGCGCCCTTCCTCCCAAGAGCGCCGGCCCGTGCCGGCCGCGCTCCTCCATCGCCTGCCAAGGCGGCCGCCCTTGCGGCTCCCGCGCGCTTCGTCCGGGGGCCTCCCGGCACGGGTGCAGGTTATGATGGCCGCCGTGCGCGAGTGCGGCGGCTGCGGTGCCGGCCAGAAGCCATCGCGCCGTCGATCCGTTCCGCTCGGCCTCGCGATGACCGCCTGCCCCAACTGCGCCCAGCCGATGCGCTCCCTCGCGTTCCGCGCGCCGCTGACTGCGGCGCCGGTCGAGGTCGACGCCTGCAGCGCCTGCCAGCTGTTCTGGTTCGACCGCGCCGAGAGCCTCTCGCTCGACCGCGCGGCGGTGCGCGCGCTGTTCGACGTCGTCGCCGCCGCCGCGCGCGAAGAGCGCCGGCCGCTGCGCACGACGCACGCCTGCCCACGCTGCCGCAAGTCGCTGCTGTTCACGCACGACGTCCAGCGCAGCACCCGCTTCACCTACTGGCGCTGCGCAAACGGGCACGGCCGGCTGACCGGTTTCCACGCGTTCCTTCGCGAGAAGAACTTCCTGCGCGAGCCTTCGGCGGCCGAGCTCGCGCGGCTCCGGGAGCACGTGCGGCAGGTGAACTGCTCGCAGTGCGGCGCGCCGATCGATCTCGTGCACGAGACTGCCTGCGGCCACTGCCGCGCACCGATTGCGCTGATCGACCCGGAGGGCGTGGCGCGGACGCTGCGCGAGCTCGAATCGTCGGCGCCTGCCGGAACACCGATGCCCGGCGCCGACGCGCGCGCGGCGATGGCGCAGGCGATGCTCGACGCGCTCACCGCCGGCGAGCGGGAGGCGCGCCGCGAGGAGCGGCGCGGCGTCGATCTCGTCGCGCTCGGCGCCGGGGCGCTGGCGACACTGGCCTCGCTCTGGCTGCGCTGAACCGCTGTCCGCAGCGGCCCGGCGGCGCGCTTCGCGCGGCCCCGGGTCACGACTCCGCGTCGAGCCCCTGCTGCACCATGTCGGCGGCGCGCAGCACCGCGCGCGCCTTGTTCTGCGTCTCGGTCCACTCCGACTCGGGCACCGAGTCGTGGACGATGCCCGCCCCCGCCTGCACGTAGAGCACGCCGTCGCGGATCACCGCGGTGCGGATGGCGATCGCCGTGTCCATGTCGTCCTGGAACGACAGGTAGCCGACGGCGCCGGCGTAGGCGCCGCGCTTCGTCGGCTCGAGCTCGTCGATGATCTCCATCGCCCGCACCTTCGGCGCGCCGCTGACGGTGCCCGCGGGGAATGCCGCGCGCAGCACGTCGATCGCGTTGAGCCCGGGACGCAGCCTGCCCTCGACGTTGGAGACGATGTGCATCACGTGCGAATAGCGCTCGACGACCATCCGGTCGGTGAGCGCGACGGTCCCGGTCTGCGCGACGCGCCCCACGTCGTTGCGGCCGAGGTCGACCAGCATCACGTGCTCGGCGATCTCCTTCGGGTCGGCGAGGAGCTCCTGGGCGAGCTTCTCGTCGGCCTCGCGGGTGGCACCCCGGGGCCGCGTGCCGGCGATCGGGCGCAGCGTCACCGTGTCGCCCTCCTTGCGCACCAGGATCTCGGGCGAGGCGCCGACGACGTGGAAGTCGCCGAAGTCGTAGAAGAACATGTACGGCGACGGGTTGAGCGAGCGCAGCGCCCGGTAGAGCGACAGCGGCGACGCGGCGAACGGGCGCGCGAGCCGCTGCGACAGCACGACCTGCATGATGTCGCCGGCGGCGATGTACTCTTTGGCGCGGACGACCGCCGCCTTGAAGCCCTCGGCGCCGAACTCGCTCTCCGCCGCGGTGAGCGGCATCGCGGTCTGGAACGGGATCGACACCGGCGCGCGCAGCTTGCGCCGCAGCTCGGTCAGGCGCGCGGTCGCCGCGGCGTGCGCGCCCGGCACCGCGGGATCGGCGAACACGATCAGGTAGATCTTGCCGGCGAGATTGTCGACGACGGCGAGTTCCTCGGTGAGCAGCAGCAGCACGTCGGGCACGCCGGCGAGGCCGGGTGCCGCCGGCGGCGCGGTGTGCGCGAGCTTCGCCTCGATGTAGCGGACGGTGTCGTAGCCGAAGAGGCCGGCGAGCCCGCCGCAGAAGCGCGGCAGCCCGGCCCGCGGCGCGACACGGTAGCGGCGCATGAACTCGCCGATGAACGCCAGCGGGTCGCCCTCGTGCCGTTCGACGACCACGCCGCGGTCCTCGACCTCGATCGCCGTGCCGCGCGCGCGCAGCGCGACCTTCGCCGGCAGGCCGATGAACGAGTAGCGTCCGAAGCGCTCGCCGCCGACGACCGACTCGAGCAGGAACGAGTACTTCTCGCCGGCGAGCTTCACGTACAGCGACAGCGGCGTGTCGAGGTCGGCGAACGACTCCAGCACCAGCGGGATGCGGTTGTAGCCCTGGGCGGCGAGCGCGTCGAATTCTTGCGGGTTCATGGCACGGCGACCGGTTCGGTGACGGGGTGCCGCCGACGGCGGCGACGGGATGTCCGGCGGGTGCGCGGCGCGCCCGCGGACGCTGGCGTGTCAGCCTCGCCGGCGCGGGCGCCCGTGGCAGGGGCAGGCGTGCGGGGCGGCGGCAGGCGGGCGGCTCACGGCGTTCGCGGCGGAAGGGGCCGCACGCGCAGCGCGACGTCGAGAAGCGACGGGACTATACCATCGGCGTCGATGTTCTCGACCGGCTCGCCCTCGTTGTAGCCGTAGGGCAGGATCAGCACCGGGCACCCGGCCGCCCGCGCCGCCTGCGCGTCGTTGGTCGAGTCGCCGACCATCAGCAGCTGCGCCGGGGCGACGCCCAGCCGTGCGGCGACGTGCAGCAGCGGATCCGGCGCGGGCTTCTTCGCCGGCAGGTCGTCGCCGCCGACGAGCACACGGAAGTAGCCGGTGAGCCCCGCGTGATCGAGGTGCGGGCGCACGAACCGCGTCGCCTTGTTGGTGATCACCGCCAGCGGCAGCCCCATCGCCTGCAGGCGATCGAGTCCCTCGCGCACCCCGGGGTAGAGCCGCGTCTCGCGCCCGAGCAGCGACGCGTAGTGCGCCTGGTAGCGGGCGAGCGCCGCCGCCAGCTCGTCGTCGTCGACCACGGCCGGCGAGGTGCCGAAGGCGCTGGCGAGCGCTCGCCGCACCAGGTTCGGCATGCCCTTGCCGACGAGGTCGCGGATCTCCGCCTTGGGCAGCGCCGGGTAGCCCATCTCGCCGAGCAGCGCGTTGATCGCCGCGGCGAGGTCGTGGATGGTGTCGAGCAGCGTGCCGTCGAGGTCGAAGGCGATCGCGCCGACGTCGAACACCCGGACGGAACTCGCGTCGGACACGATCAGGCGCTCCCGCCGGCCGCGGCCGCGGCGACCGCCGCGCGCATCGCGGCGATCGTCGCGCGGTAGTCGGGCACGCCGAAGATCGCCGAGCCGGCGACGAAGGTGTCGGCGCCCGCGCGGGCGACCGTGCCGATGTTGTCGACCTTGATGCCGCCGTCGACCTCGAGCAGCACCGACCGGCCGGTACGTTGCTGCACGGCGTCGATCCGCCGGCGCACCGCCTCGATCTTGGCCAGCGTGTGCGGAATGAACGACTGGCCGCCGAAGCCCGGGTTCACCCCCATCACGAGCACGAGGTCGAGCTTGTCGAGCGTGTAGTCGAGCCAGTCGAGCGGCGTGGCCGGGTTGAACACGAGGCCTGCGCGGCACCCGCAGTCGCGGATGAGCCCGATCGTGCGGTCGATGTGCAGGGAGGCCTCGGGGTGGAAGCTGATGATCGCGGCGCCGGCCTTGGCGAAGTCGGGAATGATGCGGTCGACCGGCTTCACCATCAGGTGCACGTCGATCGGAACCGTCGCGTGCCGCTTGATCGCGTCGCAGACCAGCGGGCCGATCGTGAGGTTGGGCACGTAATGGTTGTCCATCACGTCGAAGTGGATGAGGTCGGCGCCGGCGGCGATCACCGCGCGCACCTCCTCGCCCAGGCGGGCGCAGTCGGCCGAGAGGAGCGAAGGTGCGATTTTGCAGTCGGGCATCGTTATAATCGCCGGATCGTTGACGGGGAATGCGGGTCGAAGCGATGGAAGGGCGCGAGAAGTACCGGATCGAGGTCGACGCCAAGGCGCGCTACGTCGCCGAGCAGTCGGACCCGTCGCGCAACCACTACGTGTTCGCGTACACGATCACGATCACCAACACCGGCAGCACGGCCGCGCAGCTCGTCAGCCGCCACTGGTTCATCACCGACGGCGAGCACAACGTCCAGGAAGTGCAGGGGCAGGGCGTGGTCGGCCAGCAGCCGCGGCTCGAGCCCGGCGAGTCGTTCGAGTACACGAGCGGCGCGACGCTGCCGACGCCGGTGGGCACGATGCACGGCAGCTACCGTATGGTCGCCGCCGACGGTGCCGCGTTCGAAGCGCCGATCCGCACGTTCACGCTGTCGGTGCCGCGCGTTCTGCACTGATCGCCCCAGGCGCCGGCCTGCGGTTCACCGCAGGTCGCGCGGGTCGTCCCGGTCCGCCCGCGGCCGTTTCGCTTTCGGCCACATGGTCCACGCCACGATGAGCACCGCCAGCAGCAGCGCGACCAGCGCCTCGAGCAGGATCCAGCCCACGCCGCGATGCTCCGATCATCGCCGCCGGGCCGGCCGGCGCCTCGTCGCCGGGCTCGCCGCCTGCGCCGCACTGTGGTTGTCGAGCTGTACCACGGTTGCCCCGCCTCCCGCCGAAATCACCACGGCGCCGCCCGCCGCGCCCGCCCTGCCGCCGTCGCTCCCGGCGCAGTTCGTCGCCGTCGACTGGGCCGCGCTCCCCGGCTGGCCCGACGACGACGTCGCCGCGGCGTGGCCGGCGTTTCGCGTCGGCTGCCCCGCACTCGTCGCCGCGCCGGCAACCAGGCCGGCCTGGCAGCGGGTCTGCGACCTCGGCGCCAGCGTCGATGCGCGGCAGCGCGGGGAGGTGCGCGCGTTCTTCGAAAGGCATTTTACCCCCTACGCGGTGCGCGGTGCCGACGGCCGCGACACCGGCATGGTGACCGGCTACTACGAGCCCCTGCTCCTCGGCAGCCGCGCGCGCACGGGCCGCTTCGGCGTCGCGTTGTACGCGCCGCCCGACGATCTTCTCACCGTCGACCTCGCCGCGCTCCACCCGGAGCTCAAGGACAAGCGGGTGCGGGCCCGGGTCGAGGGCCGGCGCGTGGTTCCCTACTGGACCCGCAGCGAGATCACCGCCGGAGCCGCCGCGGTGGCCGGGCGGGAGCTGGTCTGGGTCGAGAACCCGGTCGAGGCGTTCTTCCTCGAGATCCAGGGTTCCGGCCGCGTCGCGCTGGCCGACGGCAGCGTGATGCGCGTGGGCTACGCCGACCAGAACGGGCACCCGTACCGCTCGATCGGCCGGGTCCTGATCGAGCGCGGCGACCTCACCCCCGAGCGGGCGTCGATGCAGGGCATCCGCGACTGGGGGCGCCGCAATCCCGACAAGCTCCCCGCGCTGCTCAACGAGAACCCGAGCTTCGTGTTCTTCCGCGAAGTCCCGCCGCCGGCGCGCGGCAGCCTCGAGGCGGCGATCGACGGCCCGATCGGCACGCTGGGCGTGCCGCTCTTGCGCGAGCGCACGATCGCCGTCGACACCCGGTCGATCCCGCTGGGCGCGCCGGTCTTCCTCGCGACCACCCATCCGCTGACCACGCGGCCCCTGCAGCGACTGGTGCTGGCCCAGGACACCGGCGGCGCGATCCGCGGCGCCGTGCGTGCCGACTACTTCTGGGGCTTCGGCGACGCCGCCGGGCGCGAGGCCGGCCGGATGCGACAGGACGGCCGGATGTGGCTCATCTGGCCGAAGGACGTGCCGCTCGGGCGGCCGTGACCCGTTCGGGGCAGTTTTGCTGCAACGCAACAGGTTTGCTATGATGCTCGCACAATAATTGCATCTGCCAGGAGGCCGCGTCCCCGTCACTCCGGAGTTGACGACCATGCACGCCATCCGCAACCTCGCCCCGGCGCTGTCACCGAACCGTGCGCCCGCGGCGATCCCGGTCCACCCCACCTTCCTCACCCAGTCCGGCCACGTCTTCCACTTTGCCTTGCCCGGGCATTCGATGCTGTCGGTCGAGGACATCGCCCACAGCCTGGCCAACCTGTGCCGCTTCGGCGGTCACACCACGCCGTTCTACTCGTTCGCCCAGCACGCCGTGCTGACCTCGCGGCTGGTGCCGCCGAAGGACGCGCTGGCGGCGCTGTTTCACGACGCCCCGAAAGCCGTGCTCGGCAACGTGCAGACCGCGCTGAAGCCGCTCCTGCCGGATTACTGTGCGCTGGAAGCACGGGTGCTGCAGGCCATTCACCAGAAACTGCACCTGCCGTGGCCGGCGCCGGCTTCCATCCGGAACGCCGGACTCATCCTGCGCGCTACCGAACGCCGAGACCTGCTGCCGCCACACGAGATGGAATGGCCGGAGCTCGCGGGCGTGACCCCGCTGCCCGAGCGCCTGGTTCCGCTGCCGCCCGAGGCAGCGCGCGAAGCATTCCTGCAGCGATACCAGGAACTGACGGTGCAGCGCGGGACGCTCTGCCTCGTCTGACCGTCGGCACCGATCCGGCGGCGCGCCGGCGCAGGGCTCGGGTTGCTTCTGCCGCGACGCGGCCGCTTCCGACTCAGGTCGCGGCGGGCACAAGAGGGAGATCGGCCCGCCGAGTATAGGCACATCGTGCCCGCGTTGGCCGGCACGATGGCACCGTCCGGCGCTTCCAATACACCTTCACCCGGGGCTGCCGCGGCCCCGCAGCGGCCGCCGAGTCTCCCCGGCGCCCTGGCGCTCCCGGTCAGCCTGGACACGTCACGTTGCGCTCGACCACGCGCCAGGGGCGCTGGATCGACCATTCCTGGGTGACGGTGTAACTCACCTGTAATCGCTACCACGCCGCGCCCGTCGTAGATTCGTGGCGATGAAGCCCTTGTCTCAAACGCTTGTACCGCCGAACGGCGCAACGGCGCCGGGTGGCCGCGAGAAAGAAAGAACGAACGTTCGGCGGCGGATTGCGCGCGCTGAACCGTTCCCGCCGCGCACGAACGCGCGATCGGCGGGCAAGCGCAGCCGGCATGCGGCCAGCGCAGATTCCGGCAACCAGGAGGGTAACCGCATGATGGACATCCGGAAGTGGGGGCTTGCATCGTTCCTTTCCCTGCTGCTGCTGGCGGGACAAGCTCGCGCGGCACCCGAGGTTGGCTGGTGGTGGAACGAGGCCGAGAGCGGGCGTGGCTACACGATGGAGGTGCAGGGAGACAAGCTCTTCATCGTCGCATTCATGTACGACGATGCCGGCCATCCCGTCTGGTACTACTCCGCCGGCACGATGGCCACGCCGACGACCTATGCCGGTCCCTGGCTGCAATTCGCGGACGGGCAGACGCTGACGGGCCCCTACCGTCCGCCGGGTGAGCCTGTCGTCGTAGGTGAGCTGGACCTCGAATTCAAGGCGCCGGACGAGGCGACGCTGACGTTCCGGGACGCCGCCACCGCGACCGGGCCCCGCGCCGACCTGAAGAAGGGGCCCAAGATCATCCAAATCAAACGCCAGTTCAGGACGAACAAGCCTTCCGCTGCCCGTCGAGGATGAGACCCGACTTTGACAGTCGCTGGACACACGAAGGCGAATTTTGTCGACGCAACAAGGGTTTGCGGCGGGGTGCCGAAATGGCCGTGTATCTAGGCGGTCAGGCCAGGGCGAGGATCGGCGGCGACTTGGGAATCTGCAGTGCTTTCAAGCGCTTGGTCGCATTCGGCGACGGCTCGGTGACCTGCCAGACGGTGCCGTTGACGCTCGACAATTGCGCCAACTTGATCGGCTTGAGATCGTCCCGGAGGTTGCGCCAAGTGTCGCCGCAGGCCTGCTCGGCGACGCGCTCGAGCAGGAGGGCGAGCACGGTCAGCGAGACGTGGGCGTGAATGCGATGCGGCGCCCAGTGGTAGACCGGCCGCAGGCGCAGCCCGCTCTTCAACGTCTGCCACGCCTGCTCGACCCGCTGCAACTGCTTGTAGCCGAGCGCGAGATCGGCCGCGGACAAGGTGTCGTCGTTGCTGTGGACGACGAACTTGCCGTCGAGCTTGGCCAGTTCGGCGATGCGGCCGGCGTCGATCCGCGGTTGCCCGGTCTTGGTGAAGCGCAGGTAGTGGCCGTAGCGCCCGGAGGCGCGCAGCTCACAGACGCGCTTGCCGTGGGTGTGCCCGGCTTGGATGGAAAGCGACTCGATCTCGGCGGCGAGCTCGGCCAGGACCTGCTCGCGGTGCCGGCGCTGCCGCTCGGCTTCCTGCGGGTTATGGCAGACGACGTAGCGGCGCCGGCGCTCACCGTCGCCGACGGTGACTTCCTTGACCGCGAGGTTCTCCGCCACCTGCTGGTAGCGGCCCGGGCGGGTGAGCACCTCAGTGGCGACTTCGCCCCCGCCGTGGATCGGCATGCAGACGATGTACTTGCCGCCGGCCCGGGCGAGCGTCTCCAGGTTCGCCTTCGACACCATGCCGGCGTCGCCGACGAACACGCAGCGGCTCAGCTGCCAGCCCTTGAGGTCGGCCTTGACCTTGGCCACCGTCGTCACGTCGACGGTGTTGCCGGGGAAGATCCAGTGCCGCACCGGGAAGCCGTCGCGGGTGACCGCGAGGCCGATCACGATCTGCGGCACGTCGCTGCGCCCGTTCTTGGCGTGGCCCCGCTGGCGCAGCGCCCGGTAGGTCTTGCGCCCGGCCGCGACGCTGCCGTGCACTTCGTCGCCCTCCGCACCAACATCCGCCTCGTCGACCTCGAAGTGCAGCGAGGTGGTGTCGTAGAACACCAGCTCGACATCGAGGTTGAGCAGATCGGCCAGCCGGTAGTACAGCGCCTCCTCGATCGCCTCGCGCTGCGCCTCCAGCACGTCCATCGCCCGGTACAGGTGCTGCAGCGACAGCGCTTGCGTCCCCTCGATGCGGACATCCTCCTGCAGCCATTGCGTGTAGCAGTACAGCTTGGACGCCGGCGCCAGCGCCCGGTTGGCGACCATGGCGAACAGCGCGCGTTCCACGTCGAAGTCGAACTTGCGCCCGGCCAGAACCGCGGCGAGCACCTGGGGCAGCCCCAGCCGACGCCACAACTGCTCCAGCACGTACAGGTCGCCGTAGCTCCAGGCATTGACGACCTGCCAGTCGGGATTGGCGGCGACGATCTCCTCCGGCGCACAGCGCCGAAGGATGCTGCGCGCCAAGCGGCGCAGGCGCTCGGTGCTGGCCGGGTCGTCGCCGCGGCCGCAGTTGTAGACGATCTGCACCCGGGCCCGGCGCTGCTCCGGGTCCCACACGTTCTCGGCCAGTTGCAGGTGGGTCAGGACCGAGCCGTCGGCGCGCTTCTGCCGGGATTCGCGCAGGTACATGTACGCAATGGTACGGCTGCACCACGGGCTATACAAGCCCCGTCCGCTCAATCCATGTATCTAGGGATTTGCGTGAAAATCAGCGGCGCCCAACGCGCAACTCATTGAATCCATTCGCCCCGGACCGCGCCCCACCCCCTTCATGTGCCCGGCAACTGTCAAACTCGGGTTCTACTGGCCGGTGCCGGAGGTCGCATCGCGCCTGTGTGCGCAGGCGCTGGCTGCCGGCATGGACGTCGACTACGTGCGCAGCATCATCCGCACACGCGGGCTGGCGCCGCCCGCCGATGCGCCCGGCAGCTGGCCGTGGGCATGCCGCATCGCCGTGCTGGGCGGTTTCCGGGTCGAGCTGGACGGCGGGCGCCTCCTCACCGAGCGAACGCGATCCCCAGGCAAGCCGCTGGAGTTGTTGCGGGCCATCGTCGCCCTGGGCGGCCGGCAGGTCGATGTGGATCGGCTGGTGCGGATGCTGTGGCCGGGCGAGGGTCGCGTCGGTGCGCGCAGCGCATTCAACGTCACGCTGCTGCGATTGCGGCGGCAGTTGCGTACGGAGGACCTCCTGCCGACTTCCGACACTGGTGTCTCCCTCAACCCGCGCCTGGTTCAGGTCGACCGGCGGCAACTCGAAGCCTGCCTGGCCGCCGCCGAGACGGCCTCCGAAGACCGCACGCGCGACGTGATGGACGCGGTGGTCGACCGCTATCCGGGCCCGCTGCTGCCGGAGGACTCGACGCCATGGGTCGAGGCCGAACGCGCTCGCCTGCGGCTGCGGGTGGATGCGGTACTCGCGAAGGGCGCGTCGCGTCTTTCGCTGCGCGAGCGGGGCGTCGTCCTCTCGCGCGTCCTTGCCGCGGATACGGCGCTGCCGCTGGTCGCCGCAGAGCTGCGGGAGGTCACGCAGGCCCTGCGGTGACAACGCCTGGTGCCAGCACATCCTCGGCCTGGCGGTCGGCGTGGTACGACGAGCGCACCAGCGCGCCCACCGCCGCGTTGCGGAAACCCATCGCCAGCGCCTCGCGCTCGAACAGCGCGAAGGTGTCCGGGTGCACGTAGCGGCGCACCGGCAGGTGGCCGCCGGTGGGCTGCAGGTACTGGCCGACGGTCAGCATGTCGACGTCGTGCGCGCGCAGGTCGCGCATCACGGCGAGGATCTCGTCGTCGGTCTCGCCGAGTCCGACCATGAGTCCCGATTTGGTCGGGATCCCCGGCAGGCGCTCCTTGAACGCGCGGAGGAACGCGAGCGAGTGCGCGTAGTCGGCCCCGGGCCGCGCCTCGCGATAGAGCCGCGGCACCGTCTCCAGGTTGTGGTTCATCACGTCGGGCGGCGCCTGCACCAGCGCGTCGAGCGCGCGCTCCATGCGGCCGCGGAAATCCGGCACCAGCACCTCGATCCGGGTGTGCGGCGAGTGCTCGCGCACCGCGCGGATGCAGTCGGCGAAGTGCCCCGCGCCGCCGTCGCGCAGGTCGTCGCGGTCGACGCTGGTGATCACGACGTACTGCAGCCGCATCGCGGCGATCGTGCGCGCGAGGTTCAGCGGCTCGTCGGCGTCGAGCGGCAGCGGCCGGCCGTGGCCGACGTCGCAGAACGGGCAGCGCCGCGTGCAGATGTCGCCCATGATCATGAAGGTCGCCGTGCCCTTGCTGAAGCACTCGCCGATGTTCGGGCACGAGGCCTCCTCGCAGACGGTGTGCAGACGGTGCTTGCGCAGGATCTTCTTGATCTCGGCGAAGCGCGGCGACGAGGCGGCGCGCACGCGGATCCACTCGGGCTTCGGCAGCCGCGGCGCGGCGACCACCTTGATCGGGATCCGCGCGGTCTTCGCCTCGCCCCGGTGCTTGATGCCGGCGGCGTTGGCGCGGCCGCGGTCGGTGGTGTCGTCGTTCATCGTGGTTCCCGGATCGATTCAGTGTCCGCCGCGCGGCGCGCGGAGGTGCGCGGCCAGCACGGGTGCCAGTGCCGCGCCGGCGGCCTCGACGCTCGTCTTGACGCCGAAGTCCGCGAGCTGCGTCACCGCGAGTCCCCGCTGGCCGCAGGGGTCGATGTCGGCGAACGGCGAGAGGTCCATCGCGACGTTCACGCTGACGCCGTGGTAGGTGCAGCCGCGGCGGACCTTGAGCCCCAGCGCCGCGATCTTCGCCTCGCCGCCGTCGCGCCGCACGTAGACGCCGGGCGCCGCCGGCTTGCCGTGCGCGACGATGCCGAAGGTACCGAGCCACTCGACCACCGCCGCCTCGATCGCGCGCACCATCTCGCGCACGCTCAAGGCCGAGTGCCTCAAGTCGTAGAGCAGGTAGGCGACCAGCTGCCCGGGCCCGTGGTAGGTGACCTGGCCGCCGCGGTCGACCTTGAGCACCGGGATGCCGTTGTCGCGCAAGAGGTGCTCGCGCCGGCCGGCGAGTCCCAGCGTGTAGATCGGCGGGTGCTCGGTGAGCCAGATCTCGTCCGCCGCGTCCGGCGCGCGGGCGTCGGTGAACGCCTGCATCGCGCGCCAGGTCGCCTCGTAGGCGGTGCGGCCGAGCGCCCGGATGACGGGGCCGGTCATCAGAGCACCATCGACACCAGCGGGTGCGACGAGAGGTCCCGGTACAGGTTGTCGAGCTGCTCGCGCGAAGTGGCGTTGATCGTACAGGTCACCGACAGGTAGTTGCCGGCCGACGACGCGCGCATCTCGACGGTGGCGCTGTCGAAGTCGGGCGCGTGGTGCAGGACCACGGCGACGACCGCCTGCGCGAAGCCGTCGGTGCGCCGGCCCATCGTCTTGATCGGGAAGGCGCAGGGAAAACTCAGCAGCGACTCGGGTGCCGGCGGCTCGGGGGTCATCGTCGTTCCTCGACGGCTACTATGGGGGCGCGACGGGGCCGGCGCAACCCGCGCCGGCGGCAGGGTCTTGCCGGCGACTGGGAATCCCGGCGGGGCGCTGCTACCATCCGCGCTTTCCCGCCAACGACGCCGCGCCACGACGCGGCGCCTCCCCGGTGCCGATGCACTCCCCCCGCCTGCGCGCGGCCTTCAGCGAACGCGAGCTGCGCGACGCCCTCGGCGAGTTCGCGACCGGCGTGACCATCATCGCGACCCGCTCGCCCGCGGGCGAGCTCGCGGGCTTCACCGCGAACTCGTTCAACTCGGTCTCGCTCGACCCGCCACTCGTCGTCTGGAGCCTCAATCGCCGCGCCTCGCCGCTCGCGGCGTTCGAATCCTGCGCCGCCTACGGCATCAGCGTGCTCACCCGCGCGCAGCGCGCGCTCGCGCTGCGTTTCGCCGAAGCGCTGCCCGACCGTTTCGCCGGCGTGCCGCACCGGATCGGCGCGCACGGCGCGCCGCTGATCGAGGGCTGCAGCGCGTGGTTCGAGTGCCGCCACCACAGCATGACGCCCGCCGGCGATCACGTGCTCTTCGTCGGCGAGGTGGTGGCGCTCGGGCACGGCGACGCGCGACCGCCGATGCTCACCTTCCACCGCGGGCGCTTCGGCTCGACCTGAAAGACTGGCCGCAGCCCGCCGCGCGGCACTACGCGCGCCCGGTGCCCGCCTTGAACAGCGCGTGCATCCGCTGGAACACCGGGCCGGGCTTGCCGCCGGCGAACGGCTTGCCGTCGACCGTCGTGATCGCCAGCACCTCCTTGGTCGACGACGACAGCCACCACTCGTCGGCGGCGAAGGCTTCGGCCCGCGGGATCGGGCGGATGGCGAACGGCATGCCGGCGTCGCGCGCGAATTCCTCGGCAGCGCCGTAGGTGATGCCGGGCAGGATGTGGTGGTCCTTCGGCGGCGCGACGATGCAGCCGTCCTTGACGGTGAGCACGTTCGACGCGGAGGCCTCGGTGAGGAAGCCGTCGCGGAACATCACGGTCTCCAGCGCCCCCGCGTCGGCGGCGAACTGGCGCATCAGCACGTTGCCGACCAGCGAGATCGTCTTCAAGTCGCAGCGCTTCCAGCGGTTGTCCTCGGCGGTGACCACCGCGACGCCGTTGGCGAACTGCGCCGGCGACGGCGTGGGCAGCGGGTTGCTCATCATGAACACGGTCGGCGGCACGCCGACCGGGAACGCGTGGTCGCGCTTGGCGACGCCGCGGGTCACTTGGAAGTAGATCGCCTGGTCGTCGAAGTCGTGCTTCGCGATCAGCGTCGTGATGATTCCCTCCCACTCGTCGATCGTGTGCGGATTCGGAAGGCGGATGCCGTCGAGGCTGCGCTGCAGCCGGAGAAGGTGCTCGCGCATCCGGAACGGCTTGCGCCGGTAGACGGGGACGAGCTCGTAGACGCCGTCGCCGTAGATGAACCCGCGGTCGAGCACCGGGATCCGGGCTTCCTCGATGGGGAGATACTGGCCGTTGAGGTAGACGATCATCGCGCGCCTTTCGGAATTGGGAGTCTCACTTGAACCACAGCCGGACCGTGTCCCACGCGCGGCCGAACAGGCTGGCGGGCGGCACGTCGGCGAGCGCCAGCAGCGGGAACTCGCCCAGGGTCGTGCCCTCGAGCGCGACCCTGACGACGCCGATCTTCTGGCCGCGCACGACCGGCGCCACCAGCGGTTCGCTGGCCGTCATCGTGAGCTCGAGCTTCGCCGCCTTGCCCTTGGGCAGCGTCACGTGCTGGTCGGCGAGGAAGCCCGCCGCGACCTCCGGCGCCGCGCCTTTCCATACCCGCAGCGACGACACCGGCTGGCCCGAGGCGTAGAGCTGCACGGTGTCGTACGCCTGGAAGCCGTAGTTGAGGAGCTTCAGGCTCTCGCTCACCCGCGCCGCCTCGGAGGCGGCACCCAGCACCACGGCCACCAGCCGCCGCTCGCCGCGCCTTGCCGAGGAGACGAGGCACCAGCCGGCCGCCTCGGTGTGCCCGGTCTTCACCCCGTCGACGGTCGGGTCGATCCACAGCAGCCGGTTGCGGTTGGGCTGGGTGATGTTGTTGTAGCGGTACTCCTTCAGCGAGTACAGCGGGTAGAAGTCGGGGAAGTCGCGGATCAGCGCGGAGGCGAGCTTCGCGAGGTCGGCCGCCGTCGAATAGTGCTGCGGGTCGGAGAGCCCCGTCGCGTTGGTGAAGCGGGTGTTGGCGAGTCCGAGCCGCTTCGCCTCGGCGTTCATCTTCTCGGCGAACGCCGCCTCGCTGCCGGCGACCGCTTCGGCCAGCGCGATCGACGCATCGTTGCCGGACTGCACGATCATCCCGCGCAGGAGCTCGTCGACCGACACCGCGCGGCGGGGCTCGATGAACATCCGCGAACCCTCGGCGCGCCACGCGCGCTCCGACACGGCGACCGGCTGCGACGGAGTCAGCGTCTTGTCGCGAAGCGCCGCGAACGCGAGGTACGCAGTCATCAGCTTGGTCAGCGACGCGGGATCGCGGCGCTCGTCGGCGTTCTGCGCGACCAGCAGCGCGCCGCTGGTGTGGTCCTGCAGCAGCCAGGCCGCCGCGGCCACGGCCAGGGCCGGGAACGCGAGCAGCGCCAGCAAGGCGAATAGAGAGGTGAGCCGGGACATCGGGGAAGGGGCGACGGGAAACTGCGATTATACGGCGCGCCGCCCGAGCGGCCCGGGCGAGGACGCGGCCGCGGTCCGGCCGGGCCCTCGCCCAGGCCGCTCGGGGGTCACTCCGCGGCGAGCTCGGCGACGGGGATGCAGCTGCAGAAGAGGTTGCGATCCCCGTAGACGTTGTCGATGCGCGCGACCGGCGGCCAGTACTTGTCGGCGGCCGTCGTTCCGGCCGGGAAGGCCGCCTGCTCGCGGCCGTAGGCGTGGCGCCAGTCGTCGGCGCACACGGCCGCCGCCGTGTGCGGCGCGTGCTTCAGCGGATTGTCGTTGCGATCGGCGCGCCCTTCCTCGACGGCGCGGATCTCGGCGCGAATCGCGATCATCGCGTCGACGAAGCGGTCGAGCTCGGCCTTGGGTTCGCTCTCGGTCGGCTCGACCATCAGCGTGCCGGCGACGGGGAAGCTCATCGTCGGCGCGTGGAACCCGTGGTCCATCAGCCGCTTGGCGACGTCGTCGACGGCGACGCCCGACGTCTCCTTCAGCGGCCGCAGGTCGAGGATGCACTCGTGCGCGACCAGCCCTCCGGGGCCCGAATAGAGCACCGGGTAGTGCCCGGACAGGCGCCGGGCGACGTAGTTGGCGGCGAGGATCGCGCTCTCGGTCGCGGCGGTGAGCCCCTCGCCACCCATCATCGTCACGTACATCCACGAGATCGGCAGGATCGAGGCGCTGCCGTAGGGCGCCGCCGATACCGGCCCGATCGCGTCGGCGCCGCGCGGCGCCGCACGGTGGCCGGGCAGGAACCGCGCGAGGTGCGCCGCGACGCCGATCGGCCCGACCCCCGGGCCGCCGCCGCCGTGCGGGATGCAGAACGTCTTGTGCAGGTTGAGGTGCGAGACGTCGGCGCCGAACGCGCCGGGAGCCGCGAGCCCGACCAGCGCGTTCAGGTTCGCGCCGTCGACGTAGACCTGCCCGCCGTGTTCGTGGACGATCTCGCAGATCCGCCTGATGCCGGCCTCGAACACGCCGTGCGTCGACGGGTACGTCACCATGATCGCGGCAAGGTCGTCGCGGTGCGCGCGCGCCTTCGCCTCGAGGTCGGCGAGGTCGACGTTGCCGTCCTTGTCGCAGGCGACGACGACGACCTGCATGCCGGCCATCTGCGCCGAGGCCGGGTTGGTCCCGTGCGCCGACGCCGGGATCAGGCAGACGCTGCGGTGGCCCTCGCCGCGGCTCCGGTGCCAGGCGCGGATCACCAGCAGTCCCGCGTACTCGCCCTGCGAGCCGGCGTTCGGCTGCAGCGACACCGCCGCGTAGCCGGTGGCCGCGCAGAGCATGCGCTCGAGGTCGGCGACGAGCAGGCGGTAGCCTTCGGCCTGGTCGGCCGGCGCGAACGGGTGCAGGTGGGCGAACTCGCGCCAGGTCACCGGCAGCATCTCCGACGTGGCGTTGAGCTTCATCGTGCACGAGCCCAGCGGAATCATCGACCGGTCGAGCGCGATGTCGCGGTCGGCGAGCCGCCGCAGGTAGCGCAGCAGCTGGGTCTCCGAGCGGCAGCGGTTGAACACCGGGTGGGTGAGGAACGCCGACGTGCGCGCGAGCGCCGCCGGCAGCGCCGAGGGCGCCGCGGCGTCGAGGTGTTCGACGGTGAACGGCACGTCGTCGCCGGCGAAGACGTGCCAGATGCGCTCGACGTCGTGGCGGTCGGTCGTCTCGTCGAGCGAAATGCCGAGCGTCGCGCCGTCGACGCGGCGGAAGTTGACCCCCAGCGCGACGCCGTGGTCCAGGATCGACTTCGTCCGCGCGCCGGTGGCGACCGTCAGCGTGTCGAAGAACGCCTCGGTGGGCACGGCGAACCCCAGCCGCAGCAGGCCCGCCTTCAGTATCGCGGTCAGCCGGTGCACGCGGCGCGCGATCGTCCTGAGCCCTTCCGGCCCGTGATAGACCGCGTACATTCCCGCCATCACGGCGAGCAGCACCTGTGCGGTGCAGATGTTCGAGGTCGCCTTTTCGCGCCGGATGTGCTGCTCGCGCGTCTGCAGCGCCAGCCGGTAGGCCGGGTTGCCGGCGGCATCGACGGTGACGCCCACCAGACGCCCGGGCATCGAGCGCTTGAACTCGTCGCGGGTCGCGAGATAGCCGGCGTGGGGACCCCCGTAGCCCATCGGCACGCCGAAGCGCTGTGCCGATCCGACCACCGCGTCTGCACCCCACTCGCCCGGCGGCTTCAGCAGCGTGAGCGCGAGGAGGTCCGCGGCGACGACGACGAACCCGCCGGCGGCGTGGACCGCCGCTGCGAGTGCCCCGAGGTCGCGGACGTCGCCGTCGGCGCCCGGATACTGGAGCAGCACGCCGAACGCCCCCGCGGCCGCGGCGTCTTCGGCCGGGCCGACGACCACCTCGATGCCCAGCGGCTCGGCGCGCGTGCGCACGACGTCCTGCGTCTGCGCGAAGCAGTCGGCGGCGACGAAGAAGCGCCGGCTCGCCCCCGAGGCCATGCGGTGGCACAGCGTCATCGCCTCGGCCGCCGCGGTCGCCTCGTCGAGCATCGACGCGTTGGCGATCGCCATCCCGGTCAGGTCGCAGACCATCGTCTGGAAGTTGATCAGCGCCTCGAGCCGGCCCTGCGAGATCTCCGGCTGGTACGGCGTGTACGCGGTGTACCAGGCGGGGTTCTCGAGGATGTTGCGCAGGATCACGCCGGGGGTGAACGTGCCGTAGTAGCCCTGGCCGATGAAGGACTTCAGCACCCGGTTGTGTGCGGCGATCGACTTCAGGCGCGCAAGCGCCGCCGCTTCGTCGACCGGGCCGGGCAGCGCGAGCGGCGCCTCGACGCGGATCCCCGGCGGCACGATCGCGTCGATCATCTCGCGGCGCGAGCCGAAGCCCAGCGCCCTGAGCATCGCCGCCTGCTCGGCCGGCGTCGTGCCGATGTGCCGGGCGGCGAAGCCGTCGTGCTGCTCGAGCGTGGCGAGCGTTTCGGCGGGCGGGTTCGGGTTCGGCGTCATGGCGGCAATCGGGCGGGCGTAGGTGGAGGATGGCG
>WBZP01000958.1_pt1 | contig 37417 bp, 37 predicted proteins | sample 5204301 | NCBI WGS metagenome assembly WBZP01 (sample SAMN12412401, study PRJNA552823) | activated sludge metagenome | isolation source: activated sludge from nitrification reactor of wastewater treatment plant... | place: USA: Pennsylvania | collected 2017 | reverse complement strand
AGGGAGAGGGTTCCGCGTTTCGTGTTTCGTGTTTCGTGTTTTTTCAGTTAGTCCGTATCTTGTATGGTTTATCTTCTATTCGCTATTCGCACCACAGTATTCACTATTCACTATTCACTATTCACTATTCACTGTTCAGTGTTCACTGTTCACTATTCACTAAAAAACTATTCGCTATTCGCTATTGACTATTCGCTCCACACTATTCACTGTTCACTAATCCCAAAATACTCCACCACCGCCTGCTTCAACAGAATATCCTGTTCGCGTAGTGTGAGGGGCGGGAGTTTTTGGACGAGTTCCCAGATGGGCCAGCCTTCGGGGTCCTGGCCTTCGAGGCGGTAGTAGCCGTACGGACTGAGCACCCGACAAACGGCGATGTGCATGAGGTCCTGTTTTTCGTCCTTCGAATATTTCATCGGACCACGTCCCAGCTCCTGTACCCCGATCAGGAACAACATGCTCTGCAAATCGGGCTCTTCGCCGAATTGATCCGCCATCCGCTTGACCAGCCGGTCCCAGCGTGTCCTTAAAAGTTCCAGTTCGTCGCTTTCCATGCGCGGCGCAAAGGTAGCCAATTGTCAGGGTTGACGCGGGTTTCCTACCTTTGCCCGCCCTCCGGAAAAGTTCCGCCAAAGGCCCTCGCTGACCCTGTGCTTCGCTCCCGTTTTTCCCGCTTTCTCCTGGTCCTGCTGCTCATCGCAGGACTGTTCCCGGCACGGGTCGCCGATGCCCAAAAATCCACCGGCACGCCGGTCGACGTGGTCTTCTGCCTCGACCTTTCCAGCAGCGCCAACACGCTGATCGACCACTTCCGCAATCACCTCTGGGATTACTGGCGCTTCTTCGCCCGCTGCAAGCCGCGTCCGAACTTCCGCATCGGCGTGGTGGCCTACTCCCGCTTCAGTTACGGTAAGCAAACCGGCTACAGCAAGGTGATCAAGGATCTGGGCACCGACTTCGAACGCATGAGCAGCATCCTGTTCAAGATCCCGTCGCGGATCGAGAAGGGCGACCAGTATGTCGGCTCCGCGCTGAAGACTTGTCTGAGCAAGGTGAGCTGGTCGCAGGACCCCGACGCCATCAAGATGATCTTCCTCGTGGGCAACGGAGACGTGAACCTGGGCGGCGAGAGCGTCGACAAGGCCGTAGAGCGCCTGCGCCAGCAGGAGGTGATGATCCATACGATCTACTGCGTCGCGCCCGGCGAACGCAAGGCGGTACGCGGCTGGCAGCGCATCGCGCAATACAGCGGCGGCAAGCACGACGCCATCTCGCTCCGCACCCGGTACTTCGACAATGTCGCGGGCTTCAATCTGCAGCGCTTCCGCGCGCTGAACCGGAAGTTCAACGCCACCTACCTCTATTACGGTGTCGGCGGAGCCAAGCGCTGGCGGATGCAGACGGAAGAAGACAACCACATCTACGTCACCAACACCGAAGGCTATCGCTTCCGGGCGCTGTACAAGATCTCGGACGATTACCAGCAGAAGAACGCCGACTGGGACCTCGTCGATCTCTACTACCGCAACCCGGTCGCCTTCATGCAGGTGGACCGCAAGACGCTGAACGACTCCTGCAGGAAGATGACCAACGCGCAGTTGAAGTCGTACATCATCTACAAGAAATACGAACGCAAGAAACTCGCGGCACTGATCGCCGACATGGTCACCGAGAAAGAACTGAAAGACCGCGAGGCGGGCCGACTCACCCAGAAACGCATGCCGACACTCGACGTGGTCAGCCTGCGCATGCTGCGGGAGATCCTGGTGCCCCGCGGCATCCAATGTCCGGAATACTGAGATGAGCGCATTCAACAAATGGATCTTCGGCGGGCTCGGCTGGGCCCTGGGCGGACCGATCGGCGGCATCCTCGGCTTCGCCCTGGGCGCGATCACCGAAGAATCCGGCAAGACCTACAAGGCCGAACCCCAACGCATGCTGCCGAACGACTTCAGCGCGGCGCTGTTGGTGCTGTGCGCGGCGGTGATGAAAGCCGACCAGAAGGTGATGCGCTCGGAGCTGGAGTTCGTCCGGCAATTCTTTGCGCGTCAGTTCGGCGAGCAGATCACCCAGGACCGCATGCTGTTGTTCCGGGAGATCCTGAAGCAGGACATCGCCATCGGCGCCGTCTGCGGACAGGTACGCCAGATGGTGGACCCGCCCTCCCGCCTGCAACTGCTGCACCTGCTGTTCGGCCTGGCCGCGTCCGACGGACAAGTCTCCAAGCCGGAGCTCACCGTGCTGGAACAGATCGCCCACCTGATCGGCATCGCCGGAAAAGATTTTGAGAGCATCAAAGCCATGTTCGTCTCCGATCCCGACGCGGCCTACCGCATCCTCGAGATCGAACGCACGGTCAGCGACGACGAAGTCAAGAAAGCCTATCGCCGCATGGCGATGAAATACCATCCCGATAAAGTCCACCACCTCGGTCCCGAATACCAGAAAGACGCCCAGGAAAAGTTCAAGAAGATCAACGAGGCGTATGAGGAGGTGAAGCGGGAGCGGGGGATGAAGTGAGTTTCCGGTTTCGAGTTTCGGGTTTCGGGTTAGTTGAAGGTTGAAGGTTGAAGGTTGAAAGTTGAAGGTTGAAAGTTGAAAGTTGAAAGTTGCGTTTCGGCTCACTGCTCACATCCCGCGTCCCTCCATAATAACAACTGGAAACCCGAAACCGGAAACCCGAAACTGCAAACCACAAAACCCGAGCACCAAATCTGCGTACAAGCAGTTCCTATCCATGAACCTGCTCGATCTCCTCCTCGCCCTCATCCTACTCATCGGACTGGTGAAGGGGTTCATCAACGGTTTCATTTATGAGCTGGCGGTGGTGGCGAGTTTTTTTCTGGGGATCTACCTGGGCTGGCGACTGGCGGATACGGTGGCTCCGAAAGTCGCGTCGATGCTGGACACTTCCCCGACCACGACGCATTACATCGCATTCTTCCTGGTATTCCTGGCGGTATCGGTGGGGATCTTCTTCCTGGCGAAGTTGCTGGAAGGACTGATCGGCATCGCGGCACTGGGGATCTTCAACAAACTACTCGGCGCCCTGTTCGGCCTGGGCAAGTACCTGCTCATCACCAGCGTGGCGCTCTACTTCTTTCACAAGGCCGATGCAAAGTTCCACTGGCTCAAAGCGGACACCAAGGCGGAGTCGGTCCTTTATTATCGGGTGTTGAAGGTGGCGCCGGGGTTGTGGGAGTAAGGGACACGGGTCGTTGCAAGACGCGAGACCGAGGGACGAGGGAGAGGGTTCCGTGTTCCGCGTTCCGCGTTTCGTGTTTTTTCAGTTAGTCCGTACCTTGTATGGTTTATCTTCTATTCGCTATTCGCTATTCGCTATTCGCTATTCGCTATTCGCTATTCGCTATTCGCTATTCGCTATTCGCTATTCGCTATTCGCTATTCGCTATTCGCTATTCACTGTTCACTCAACACCGCTGCTACTCCCGGCAGCACCTTTCCCTCAAAATATTCCAGCAGCGCTCCGCCGCCGGTGGATACGTAGGAGACTTTGTCTCCGAAACCGAATTGGTTGACGGCCGCGGCGGAGTCGCCTCCGCCGATGAGGGAGTACGCGCCCTTGACCGTCGCTTCCGCGATGGCTTCCGCGACCTTGCGGGTACCGTTGGCGAACTTTTCCATTTCGAACACGCCCATCGGGCCGTTCCAGAGGATGGTCTTCGATTCGCGGATCACCTGCTGGAAGTCGGCTACGGCCTGTGGGCCGATGTCGAGTCCCATCCAGCCGTCGGGAATCGCGTTGTTGGCCGCGATGGAGGTGTTGGCGTCCTTGTCGAACTTGTCGCCGAGCACCGAGTCCGCTGGCAGGAGCAGTCGGCAGCCTTTCGCCTTTGCCTTTTCGATCAGTGATTTGGCCAGGTCAAGCTTGTCTTCTTCCACCAGCGAGTTGCCGACCTGTCCGCCCATGGCTTTGAAGAACGTATACGCCATCCCGCCGCCGATGAGAATGTTGTCGGCCTTGTCGAGGAGGTTTTCGATGATGAGGATCTTATCGCTCACCTTCGCTCCGCCCATCACCGCGGTATACGGACGGGCGGGCTGGTGCATGACCTTCTCAGCATTGTCGAGCTCGGCGGCCATGAGGTAGCCGAAGCATTTCTTGCCGGGGAAGCTGGAGGCGATGACGGCGGTGGAAGCATGCGCACGGTGCGCGGTACCGAAGGCGTCGTTCACGTAGAAGTTGCCGTGCCGCGCGAGTTGCGCGGCGAATTCCGCGTCGCCTTTCTCTTCCTGCTTGTAGAAGCGCAGGTTCTCCAGCAGCAGCACTTCACCCGGCTTCAGGGCAGCCGATTGAGCGTAGGCGTCGTCGCCGATGCAATCGTCGGAAAAGCGGACCGGCCGACCGAGCAGTTCGGCGGTGCGTTGCACGGCATGCCACAGGGTGAATTTCTCACGATCGATGGATCCATCTTCTTTCAGCTTCTTGAGCGGGCGGCCCAGGTGGGAAAGCAGGACCACCGATCCTCCGTCGGCGAGGATCTTGTTGATGGTCGGCAGGGCAGCCCGGATACGGGTATCGTCGGTGATCCGGAAAGACTTATCCAGGGGAACATTGAAATCCACACGCACCAGCACCCGCAGGCCGGCGAAGTTGAACGAATCGACGGTTTTCATGGGTGCGAAGGTAAAAAACGTGAAAGGCACCTGACCGCTCCGTGTCAAGTTGATTACTGACACGCAACCACCAACCGCAACGCCCCATCAAAGAACGGCGATCTGCGGTAGTGCCCGAACCGGTGTTCCCATTCGCCGTTTTGGAGGGCGGTGGCGAGGCGCTCGACCAGCACGGCTTCCTGCCCGGCCGGCAGGAAACCCCAGGCCGATTGCGCCTTGCGGACTTCCGCCCGCAGAAAGGCTTCGGGCCGGGCGTAGAAGGCTTCCTGGAATCCGTCGACGCAATCGATCGGAATCGGCACGCGGATGATCTCGGCTGCGCCGCCCAATGCCGCTGCGATCGTATCGAGCTTCGGATAACGCGCACGCTCTACGGCAATGAGTTCGGGGAAGTAGTGGGCGTTCCAGAAATCGTCCAGCCCGTCGGGATCGTAGGACATGATCACCACCGGACCGCGCGTCACCCTCCGCATCTCCCGCAAACCGGCGGGAAGATCGGGCCAGTGGTGCACGCTGAGCAACGACATGGAAGCATCGAACGCGTTATCGTCGAACGGAAGCTGATCCGCGCGTGCGTCGATGGCGGGAACGCGACCGGCAGACAGGCGTTGCGCACGCATGCTGGCCGAGGGTTCTACCGCAACCACATAACGATCATCCGGCTCGTACGAACCCGCACCCGCGCCGACGTTCAGGACGGTCCGGGCTTCTCCGAGCGCCCGATGGATGTACGCCGCGATTCGCGGATCGGTCCGGCGATGCTGGGCATAGTGAACCGGAGCGGCGTCGTAGTCGAAGCCGGGGTGATGGAAGTCGGGATCCTGCATGTTCAGGTAGAATAGACTAGCGAGAACGGTTTCGAAGTTGATTTATTCAAGTGCGCTGATTCCATTCCATCTCCACCAGGTCGTACCCGGGCGCCCAGAAATCGGGGACGGTTCGAAGGGTTCGAAAACCGTTCTTTTCGTAGAAGCCATAACTGATCTGACTGGTCCTGACCTTTACCACCTGAATGCGCGGATCGGCCGCCAGCCGGAGCAGACGATGCTGCAACAAACGTGTTCCATAACCTTTCCCCTGCGCGTCGGGGTGGAAAACATCCCAACTGATGCGGGCGCATCGCTCCTCCGGAAAATAATTGATGCCGCCGCAACCGATGATCCGCTCCGCTTCACACGCCACAGCATAGTCTTCGCGTTCCGAGTCGAGGTAACACGCAAAGTCGTCCGCTTCTGTCAGCGCGAAGAAGGTCGGAATGTTCAACGCCAGCAGCGAAAGGAGCACCGGCCGGTCGGCCGGCACGTACGGTCGGATAGAAAAATCGGGCATCGCTCCGTAAAGGTACGCGATGCCCGAGGGTGAAGGCGGATGCGGGCAGGAATTAACGATGCTGCGCCAGCAATTCGTCGAGGTTGCCGTGCGCCATGGTGAAGCCTTCTTCGAAGCCGAGCTCGATGATGCGCTGCAGGTCTTCTTCCGAATTGAAGGTCACATCCACCGTCACTTCCGTGCCTTCCGGAACCGGACGGAATTCATTCTTCCACGCCATACCGGGGAACGCATCGGTGCGTACGCCCTGCTCGTCGCAAAAGAAATCGTCGCCGGTGAATTCGCGTTGCGGCCGGATCGTGTGGAAATTGAAGCACGCGAACATTTTGGAACCGTCCGGCCCGAGCATGTAATAGAGCCAGTGTCCGCCTTCGCGGAAGTCGTACGATTTGGTGACCGCCTTGAAGGGCTTCGGCGCCCACCATTGTTCGAGCAGGTCTTTTTCCGTCCATGCACGCCAGACCAGGTCGATCGGACCCAGGAACGTACGGTGGATGATCAGTTTGCGGTTCGCGAGATCCTTAACAATTCGCGTCGGAGGAGGGGTTGTCATTTGCATTGGTTTTGTTTTTTAGTTGAAGGAGGAGGTCGTCGAGCTGGGTGTAACGTTGTTCCCAGAGTTGACGGAATTGTTCGATCCAGTCGGCCACTGACTTCAGTTTCTCGGGCGGTACCTGATAATAGATCTCGCGACCCTGCTGTCTGCTCTCGATGATGCCGCATTCGTCGAGGATGCGGACGTGCTTGGATATCGCCTGACGCGAGACGGAGAAATTCTCGGCCAAGGCGTTCGGCGTCATGGCCTGCAGGACCAACAGACTGATGATCGCGCGCCGGGTGGGATCGGCAATGGCCTGGAAAATATCGCGGCGTGGTTGGGGTGACATTGTGCAACTATATGGTTGCAAATATATGTGCAATTATATGGTTGCAAAAGGAATGGAGAATAAAAATTAGTAATTAGTAATTAGTAATTAGTTATTAGTAATTGAAAATCAGTGAATTAAAAAAAACTAGGGGGTCTAAGGATCCGGTTTAAACGATGCAAATCATGATCTCATAGCGGACATTTCCCGCGTCGGGGTGTACGGTCCAGGTGTCTGTTAGTTGGAATCCTTCGTTGGTCAGATCCGCTCGGAGGGCTTCCGGTTCGTGGTTATTGAACCACACCCGATCGCCGGTGCTACCGGTACGAAAGCCGGTCTCGCCTCCGGGTTCGACCACGATGCTGAGGTAGAGCTGTCCGTTGGCGACCAGGTTCGCCCGACAGTAGCGTAAGAACTCGCGCACCTCCGCGCCGGAGAGATACGGAAGACCGAAGCCGCACACGATCGCATGATAGGGTTGCGCCGGTATCGGCAAGGAACGAAGATCCCCCTGTACGAATTGCGCAGCCGGTACGAGGTGTCGTGCCTGCTCGACCATGGCAGGGGCATAGTCGATGCCGGTGATGCGCAGATCGGGTCGCTGTTTTAAAAAGTAGTGGGCCATGATGCCGGGACCGCAGGCAGCATCCAGCACACGTGCCTCTTTTGGTAAACGCGACAAGAGTGCATCGTATCCCGTCTTGTAAAGCGCAGGGTCGAGAAATTTCTCCGCGTATAAGGCGGCGTTTTTACCCCAACTGGACTGGGATTCCGCTTCATCAAACGAGTCTTTATCCTTCGAATGCATAACCAAGTGCAAGATAAGGTTACAGGGTACTCCAAGGCGGCATTTCGTAACTTCGCCACCCATGCGGTTCGCAGCGGTAATCGGCCACAAATCCGTGAAGGAAAAACTCACGGCTACCGCCCGGGAAGGGCGGGTGAGCCATGCGCAGCTTTTTTTGGGACCCGAAGGCGCGGGCAACCTGGCCATGGCCCTTGCCTATGCGCAGTTCCTCGTCTGTGAAAACCGCGAAGCGGCCGATTCCTGTGGCACGTGTCCGGCCTGTGTGAAGATGAGCCGGATGGTCCATCCGGATGTTTCGTACAGTTATCCGGTGGCGGGCAAGGAAAAGATCAAGAATCCGAAGAGCGTCGATTTCGTGGAAGAATGGCGCAAGGCGGTGACCGACAATCCGTATCTCGGCTACGCCGAATGGGTCGAACAACTCGACATCGAGAACAAGCAAGGACTCATTTCCGTCGACGAAGCGGCCGACATCCTGCGCCGGCTCAGCCTGAAAGCGGTGGAGGCGCCGTATCGGATCGTCCTCATCTGGTGTCCGGAAAAGATGAATGCGCAATCGGCGAACAAATTGCTCAAGATCATCGAAGAGCCACCGGTCGACACGGTCTTCCTGCTGGTCGCCAGCCAGTACGAACAACTGCTTCCTACCATCACCTCGCGTACGCAACTCGTCAAAGTGAACCGCCTCCGCGACGACGAACTGACTACCGCGCTCGTCGAACGACACGGGCTCAGCCGGGACGACGCGAAGAAAGTGGCGCACCGTTCCGACGGCAGCTACCGGCAGGCGCAGCTCATCTTATCAGAAGAGACGCCCGAATCGGATCCGGCCGCGCAGTTCCTTGCCTGGATGCGCGCCTGCCTGCAACTCAACGTTGGCGCACTGTCCAAACAGATGGACGAATTCGCGAGCGAGTCGCGCGAACGACAGAAGTCCTACCTGCAATTCTGTCTGCAGATCGTGCGCGAATGCGTGTTGTTGCAATACGGCGACGAACGGTTGGTGCGACTGGAAGGAAAAGACCTGGAAGCCTACCGGAAGTTCGCGCCTTTCGTGCATACCGGCAACATGGACATCTTTTCAAAAACCCTCAACGACGCCATCTTCCACCTCGAACGCAACGCCAACGCGAAGATCCTCTTCATGGACGTTTCGTTTTCCATCCACCGGCTGTTGCAGCTGAAGGCGGTTCCCGCCTGAACCCCGGCTCAGTCCGTTTTCAGGATGCGGCAATTACCTGCTTCTGTCTGCAACAAGTAAACTCCGCTGGCAAGTCCGTCAAGACTCAGGTGAAGATCGTGTTCTCCGGTAGCCGAATTTTCACGTAGCCGTCGTCCTTGCAGGTCGGTGATCAACAGCCTGCCCTGAAGCGGTTGGTCCGAGATCACTCGAAGATCTCGCTGAGTCGGGTTCGGGAAAACACGGATACCGGAAGTCGGCGCGATTGAATTCAGGGCGTTGACGATCTGCCGGATGTTGACCTGTAAACGGAAACCGACGAACAGGTCCGAAGCTTCCATCGGCTGCCAGGACCCGAAGGAACTCTTCGCCCAGGCCTTGCGGTAACGGTAGTTCTTCCAGTTCGAAGACAGCGAAGCGCTGTTTGTGTGCTCGCGCAGACAAACGAAATACTCGCCATCATTCAAGGGGAATAAGCCCGATTCCAACGGCAAGGTAACCGGCGTGCCCGCAACATAAGCCGGGGGTACGTGATAGGTAAGCGTGCGGACGATCAGGTTGCCGGGTGCACCGTTGAATGTCCAGAGCTCCGCATACAAGCTGTCACCTGCAACAGGTGCTTCGAGTGAAAAGGTGATGGAAGAGATCTCCGCCCCGACCGGCAATTCGAAGGATTGTCCGACTCGACCGCCATTGCCGAGTCCGAGACCTGTAAAAGCCGGTCCTTCATCATAGGCCAGGGTGGAATCACTTACCTCGAATCGATAGTCGAGCGAATCGTTTGGTGTGAACTGATCCGCGGGTGTACTGAGGAGACTGGCGACTACCCGGATGCGGCCTGTGGCCGAAGGATGGAACCCTGTTAGAAAGTACCCGGAAGATCGATCGGCAGGCGCCATCGCTGCAACACTTCGTGTCGTGTTCACGAGCAGGGACTGAAGCGAATCGTAGAGGGCAGCTTGCACTTCGACCACATCGAGGGTATCCGTACCGACATTTCGGAATTTACAGTTCCATTCCAGTTCATAATCCTGTGCCAACGCCAGCGGCACACGCGTATAGGGTGGCGAGAGCCGAAGGGTATCCATCGCGGCATCCGCTGCGAGTAGTGAATCCGAGCTGAGTTCGACCGAGAAGAGCAGATCGTCGGGAACTCCCTGCAGTACTCCGACCAGACTCAGTCGGCCGGGTGCGAGCCCATTGGCAATGGACAAGCCTCCTGCCTGACCATACGCGAGCTGATCGCCCAGTCGGTGCATGACGGGGAAAGAGACACCATCGGGAATACCGCTCGCGACCGGTATGCGTACGATCCGGTGGAGACCGTCCGGCGTGATCCGTGCAAAGGCCCAGAGGTATGGCCCACCGGCCGTCACCGCGTCGAATGCAAGGCCGTAGATACCGGCCAGTCCGTGCACGGCAGACGGAATAGTCTGCAAGGTCGCGCCAGTCCGGTCGAAGAGCACCATGGGATAATCGTCGTATGCCACCCAGAACGCGTCGCGGGTGGAATCATACGCGACGCCTTTCGGGAACAAGGGCAGCAGAATGGAATCCGTAACGGCTAAGGTGGAAGGGTTGACTTCGTAGAGGTAGATGCCCTGGTCCTGCGCGATGTAGAGACTACTGCCATCCGTCGTGATCGCGGTGGTACCGGTGTCGGGCAAGCCGGTAATGGTGAGCGAATCCACCAGGCTGCCACCGACGGAAAAGCGGCGGATCATGGGCCCGTCGAATCCGCCGGTCCAGAATCGCCCCTGGAAGTAGAGCGCGCAGGTGTAAGCATCGTTACCGGAAGGTGCACTGAGGTTGAAGCCGGACTGCGGGTCGAACAGGCGAGCCGAAGATGGCTCGGTGTGAAAACCGGACATCCTGAAGCGAAGGTCCTGGTCGGATTTCGCAGCGAGCCGGAGTGTGATGCCCGCAATCAGGAAGAGTGTCAAACGAAGGTTCATGATGGGTGTGAATTCGGTTAAAGCGATCGAAAGTTAAAATAAAACCGCAGCGCTCAAGCGTACCCGAATTGTCATATTAGCGAACCGGCCTTCATCCTCCTTCCGACAAAGAATACGCGCCTTTCAACAATCACTTGCTGGAAAACCGGGCCCGGCTTCCGGCTGGAAAGCTGAAGCATTTCTTTCTTTCGCAACATCATCCAACCTTTCACCAAACCCACGCACCATGCATCGTCCTTTACATTCACTTTCGTTCGTACTGCTGTTCGTCGCTCTTCAGTTGTCCGTTACTGCACAACAGGTATGCGACTCCGTTTTCACACCCTGCTTCAATACGACTTCCGGCACCGGCTTCTTCCTCGACCTGGAAGCCGCGACCGATGTAACCATTGAGGGCTTTTCCACCATGTCGCAGGGAGCAGGAACCCGCGATGTGGAATTGTACTATCGTCCCGGTGGTTTTGCCGGATACGAAACCGACGCCTCTGCCTGGACGCTCGCCGGCAGTGCCAGCGGCTTTGATCCTGTGAGTGCCATTTCATGTCCCATTCCGGTGACACCGCTGCCAATCACCTTCAACGTCTGTATCCCGGCAGGAGAGCGCTACGGTTTTTACCTCGCCAGCACGAGCGGTTCCGGTTCCTTTGAACTGTATGATACGCTCACGACCGGGACCCTGTTCTCGGACGACGGTACGCTGCGTCTGTACGTCGGCAAAGGCGCCTTTGCTTTCGGAGCATTCACCGGATTTGTCACGCAGAACAAACTCATGCAGGGTACGATCCAGTATTCCTGCGGCTGCTCGACCGGAATGCAGCATCCATCGGCTGCATCGAACGTGCGCTTGTTCCCTTCCATCGTGACGCGCGAATTCCAGCTTGACCTTTCCAAGGCACAGGGTGTTTATCAATCCGCACGCATACTGGACAGTGCCGGTCGACTGCTCGATCAGCTCGAACTGGACGCCACCGCGACCAGCATTCTCCGAAACGTCGCTTCGCTTTCGCCGGGTGTGTACACCTTGCAATTGACCGGTTTGAAATCCTCCGCGCAGCTCAAATTCGTGCGGAGCAGCGATTAATCCGCCACTCAAACACGACGTTCAAGCGTGCAGGGAATGCAGTGGATGCGTACGCGTGGATACCATTGCTTTACCTTATCATGGTCATGTATCTGACGATCAGCCTCTTAGCATTGGCGAAAATTCACTATTTTTGAACCTCATCAGAATTTCCTCCCCTATTTATTATGGCTTGCGCTTCGTGCGGAACAGGAACAGACGGGAAACCGGGTGGGTGCCGCAGCAACGGCACCTGTAGCACAGGTGGCTGTAACAAGTTGAACGTCTACAATTGGTTGTCGGATATGGTGTTGCCCAACGGGCAGCAGTCGTTCGACGTTGTAGAAGTACGCTTCAAAGGCAGCCGCAAAGAATTTTTCCGGAACAAAGAGCTGCAGGACCTGCGTGTGGGTGATATGGTAGCGGTGGAAGGAAGTCCCGGTCACGACGTCGGCACGGTGTCGATGGTCGGCGAGTTGGTGCGCTTCCAGTTGCGCAAGAAGAGTCTGGCAGAGAATTCGGAGTCGATCAAAGCGCTCTACCGCAAAGCCAAGCCGGGCGATGTGGAGAAGTGGTGCGAGATGAAAGACAAAGAGCCCGCCACGCGCAAGCGCACGCGGGAGATCATCGAATCGCTCAAGCTCAACATGAAGTTGAGCGATGTCGAATTCCAGGGCGACGGCAAGAAAGCCACCTTCTACTATACCGCTGAAGAGCGCGTCGATTTTCGAGAACTCATCAAGCGTCTCGCCGATGAGTTCCGTATCCGGGTCGAGATGCGGCAGATCGGCATGCGGCAGGAAGCCAGTCGCTTGGGCGGCATCGGTGTCTGTGGCCGTGAACTTTGCTGTTCCACCTGGCTCACCGATTTCAAGACCGTATCGACCAGCGCGGCGCGCTATCAGAATCTTGCGCTCAATCCCGCCAAGCTCGCGGGACAATGCGGCAAGCTCAAGTGTTGTCTTAACTACGAACTGGATTCGTACATGGACGCGGTACGCGACATTCCGGCTTCGAACATCATCCTCGAAACCGAGAAAGGTCGCGCGTTCCACCGCAAGACCGATATCTTCAAGCGATTGATGTGGTACGCGTTCAGCGAGAACGAGCGGAGAGGCGAAGGCGAACAAGCGTTTACCGGCGAAGGCAACTGGGTCGTCATGCCCGTCGATCGTGTGAAAGAGATCGTCGCGCTGAACAAAGAAGGAAAGAAGCCGGGCGAACTCATGGAAGGCGACTGGCTGGAAGTGGAGGTCGAAGAAGAACCGGACTACGCCAACGTGGTTGGTCAGGATCGGATCGACCGGATGGACAAGAAGAAGAAGAAAAAGAAGAAGAAGAAATCATCCGGCAGCGGCAACGCTCAACAGGCAGCTCCAACGGGTCAGGCACAGGGCGGACAACCTCAGGGTGGCCAACCGAAAGAACGCGGACAGCAAGGTGGTCAACAACGGCAGCGTCCCGACAACCGTCCGCAAGGCGGCAAAGGAGGCGGGCCTCGTCCGCAGCAGAACCAGCAGCAAGGCGGCAAACCGCAGCAGCAGGGTCAGCAACAGAACCAACAGCAACGTCAGCAACAGGGACAGCGCCCCCAGCAGCAAGGACAAAACAACAACCGTCAGCAGCAACAGGGACCGCGTCCGCAACAGCAACAAACTCCGCGTCCGCAGGGCGAACAGCGTCCGCAGCAGGAGCAGCGCCCACAGGGCGGAAACCGGGAGCCACGTCAGCGGCCTTCCGCACCTCCGCGTCAGTCGCCCGGACAATCAACGCCGCCGCCAGAATCGAACTGATCCGTGAACAAACCTTCACTTCGTACTCTCCTGCTGCTTACGATCCTGTCGTTGTCGCTGAGTTCGTGCGACCGTTCCGTACTGTTCGAAGAGAACGTTCGCATTCCCGACAACCGCTGGGATGCCGCGAACGTCATCAAGCTTGAGGCGGATATTCCCGATACGGCTCAGTTGTACAATCTCTACGTGAACGTGCGCAATGCCGGCGGGTATCCCTACTCCAACATCTTCCTTTTCCTCAACACCACCCTACCCGACGGCAAGCGTTCACGCGATACCCTCGAAGTGACCCTGGCCGACGACAAAGGACAATGGCTGGGTGACGGCATGGGCGATATCTGGGACAACCGCGCACTCTTCCGCGAGCGGATGCGTTTCCCGCAGAGCGGCCGTTACACGTTCGAGATCGAGCAGGCGATGCGACAGAATCCCCTGCCGCAGATCATGGATGTCGGCTTGCGCATCGAGCGATACGACGATCCGGCCGGGCGTTGATCCTGCTTCGCCTCAGGTTAATCTCCGCCCGCTGCTTTTTCTCAATCGTAGAATGATGGCTCCTTCCGCCAACGCGAGCAAGGCGAAGAACCACAGCCACGCGCTTCGACCGCTCCTTCCGGATTTATACTTCGTCAGCTCCGCCTCGTAACGCGCGGCACGGGCCGTCATCGTGTCGGATACGGCCTGCAGGTTCCGGATACGGTCCGCGTCGCGGGAGGCATCGTAGGTCATGCTGACCCGTTCGAAGGTGCGCTGGTCCAGCATACGATCGAGCAGCCGGATGATCTCGTTGTCGGTCTCTACGATCGCTGCCAGACGATCGTGTGAACCTTTCAGGTCGGTCTTGGTACGCTGGCCGAAGATTCCGCTTTTTTGCTGCAGGCTGCCCGTGTATTCCCGGAATTGCGCCGCGCGACCTTCGAGCAGGTGGATCAGTTCGGCTCGTTCGGCGGAGTTTCCGTTCGCAAAGGAATTCAGGGAATAGCAAAAGCAGGCAAGGACCAGGAAGTGTCGTAGCATCGTAACCATTAACGTAATTTAAGAATCCTTATTGGTCCTGCGATGAAACGGGTACCGCCTTTTCGATACCTTCGCAGGACACGCATCTTTATCAAGATCCTACATGAGAAGAATCATCCTGCTGCTGTGTTGCAGCATTGCCCTCCTGGCGCAGGCGCAAGCGCCCAAGAAGAAACCGGTTCCCGCGCAACCGGCTTCCCCGAAGCCCGGCCCCGCCCAGACAAAAGCGATCAACGCTCCCGCGCCGGCACCCGACATCAAGAACAAGGTGCTGCCCTACACCATTCACCAGAAAAAAATGGCCAACGGGCTCAATGTGGTAACGATCCCGTTTGAAAGTCCGGGCGTTGCGGCGTTCTACATCGTCGTACGCGTAGGTTCGCGTGACGAGATCGAACCGGGAAAGACGGGCTTTGCTCACTTCTTCGAACACATGATGTTCCGTGGCACGAAGAAGTATCCGAAAGAAGCATACAGCGAGGCGCTGAAAATGACCGGCGCTTCCGCCAACGCGAATACCAGCCTCGACCGTACGGTTTATCACATGACCGGCGATGCCTCCAAACTCGAGAAGATGTTTGAGTTGGAAGCGGACCGCTTCATGAACCTGAGTTATTCGGAACAGGATTTCCGGACAGAGGCCGGAGCGGTGAAGGGCGAGTACACCAAGAACTCCTCCAGCCCCTACACACGGCTGAACGAGAAATTGCAGGAGACCGCATTCGACCAGCACACCTACAAGCATACCACCATGGGTTTCCTGAAGGACATCGTGGATATGCCCAATCAGTTCGCCTATTCCCGCCAGTTCTTTCAACGCTACTACCGACCCGAATACACCACCATCCTGGTCGTGGGCGATGTGACGCCGGCAGGCGTCGAAGCGCTGTCGCAGCGTTACTTCGGTACCTGGCAGCGCGGCACGCACGTTAACAAGATCCCGTCCGAACCGGCACAGAAAGGTACCCGCTACGCGCACATCCAGAAGAGCGGATTCCCTCCGTACCTCAGCCTGAATTTCCGTGGCCCCGGTTACTCCGACAGTCAGAAGGACGTCGCGGCACTGAACATCCTTGGTTCGGCCCTGTTCGGTGAAAACTCGCCCTTGTATGAAAAGTTGGTGATCAACGAGCAGAAGTGTCGGGAAATCGACGGAGGCATCTTTCCTACGCGAGATCCTTTTCTCTTCAGCGCCGACGCTTCGCTGGTGAATGCAGCCGATATAAAGTATGTACAGGAGCAGATCAACCTGGCGCTTGCCGGGGCGAAAGAAGCTCCGATGGATCCCGCACGGATCGATCAGGCACGCCAAAACATCCGCAACTCGTTCGCCATGCGGATTGACAACCCCACTTCGATTGCCGAAGCGGTTAGCAACTTCATCTGGCTGACGGGAGATCCCGAATCGATCAACCGGTATTACGACCAATACGAACAGGTGACGCCGTATGACGTTCAGCGTGTCGCCCAGCAGTATTGCCTTTCCGAGCAGTGTACCATTGGTACGATTTCCCCTTCCGAAAAATCCGATCTACAATGAACCGCCACTTCACCCAACCGATGAATATCCGCATCCTGGCCCTGCTGCTTACCCTGAGTTGCTGCGTTTCGACCGCCCGCGCGTTTGAAACGATTGAACTCCGTCAGCCCGGCACCAATAAGATCGCCATCCGGCTGATGTTCCGGAACGGCTCCGCCTGCGACCCGGAAGGCAAAGAAGGGTTGATGTGCCTGACGGCCAGCCTTCTCACCGAAGGCGGCACCGAATCGATGTCGGCCGCCGATATCACCAAAACACTATATCCGATGGCGGTCCGCATGGGTAGTTCCATCGATAAGGAAGTCTCCATCGTTTCGTTCGAGTTCCTCAAGGAACACTTCGAGCGCTTCTACCCGATTTTACGCGACATGGTGCTGGCGCCGGGATTCCGCCAGGAAGACATCGACCGCGTTTCGTCAAACCAGTTGAATTATCTCACCGATGTCATCCGTCAATCCTCCGACGAAGAGTTCGGCAAGAAGTGGCTCGAAGCAAGGCTGTTTTCCGGAACACGCTACGCGCACCTGGTAGAGGGCAACGTTACCGGTCTGAAGGGCATCACACGCGGCGATATCACGGACTGCTACAAGAACTACTTCACCCGCGGCAATTTATTGCTGGGGATCGCCGGCGACTATACGACCGAACAGCTTTCACTCCTGCAATCCGACTTGCAGAAGCTCCCAGACACTCCGGTCAAGTGTAACTTCGGATCCGTAACGGCTCCCTCCGGTTTTCAGGTGAGCATCGTTGAGAAGGAAGGAGCCATGGGTTCGGCCATTTCCGCCGGATTCCCGATGAGTCTGACCCGGTCCAGCGACCAATTCGCGGCCTTGATGATCGCCAATTCCTGGCTAGGCGAACACCGTAAATCGTATTCCCGTCTTTACCAGAAAATCCGGGAAGCCCGGTCGATGAATTATGGCGACTACACGTACATCGAATGGTATGAGAATGGCGGTTCCAACATGTTGCCCCCTCCGGGCACGCCGCGCAGCATGAACTACTTCTCGATCTGGCTGAGACCGGTACAGACGGTCACGAGTCTGAAGAGCCAATACCCGGAACTCAAGGACATCGAAATCGGTCATTCCCTCTTCGCTTTGCGCATGGCCATCCGGGAGATCGATCAACTGATCAAAACCGGCATGTCGGAAAAGGATTTTGAAGAAACCCGTTCGTTTCTGAAAAGCTACACGCGCCTGTATGCACAAACGCCCGCACGCCGGCTTGCCTACATGATGGATTCGCGTTTCTATGGCCGTCAGGACTGGCTGAACGAATTGGGCAAGCTGTTGGAAAAAGCCACGCGCGAAGATGTGAATGCGGCGATCCGGGAATTCTGGCAGACGAAGAACATGCACATCGCGATCATCACCGAGCCGAAAGAATCACGCGCCATCCAGAACGCCCTGGCGGAACAGCGCTCAACGCCGGTATCCTATTCCAATACCCTGTCGGCTACCCTTCCTGCATCCATTCTGGAAGAGGATAAACTGGTCGAGAAATACCCGCTTCCTCCGGCGACCGTGGAAGTCGTGACTTCAGACGTACCCTTTCAATGATCGATCGGGGACTGAAACAAAAAAGGCGACCATGTGGTCGCCTTTTTTGTTGACGGCTGAATCAACCGTTACCTTCTTCGGCCACCGAAAGCTGGCTGAGGTCACGATCGAACAGGTACATGCCGCTCTTGTCGCCGCCGATCATCTTCAGCTTGTCGAGCACCGTACGCGCAAGTCGCTCTTCCTCGATCTGTTCGGATACATACCACTGGAGGAAGTTGTGCGTGGTGTAGTCTTTTTCCTTCAGGCACTCATCGACCAGCTTGTTGATCTCGGCCGAAACGCCGACCTCGTGCTCGAGGATCTGCTCGAACAACTGTTGTACGTTCTTATAGGAGGATTGAACGGCTTTGAGGGTGGGCACCAGCGCGTGTCCACCACGCTCGTTGATGAACTTCATCAACTTGAGCATGTGCATCCGCTCTTCGTCGGAATGTTTATACAGGAAGTTGCTCACGCCTTCGAATCCCTGTACCTCCGCCCAGGAAGCCATGGCGAGGTAAACATTGGAGGAGGAAGCCTCCAGTTCGACCTGCTTGTTCAACAGGGTATTGATCTTCTTGGAAAGCATATTGTCGGTTCTGTTTTTCTCAGCAACAAAATTAGTCGAAAAATAGTTTACCCGGCGGCGCTTGCCCGGCGGGACGCAATGAAATGTTGGTTCTTCCGTTGAATACTCGGCGATCCCGGAGGGGCTGCCCCCTTCGAAATCCGTAATTTGGAACCCTTATTCCCCAGATCCCACATGCCTGCCGCCTCCGGTAATAAATCACGCCTCGTCCTGCTTATCTGGATCGTGGTCCTTGGCCCCTTGCTCCTGCTATCCGGCCTGATGTTCTTTGCCTACAAAGGGTGGGTCGGAGAACAGTTGCCCAGCTTTGAGGAACTGGAAAACCCGAAGAGCGCCCTGGCCTCGGAGATCATCTCTTCCGACCAGCAATTGCTGGGAAAGTATTTCATTGAAAACCGTACCAACGCGCACTACTACGAACTGTCGCCCAACGTCATCCAGGCGCTCAAAGCCACGGAAGATATCCGTTTTGAGGAGCATAGCGGCGTGGATCTGCGCGGTTTGTTACGGGCGGTATTTCGCGCAGGTACCGCTGGTGGCGGCAGTACCATCACTCAGCAATTGGCAAAGAATCTCTTCCACGAAAAACCCGGCAATAAGATCGAGCGGGTTATCCAGAAGATACAGGAATGGATCATTGCCGTACGCCTCGAACGCCGGTACACCAAGGAGGAAATCATGGCGATGTACCTGAACACGGTCGAGTTCAGCAGCAACGCCTTTGGTATCAAATCCGCTGCCCGGACTTATTTCGGAAAGGGTCCGGACAGCCTGAATGTGCAGGAGTCGGCATTGCTGGTAGGCATGTTACAAGCCCCGACACGGTACAACCCTGTACGGAATCCGAAGAACAGCTTTGCCCGCCGGAACGTCGTATTGGGACAGATGAAGAAGTACGACTTTCTCACCGAGGAGGCGTTCGACTCGATCAGCGCCTTGCCCATCCGGCTGAACTACCATCAGGAGGACCACAACTTCGGACTTGCCACTTACTTCCGGGAAGTGATGCGGGAAGAATTGTTGAAGTGGTGCAAAGAGCATATCAACAATTCAACCGGTAAGCCCTATAGCCTCTATACTGACGGTCTGCGTATATACACCACCATCGATTCGCGGATGCAACGGTATGCCGAAGAAGCCCTGCGCGAGCACCTGACGGAGAAGCAAAAGCAATTCTTCGAACACTGGAAAGGCAAAGAACCCTGGAAGGAACATCCCGAAGTCGTAACGGAAGGAATGAAACGCTCCGACCGCTACATCACCATGAAGGCTGCCGGCGCATCGGATAAGGAGATCCAGAAAGCCTTCAACAAGAAAACGGAGATGACCATCTTTTCCTGGAAAGGTCCGATCGACACCGTCATGACCCCGCTGGATTCGGTTAAATATCACAAGAAGATCCTCCAGGGTGGATTCATGGCCATGGAACCGCAGACCGGTTATGTACGGGCCTGGGTGGGCGGCAACGATTATCGTTTCTTCAAGTACGACCACGTAAAAGCCGGTCGCCGCCAGGTCGGTTCGACCTTCAAGCCTTTCCTCTATACGCTGGCGATGCAGGAAGGCTACTCACCCTGCTATAAAGTACCGAACGCCCGCGTCTATTTCGATCTTCCGACCGGTGAAACCTGGTCGCCCGAAAACGCCGATGCCAAATACGGAGGCATGCTGACCCTGAAAGAAGGACTGGCGGAATCGGTGAACTGTGTATCGGCTTACCTGATGAAGCAATTCGGTCCTCAGGCCATGATCGAGATCTGCCGGAAGATGGGTATCTCCGCCCCGATCGATGCCGTACCGGCGATCTGCCTCGGCACGCCCGACGTATCCGTGTACGAAATGGTCGGTGCCTACTGCAGCTTCGCGAACAAAGGCGTCTGGACGGAGCCGACCTACATCACGCGCATCGAAGACAAGAACGGCAACATCCTGCAGGAATTCGTGCCGCGCAAAGTGGAAGCCATCAATGAAGAGACCGCCTACCTGATGCTGAACCTGATGCAGGGCGTGGTACAATTCGGCACCGGAGCGCGGCTGCGCGGACAATACAAACTACCCTACCCGATTGCCGGTAAAACCGGAACGACGCAGAATCAGAGCGACGGCTGGTTCATGGGCATCACGCCCGACCTGGCCGCAGGTTGCTGGGTCGGCTGCGAGGACCGGATTGTTCACTTCCGGACACTGGAACTCGGGCAGGGCGCCCGTACCGCCATGCCCATCTGGGCCTTGTTCATGCAAAAAGTCTATGCAGATGCCAACATCAAGATCTCCAAGGGCGAATTTGAAGCGCCCAAAGAGAAGCTGAGCGTTGAGCTCAATTGCGACAGGTACGTGCAGCAGGGCGGTAGTTCCGGAGAAAATCCCGACAAGGATTTCTAAGCGGAATGCCGCCGGTTGCTTAATTTCGTCAAAGATTTCCTGCGATATGAAGAAAGTCGTCAAAGACGCGGACGCCGCCATTGAAGGCATCCAGGATGGTATGACCCTGCTGGTGGGAGGCTTCGGACTCTGCGGCATACCGGAGAATTGCATTGCCGCGCTGGTACGCAAAGGCGTAAAAGGGCTGACCTGTATTTCCAATAATGCAGGAGTCGATGATTTCGGCCTGGGGCTACTCCTGCAGCATCGTCAGATCAGGAAAATGATCTCGTCCTACGTAGGAGAGAACGCGGAGTTTGAACGTCAGATGCTGAGTGGTGAGCTGGAAGTGGAATTGATTCCCCAGGGTACGTTGGCTACCCGTTGTCTTGCCGCAGGATACGGCATGCCCGCGGTGTTCACGCCCGCCGGAGTAGGCACCGAGGTCGCGGAAGGAAAAGAAACCCGCACCTTCAACGGAAAAGAATACCTGCTGGAGTACGCGTTCGACGCGCCCTTCGCCATTGTGAAAGCCTGGAAAGGCGATACCGACGGCAACCTGATCTTCCGGGAGACCGCCCGCAACTTCAATCCGCTCATGGCGATGGCCGGCAAGCTGACCATCGCGGAAGTGGAAGAACTCGTTCCCGCGGGCGAACTGGATCCCGATCACATCCACACGCCGGGCATCTACGTCCATCGCATCTTCCAAGGTCCCGTTTATGAGAAACGCATCGAACAGCGGACGGTCCGGAAGCGGGGCTGATCGAAGGTCTTAGCCGATTTCCCCAGATGAGTAATTGGAATTGCCACAAGTTTCTAAAGTCAATCATCGCGAGCCATGTTAGATAAGAACGGAATCGCCAAACGCATCGCCCGGGAAGTAAAGGACGGGATGTACGTCAACCTCGGCATCGGGATCCCTACCCTGGTTGCCAATTACATTCCCGCCGGCGTGGAAGTAGTGTTGCAATCTGAAAATGGATTGCTCGGTATCGGACCTTTTCCGTTCGAAGGCGAAGAAGATCCTGATCTGATCAATGCCGGCAAGCAGACCGTTACGACGCTGAAAGGCTCCTCGTTCTTCGATTCCGCCATGAGTTTCGGCATGATCCGCGCCGGAAAGGTCGATCTCACCATCTTAGGCGCCATGGAAGTAAGCGAACAGGGCGACATCGCCAACTGGAAGATCCCGGGTAAGATGGTGAAGGGAATGGGCGGGGCGATGGACCTGGTCGCTTCCGCCAAGCACATCATCGTGGCCATGCAACACGTCAACAAGGCCGGCGAATCGAAGTTGCTGCCGGAATGTTCACTTCCCCTCACCGGTCAAAAGTGCGTCAAGAAGATCGTCACCGAACTGGCTGTATTGGACGTACTGTCGGAAGGAGGCTTCAAACTACTCGAACGCGCTCCGGGGGTAAGCGTCGAAGAGATCGTACGCTCGACCGCCGGCAAGTTGATTGTCGAGGGCGAGATCCCGGAAATGAAACTGGATTAAGCAAGCAAAGTAGACGTACTGTATCGTGCTTATTCGTTTCAGTAAACAAAGCTAATCTCCACGTCATCCACATCCACCGGAAAACGGCTGGTATTATACACGTACAGTTTTACTCGACTATCGCGATCCAGTCCCTTTGGAAAATCACAATGCAAGTGATATTGAATCCAACGACCTGTATCAGCAGAAGTCGGTCGGAAGTCCTGAGAACAATGCACGGTGTTTTTCCCTTCCTTCTCTACCGTACAAACCAAATTAAAGAAACTTCCCGCCTCCCGAACCCGAACCCAGGCGGAATACTCTGCTCCGTTCATTTGTTGTGGCCCCAGTTCGAAAATCGTCCTTGAAAAGGTGATGCTATAGGGATTCAGGCTGTCGGTCGCTGAATAATGGAAACCCGAATGTCCTTCTCCGATCTGTAAGGTCGGCACCCAGTACCAGTTCCCCAATTCCTCGAAATCGTTGGAGAAAACCATCTCCGTCGCCGGTTTTTTACAGGCCGAAAAAAGGATACCGGATATGAGCAGGATGAAAAACGCTCGAACCTTGGAAATCATCGTATTGCAAAGGTAAGAATTGGTGCCGGGGAAAGGGTCGTTCCGGGGGGATTTTCTATTTTTCGGGCCTGATTTTCCCATGAAAACACTATCGGTCATCATCCCCATTTACAATGAGGAAGGCAATATCCCGCGGCTGTACGAACGCCTGAACGGGGTTGTGCAGCAATTGGGAGTCGATACCGAGTTTGTTTTCATCAACGACGGTAGCCGCGACCGTTCCATCGAGCTCATCCGGGGATTAGCGAGCTGTGACCGCAATGTCCGGTTCATTGATTTCTCCCGGAACTTCGGTCACCAGATCGCTGTCACCGCCGGACTCGATCATTGTACCGGTAAAGCCGCCGTCATCATCGACGCCGATCTGCAGGACCCGCCCGAACTGATCCTCGACCTCTTCGCCAAATGGCAGGAAGGTTACGAGGTGGTCTATGCGAAACGTCGCGCGCGCCAGGGCGAGGGCTTTTTGAAAAAGTTGACGGCCCGGTATTTCTACCGCACACTGAAAAAGATCACCTCGATCAACATTCCCGTCGATACCGGCGACTTCCGCATCATCGACCGTAAGATCATCGAGGTGCTGAAGCAGATGCCGGAGCAACAGAAGTTCCTGCGCGGGCAAATTAGCTGGATTGGCTTCCGCCAGACCTATGTGGAGTACGACCGGGATGCGCGTCACTCGGGGGAGACCGGTTATACCTACAAGAAAATGATCCGCTTCGCGCTCGACGGGATCACTTCGTTCTCGAACCTGCCCCTGAAGTTCGCCACCATGGCGGGCTTCTTCGTCTCCGGTGTCGCCTTTCTGCTCATCCTCTATGCCTTGTACGCGCGTTTCGTCACGCGCGACTATGTTCCGGGCTGGACTTCCCTGATGCTGGCCGTGCTGTTCATCGGCGGAGTACAGTTGATCTCACTGGGTGTGATCGGAGAGTATATCAGTCGCCTAAGCGCCAATATCCGCAACCGTCCGCTCTACATCGTACGCGATTCGAATACCGAATCGGCCGGCGGCGAAACACAATAAGCTTTCTCCATGACCCTACCGAACAATGCCTCCGCCAGGAACCGTACCTCGCTCGTAGCGCTCCTCCTGGTGTTGGCCGGCATCCTCGTCGGACATTTCACGCTACCCCGGCTCAAGCATCAGTACTATACACAGGAACTCACTTTCGATGTAACCTCGTATTACCTGTACCTGCCGATGACCTTCATCTACGATGATCCCGGCATCCGCAACAAGGCAACCATCGATACTCTCTTTGCCCGCTATAACCCCAGCCCGACCTTTTACCAGGCCTTCGAACTGGAGAACGGCAACCGGGTGATGAATTACACCTGTGGTTTCGCATACGCCTACGCGCCCTTCTTCTTCTTAGCGCACTCCTGGGCCACCGGCAGCAACTATCCGGCTGATGGATTTTCATTCCCTTATCAGTTCCTGGTCGGACTGGGCGTCTATTGCTACATACTATTCGGCTGGATCATCCTTCGAAGACTCCTGCTGCGCTATTTCAGCGACACGGTAACAGCCTTCGTGCTCTTGTTCACGTGTTTCGGAACCAACTACTTCTCCGAAGCGGTCAACAATTACCTCCAGCCGCACGCGATGCTCTTCACCGGTTATGCGGTACTCCTGTACTGCATATCGAAATGGCACGAACAACCGAAACGCAAGTACATGGTCGCAGGCGGTCTGGTCATGGGCTGGATGGTGCTGTCAAGACCCAGCGAGATCGTTTGCGTGTTACTACCCTTGCTATGGGGCGTTTACGACAAAGAGAGTCTGCGGGCCAAGTGGGAATTGGTCCGGAAAAACTTCTCCCATGTGTTGATCCTGGTTGTCTGCGGATTTGTCGTGTTCATCCCGCAGTTTATCTACTGGCACAAGGTGACGGGCAGTGCGATCTTTTTCAGTTATCAGCGGACAGAAGGATTCGACTTTTTGAAACCGCATATTCTGAACAACCTGTTTTCCTTCAAGAAAAGTCTTTTCGTTTATACGCCGATCCTGATCTTCCCGTTGATCGGATTATTCCTGATCCGCCGCTACAACCGCTACATCCAGTGGGCCGTTGTCGCTTACGCAGCCGTCAATTTTTATTTGCTGGCCAGTTGGGCGGCCTGGTGGAACGGCGGAAGTTTCGGGATGCGCTACTTCGCGGAATCCTACGCCGTGATGACGCTTCCCTTCGGCTACGTCATCACCGAACTGGGCAAACGTCAACGCTGGCTACGCCTGTTGTCGGGCGCGGCCTTGAGCTTCTTTGTTTTCCTGAATCTTTTCCAGACCTGGCAGTTCCTGCACTGGATCATCCCGGACGACCGGATGACCTATGCCTACTATAAGCGGATTTTCCTGAAGACCAAGGTCACAGACGAAGACCGGAAACTCATGGAAGTGGAACGTTCGTTCGCCGCGACGGAAACCTTCGACAACGAACAGGAGTACGATCATTTCACGCAGGCATTCTACGACTTCGACAGCCTGAACTCCGGTGTGCTGGATCCTTCACGGACCGATACCACATTCGCTTACTCCGGCAAACATTCGTGTAAGCTGTCTCCTGAGTATCCCTACTATCCAACCTACCGGATCCGTTACGACCAATTGGTCCCGTGGAACAAGGACCATGTATGGTTGCGGGTCTCGTGTTGGTATTATTCGAAAACCGATATCCGGGAAAATCCCGCATCGCTGGTCATCGTGATGCCGCATAAGAAGTATAACCTCAAATACCGGGCATTCGACTTCGAACAGCAACCCTTCGTGCCGGGCCAGTGGAATAAGATAACGGCCGATTACATGACGCCGAGACCGTATTCAGAAGCTGATAAATTCGAGATCTATGCCTGGTACCGCGGCAATTCAGAAATCTGGATTGACAACTTTCAGGTCGAAGCTTTCGTAAGAAAAGATCCATGAGCACGATGAGTCCTTATACCCTTTCCATCATCGTTCCCGCGTACAACGAGGAGAAAACCATTCGCACCATCCTGGAAGAAGTTAACGAAGTGACGTTGATTGGCGGCGGGAAAAAAGAGATCGTGGTGGTCAACGATTGTTCACGCGACAAGACCCGGGAAACCGTCGAGGCGTACAAATCCGAACACCCGGACCAGCACATCAGCCTGTTCAACCAACCCGTCAACATGGGGAAAGGCGCCGCGCTACGCAAGGGCATCGAGCTGGCTACCGGTGATTTCATCATCGTGCAAGATGCCGACCTGGAATACGATCCGCACGAATTCAATTTGTTGCTTCGCCCCTTGATCGAAGACAAGGCCGACGTAGTCTACGGGTCCCGGTTCATGGGCGGACGTCCGCACCGGATCCTCTTCTTCTGGCATTCGCTCGGGAATAAATTCCTGACGATGTTATCGAATGCCTTCACCAATCTCAACCTCACCGACATGGAAACCTGCTACAAGATGTTCCGTGCACCGGTGATCAAGGGATTGCAGTTAAAGGAGAACCGCTTCGGTTTTGAACCGGAGGTGACAGCCAAGATGTCGCGGGTAAAAGGCGTGCGGATCTATGAAGTGGGCATCTCTTATTATGGCCGCACGTACGCCGAAGGAAAAAAGATCGGCTGGAAGGATGGCTTCCGGGCGATCTGGTGTATTATCAAGTACAACCTGTTTTCGCGTTGAGTAGTGGTAGGATACTATTTACTAACCGCCGCTATGTAGTTCTTTGCGTTTTCCTAACCGGGAAAGTCTAATTTTTGCCCGGCAACCAGTATCTGGTTATTCAGTTTTTCAAATTGATTGGTGTACATCATCGTAGCACCACGGTGCTAACGGCTCGAAACCGATCAGATTCAAGTTTCAAAAAGTAAAATCCCGAAGCCAGTGCATCGACAGACAATCGAATAGGACCTGTCGATTTCACTTGTTCAGAAATAAGTATCCGGCCGAATCCGTCTAAAAGACGTAACCGGCCGCCAACAGCCGGAAATGGTGCTTCAATAGTAATGATGTCTCTGGCCGGGTTCGGGAAAACGTGCAGGGTCAGAACTTCCGGAGCATCATTGAGCCCGACGACCTGACCCGCACACATAGAATCTCCACTTACCAGGTTGATCGCACCGTCATAGATTGTCAATGCCCCAACGTTGGCACCAACTCTGAGCCATCCGTAATGGGGTTGGTTCTGAATCAACATCTTGAATGGATAATATTCAGGATTGATTGATTCCGGTTCACACAAACCGGCGGGACCCATCTGGCCGAACATGATCGCATTGTAAATATTCGTGGAACCAAAACAGGATCCCGAATCAAGATAAAGCGGACTACAGGCGGAGGGTGAATCCGCAAACGCATTGCCGGTGTCGGTTCCGGTAATGTAAGCGCGATAATTCCAACAACACTGCTGATGAATAAACTGAAACCACGACCAGGCCGCAGCGGTGAAGTCCGTCACACCATCCTCATTCATGTCCAATGCAAAAGTGTCCCGATTTCCTTCAGGGTAAGCGGACAATTCGATATCCGGATTGAAGTCAATATAGTGAATCTGCGCATCGGACCTGGAAAAGATCAGCAGCAATAACAATGTAAGTATGCATTGTTTCGACTTAATGAACTTGGTAAATTGAAGAAGCAAGCTGAACATGATGGAAGATTTCAGATGTTTTTCCTGAAGTAATATTGTCGCACTATTAGCAAAGATAATTGTCTAAATGTTGCAATATCCTCTGTTGAAGCTACAGCTCAGGCTAAGGGATAATTCTACACATGTTGATCGATCAGAATCACATTCCCATCCGGATCGCTGATCACGAAGTGCGCCGGCCCGCTCGGTCCGGCCTCTACCCGCTTGACCGGTGAAAAGCCCGCGGCCATCACCTTCTTTTCAATTTCGCGAACATCGGTAAATCCCGGAATCGTCTGCGCGCTCTCATCCCAACCGGGATTGAAGGTGAGCATGTTTCCATCAAACATACCCTGGAACAAGCCAACCAACGCGTTTCCGTTTTTCATGATGTAATACCGATGCTCTTTCGTTCCGGCAAACGCGCTGAAACCAAGCGCTTCATAGAACTTCTTACTGGCTTCGAGATCTTTTACGTTCAGGCTGATGGAAAAGGCTCCCAGGTGCATGGTGTTTGAGTTTTAGGAGCATTAAGTTAGCGCTTTCCCCTGAATGAACTGAGCAGTTGGAAAATATCCTATTGAAATCGTGCCAATGGGCTGGCATCTCATTTACTTTTAATGTTTATCTCGGTAACCTTGTCGTTTTCAAAAACAATTCTGATCGGAAAAACATCCCTTCCGCGGATGCTCTGAGGCTTCCCGAATAATAGGGCTTCTCGCCTATAATTTTGCTTTATTGTCACCCCTTCAGATGCCCTGGGGGGGCCAAGAAGTTTTCTAACATCTTGTTGTGTCATGCCAATTCGAACTTTATCTACACGGTTACTTGGCTCGGAATAGACCCAATAAACGAACAACAAAGCTGCGATGAAACCTAAGATAAAAATCATCTGCTATTGAAATCATTCAACAATTTTACTGCTGCTTCCCACGTCAACCTCCTTGATTGTCTTTCTAATGGGTAGTTCGGGTGAGGCAGAAACACAATTGGATAGCTCCCAGATTTACCTCTTAACTTGCCTACTAATACTACCAAATTACCTCTTTTTGAAACTACACTTTCCCTTTGCACCCCCACCATTACTTTGGCATGATCGATTAACCAATTTCTAAGAACTGTTGAAAAACAGATCATTAATTTTGGTCTAATAAAATCAATGAGTTCAAGAAAAATTGATGCGCAGGAAACAATATCCTGCTCAGGAATATCCTTCTGTTTCTCTGATCTAAAGAAGCAAAAATTCGTTTGCATCAAATCCCGCTCTCCAATATTGAAATACTGTTCAATTAAAGGTAAAACTCGTTTCAATGAACCCCAATCATCAGATTTCAAAGGAATCGAAGTTTGTTTTTCGTAAGTATGCCCTTTCCGTGCGCCCCAATTAAAGCCTACCATCAGCGCTCCGCCACACCGGATTGGGCTTCCCATCAAGGCGTAATTCCACCTTGCAGCCTTCGGATTTTGTGAAATTTTCGATTGATTCCAAGCCGAGTCCAGTTGTTCGTATAAATTTCTCAGAAACTGATTCTCTGAACTCATCATCATTCTTATTCCATTCCTTGATCGATGATCAAAACTACAAAATATCCAGCTTCATTGATTGAAGCTTCAATTGCTCTTTCATTTTTTAAAAATGGAAATCTTTTCGACAAACTCAGTGTGAAGAATTCATCCTGCGAAGTTACCGGAGTATTCGAAGATCAGCTAGCTTAGCACAGATGCTTCCCTTGCTCCAGGTAGCCCATCTCATCACCGAATTCCCTTCGGATGAAGGCACGTTCACAGCTGTGAACGACGTCAGTTTTTCCCTCCAACAGGGGGAGACCGTCGGCATCGTGGGTGAATCCGGTTCGGGAAAGTCGGTAACCTCGCTCTCGATCATGCGGCTATTGGCTTCGCCGGGACGTATCCGCTCAGGCTCCATCGTTTACCAGGCACCCGGTAAAGAAGCGGTGGATCTTACGCGTATGGAGGAAGCGGCACTGTGTCGTTATCGGGGCAAGGAGATCGCCATGATCTTTCAGGAGCCCATGACCTCCCTTAACCCGGTTTATTCATGCGGCTTCCAGGTGGCTGAGGCACTTATCCTGCACGAAAAGCTCAACACACGGGAGGCACGCGAACGAACGATCGAACTCTTTCAAGAGGTCGCACTACCCCGGCCCGAACAACTTTATGACGCGTATCCGCACCAGTTGTCGGGCGGACAAAAACAACGTGTCATGATCGCGATGGCCATGAGTTGCCGGCCTAAGGTGCTCATTGCGGACGAACCGACTACCGCGCTCGATGTGACGGTACAGGCGACCATCCTCGACCTCATGCGCCGGCTGCAGGAAGAGCATCGCATGGGCATGCTGTTCATCACCCACGACCTGGGTGTCATTGCGGAAATTGCGCAGCGCGTCGTGGTCATGTACAAAGGGCGCGTGGTCGAACAAGGGACCGTACAGGAGATCTTCGCCAACCCGAAACATCCTTATACGAAAAGCCTGCTGGCCTGCCGACCGCCGCTCGATCGCCGGTTGCGTCGACTTCCGGTCGTGAACGACTTCCTCGAAGAACAAGCCGACGGATCATTCACGGACAAGCAAGGTGTGGTCGAAAACCTGAATGCGCAGGTGATATCGTCCGAAGAACGCGCCGCCCAGCACCAGGGGCTCTACAAAACCGAACCGATCCTTCGGGTCGATCACCTGAATACCTGGTTTCCCATTCGAAAGGGATTATTCGGAAAGACCAACGACTATGTGCGTGCGGTCGATGACGTCAGCCTGGTCGTTCATCCCGGCGAAACACTCGGACTGGTCGGCGAATCCGGCTGCGGCAAGACCACCCTCGGCCGTTCCATCCTCCGACTTATCGAACCTACTTCCGGTTCAGTACATTTCAAGGGGACCGACTTCCTCGCTCTTCAGGGTGAGGAACTACGCAGGATGCGTCGCCACATCCAGATCATCTTTCAGGATCCGTATTCGTCACTCAACCCCCGTTTGACCATCGGCGCCGCGATACTGGAACCGATGCAAGTCCACCGGCTTCACGCGAACGATCGTTCCCGTAAAGAAAAAGTGATGGACCTGTTACGCAAAGTCGGATTGCGCGAAGAACACTACGATCGCTATCCGCATGAATTCAGTGGCGGGCAACGCCAGCGGGTCTGTATCGCGCGGGCACTTTCGCTGGAACCCGAATTCATCATCTGCGACGAGTCCGTTTCTGCACTGGATGTCTCGGTTCAAGCCCAGGTCCTTAACCTGCTGAATGACCTGAAACGGGAATTCGGATTCACCTACATTTTCATTTCACATGATCTGAGTGTGGTACGCTTCATGAGCGATCGAATGATCGTAATGAATAAAGGTAAGATCGAAGAACAAGGCGATCCCGATCAGATTTATCAATCGCCCTCAACCGAATACACCAAACGCCTGATCGCGGCCATACCGGCAGCCGACCCCGAAGCGGCGGCCCGCAAGCGCTTGTTGGCCACACGTTAACCCTACCCTGCTGTTTTTCTTACCTTCGCCCGGCGTATGTCCAGGTTTCCGAACATGAACTGGGCCGTGGTGGTTCCCATGGCGAATGAAGAGCCCGACTTCGCGCCGTTTGTCGAAGCGTTGACCGCTCAACTCGATGCACTCGGTTCGGGCAAGGTCTACTTTGTCGTTGACAACGTTTCCAAAGACCGGACCCTCGAACTTTGCAGAAAACTCAGTGCACAGGATGCCCGCTTTGTCACGATCTGGGCACCGGAGAACCGCTGCGTAGTCGATGCCTACCTCCGGGGGTACAGGGAAGCATTACGAAACGGTCACGAATTCATCCTCGAAATGGATGCAGGCCTCTCACACGATCCGGCAACACTGCCGGCCTTTCTCGAAAAGCTTGCCGGGGGTTACGAATGCGTATTCGGTAGTCGGTTCATTGAGGGGGGATCGATGGGGGACTCGCCACCAAAACGTGTACTGCTTTCTCGAACCGGTACAGTGCTTTCCAATCTGTTGCTGGGTACGACCCTACACGATATGACCTCCGGCTATCAGGGATTTCACCGCAGAATCGTCGAGCGGTTTTGTGAAAAGCCACTCTTGTCACGCGGGCATTTTTACCAGACCGAATTGCGTTACCTGCTCCGTCGATACAAGGGAGTCGAAGTGCCGATTCGTTATAAAGCCCCGTCTCCCCGGGTGTCCGGCGGCTCGATCCGGAATTCACTCGAGACCCTGCTGCATTTCTGGTGGCGTCGGCTTACCTTTCGGGCACAATCACTTTGATCTGTATGACCAGTCTGATCATCACCTCCATTTCCGCTCCGAATGCCGTGCTGCGTCGTTTTGCGGAAGCCTGTCCTCAACATGGCCTTGACTTTATTGTCATTGGAGACGTAAAATCACCTGCCGATTTCTCGCTACCGGGTTGCCGGTTCGTATCCATCGAGGAGCAAGACACGCTCGACTTCCGGCTGGCGCGGATTCTTCCCAAGAAACACTACGCGCGCAAAAATCTGGGCTACCTGCTGGCCTGGAAAAGCGACTGCATCATCGAAACGGATGATGATAATTTTCCGTACGACACGTTCTTCACACCACGTAACCGATCGGTTGAGGCATTCACCGTTGGCGGAAAAGGCTGGGTGAATGCGTATGACTATTATTCCGACGACAAGCTTTGGCCGCGTGGGTTGCCCCTGGAGGCGATCCACAACCCTACACCTCCGCTTTCCCTGACACGACAAGCCGTCCTTGCTCCGGTCCAGCAGGGACTTGCCAATGAAAATCCCGATGTCGACGCGGTGTTTCGTATGACACGGGAACTCCCGGTGAATTTTCGTTCGGCGCCCCCGGTAGCACTGGGCGAAGGCGCCTGGTGCCCCTTCAACAGCCAGAACACTACCTGGTTTCCGGAAGCTTTCCTGCTGCTCTACCTGCCTTCCTATTGCAGTTTCCGCATGACCGATATCTGGCGCAGCTTTGTCGCACAACGGCTGCTGTGGACCTGCGGCTGGCCCATGCTTTTTCACGAAGCGACCGTTTGGCAGGAACGGAACGAACACAACCTGCTGCGCGATTTCTCGGACGAAGTGCCGGGATACCTGCACAATGCCGCCATGGCACATGCGCTGGAGGAACTTGACCTGAAATCCGGGCAAGAACACCTTTCCGAAAATTTATTCCGTTGCTACCAGACACTCACTGAACGGGGCTGGGTCGGAAAAGAAGAGCTACCGCTGGTAGAAGCCTGGATCCAGGACGCGGAAATCCGTTGATGGTTTCGAGTTTCCGGTTCAAGTAAGCAGGATGGTTGATGGGGAGTCCTCAATAATGGAAATCCAATTTCAACGCGAAACCCGGAACCCGGAACCTGGGACTTCATTCATCCTTCCATTGCCACAGATACATGCTCGCCACCGTCCGATAAGGCGACCAGGCTGAAGCGATCTTCTCCATACGGGCGATCATTTTTTTCTTGTCGGTCGTACGGAGTTTGTACAACTTGATCATTGCCTGCTGAATTCCGAAATCTCCCGATGGAAACACATCCGGGCGGGCGAGCGAAAACATGAGGATCATCTGCACGGTCCATACGCCAACGCCCTTGATCTTGGTCAGTTCTTCGATCACCTCCGCGTCGCTCATCTTTTGGAGCAGCGCGTCGCTTAATCCCTGCTCGATAAAATGTCGGGCCACTTCTTTTACATAGATCGCCTTCGCATTTGACAGGCCTATTGCGCGCAAGGTCTCGTGAGGGGTTTCGAGAATTTGTTCGGGCGTAGGCTCTGCTTCGCCGTAGAGTTCCAAAAACCTTCGGTGCAAGGTGTCCGCCACCTTCGTGGATAACTGTTGCGACATGATGGCAGAACAGATGCGTAAATAGATCTGCTTCTTGCGACGCAATTTCTTCGGGCTGAATTGCCGATGCAATCCGGCCATGACCGGATCACGTTCAAACACTTGTTCTATGGAAAGAGTCTTCACGGGTGGCATCGCGATCATGCGCGACTTTTTCAAGATACCCGTTTCGTATCAAGTACACAACCCATTGCCATTACAGCAGGGTTGCTCCTACCATATTTCCACGCATTCGCAGGTAAACCTGCACGAGCGTTTCGACGTCCTTTCGGCAATAGCGAACTATTCGCGGAAGGTCCCGCTCCACCCAATAGGTCTCACCGACCATGCTGCCGTCCAGATCGTCCTTCGGACAGGGCAGGTTAAACAACTGAGCCAGCAGGGTAAGCGAAGTAAACGCTTTGTAATCGCCGAATTTCCAAAGCTCCATGGTATCCAGGTGCTGAACCTCCCAGGGTTTTCGACCTGCCGTATCAAGGGCATCGGGTAATGGCAATCCATTTACCAGCATCCTTCTGGCAATGAACGGAAAGTCGAACTCTTTCCCGTTGTGCGCGCACAACCACTTTCGTCCGCTTCGAAACGCGGTGTGCAGAAACAATCCGAAACTTCTTAATAGTGTCGCCTCATCGGGATCGTCGAATACTTCGTACTGGATGGCACCGAAACGATCCGGTATGGCCACCACGATGCAGATTACTTTCCCAAATTCGGCGTAGATGCCTGCCTTGCGATAGCTCTCCTCCGGAGGTTCCGGATCGCGAAAGCCGACCGACTTTCGCCTCCACAACTGCTGCCAGGCTTCCGGCATCGACTCGAAGGATGGATAAACAGCCGCCGTCTCAATATCCAGAAACGCGATCTCATGCAGGGGAATAGTGCGTTGCATGCCACAAGACTACGCGGATGCGCGGTCGCTGGCAACCAATCTATGCTGTTTCTTTTAGGAGGGGCGAGAGACGGGGGACGAGGGACGAGGGACGAGGGACGAAAAAAATGACGAGCATATAAGAGAAGGTATGTTTCCAGGACACGATGGTGCGTGTAAATCTTTGCTATTGCTTTATCATACGTAAGGTTGCCAGGCGATTCCCGGATGTTAGTTGTATCAGATAAACTCCGCTTGGAATGTGGCTGCAGTCGAGCGATTCTGAGATAGCTAGCCGTCCGCTCTGAGCCTTGACCAGTCGTCCGGTGGCATCGAAGATTTGAATGCTTCCTTCGCCCGGTTCACATTATCGAATCGAATCTCCTGCACATTTTCCTGGGCATTGTTATTCCCCGAAACGGTCATCCAATGAAGAAACCCCGTGGAATCCGCCTTGCAGGTCAAGCCGTCTTCATACCAATACCCGTCAAAACTCAGGTTCCCAAATGGATCCGTACCGGTCGTGTTTCTTGGGCGCACATAACCCGAGAAGAGCAGGTTGCCCTGGTCATCGAAATCATAATCGCTGAAGCGCGAGAGGGTGCTGTCGTAGACATATACATCAGCGATCTGTTGTCCGTACATATCTAATACGGAATGTACCAGCAGGAAAACAAGTACGCATAAATTAAGAAGTATGAGAATTATTTTCGGAAAGAAATGAAAAAACCACTGAAGTGCCACGTGGTCTCCAACCTATTCCTGCACTGTCATCCAGGCAAAGGCGAACGCAACAATTCAGGAGATAAACGGAAGAAAAGAAGTACTTGGTGAGTTTCGCTTCCGCTTCATGATCGTCATTCATCCCAAAGTATATCAGGAAACCGGCATTCCCGTCACCAAACTCCAATCACTAATAACAAATCTCCAGCTTCTCACCTCAACATCACTCCACGCTTATTCAGCACCGGGATGTTGGTGAAATTTTCTTCCTTGATCGACTCCGGTAAAAAGATGTACTTCTTGTCGTACATATCGGAACCCATATAGAAACTGACCCAATACTCGTTACTCAATCCGAACAGGTTGTCCATGATCATCTCGATGCGCGCATAATCCTGCGGATCCACATTCCCGATAAGGTGGCGAAGGATGGATGTTTTCACTTCTTTCCCGTCGAGTTCGCCATACCCTTTCGAGCTCACCAATACTCCGCGGATCACTTCATCGTTCAGGTTGACGAGGTACACATGCCATTCCATGGTACCGGATTCTTCGTTCGGCTCCTTCACAGCAGCAAGGACGATATTCTTGACTTCAGGCCGGTGAATGTCTTTCAGCATAGGAGGCGTAAAGGTACGGAAAAGTTGGGGCGGGGTGGATTGGATATTGGAGGTTGGTTATTCGTGATTTAATATCGGTGATTGGCGGTGGGTCGGGTTGAAAGATCATTCCAAACTCTACAAGCAATAAAACTGGAAACGCGGAACTCGAAACCCGCCTGCCTGCCGCAGCTTTAGCGTAGGCAGGGAACCCGGAACCAGTTCGTCACACCTCCCTCCTTACCGGACCATCTCGACAGCTCCCCGCACGTAGGCCTTGAAGTCGCTGTAATGCTGGTCTTCCTCTTTGGTGCCGCGTTCAATGCCGAGCCGCACCACGACGAGTTGCAGATCCGGGATCACGATGATGTATTGACCAAGAATCCCTCTTGCATACACGACCCGATGACCATCCACGGTTGCAAGCCACCAGTGATAACCATAATAATCAGTGACCGCTCCCCGCTCATCCGGCAAGCCGATGGGCGTGGTCATTTGTCGGATATAGTCTTTCGACACGATTTGCCTGCCTTGACACATTCCACTGTCAAGCACCAACTGTCCGATCCGGGCAAAATCGCGGGCATTGGAATAGAAACAACAATACGCCTTTTCAATTCCGTCGGCGTGATCGAGCGACCAGAATGCGGGAGCGGTTGCCCCCAGCGGCTTCCACAGTTTTTTCGCAGCGTAATCAGACAAACGTTCGCCCGTGGCTCGTTCAAGGATCATTCCCAACAACAACGTGTTGCCGCTCATGTACCGGAACACGGAACCGGGCTCTTCGATCACCTTGAGTTTATTCGTCAGTGCCGGTAAGTCGGTTCCATAATACGCCTCGGTAGTATAGGAGAAGAGCGAAGCATACGATTCATCCCAGTTCAGGCCGGAACTCATCATCAGCAACTCCCGGATGCTGCAGCTGTTTCCCGCATCGGTATTGAAATGCGGAAGATAGCGCCCGATCGGCTGGTCGAGCTCCAGGAGGTGTTCATCGGCCGCGATCCCCACGAGCAACCCGACAATACTCTTGGCAACGGAAAAAGAATTGCTGGGCGATACCGTATCGTAGCGGTCCCAGTATTGTTCGTACAACAAGCTGTCGTTGCGCACAACGAGGTAGGCCACGCTCTTGTTCCTTTCCAGCTCGGCCGTCAGTTCTGCCGAAGGACGGCGCTGCTGATAGTCGGTCGCAAATGCCCAACGTACCGGCGCGGGATCATCGACGTTTCGGGTTGAAAATAAATCGAGGTCATCGATACCCGGGTAGGTGTACACGAGCGTTTTGAAGACATAGCTGTAGCCGGTAATCATCAGGGCCACCGAGCCACTGAGGAGAAACAAGAAGATCAGCCCGAGTGTTCGAAACAGGATCCGACGGAAGCGTGCGTTAGCCATGCTCTCAAGTTAGGCATCGCACTGCCGTGTCAGTAATCGTCCGGAAGAGTTTTTCAGCCTTCCGTTGTTGGCTTCAGACTGCGTAACGCATCGATCGTCGCCTGCCCGATATCACAGGGGGCCTTCGGTTCAAAATTCTTCGTCTTGGAAATGATCGCATCCATCCAGGTATCGAACTCTGCAGGCGAAATATCCCGCCCACGATCCGGATGGTCATCGTCGGGTAACTGGCGTTCATCCAATTGGCGCAACTCTACAATGGATCTGTTCATGTTTTTTGAAGGTACGAAAAATTTGTCGGAATTCCAAATGCGAGAATAGGGCAATTCACCCCAGCTCCGCCGGTTCCAACTGCATACCGAAAAGCGCGGCCAGCTCGTGTTTCAATCTGTGACTCACTTCTGACATATCGATTGCCCGGCCCAATTCCCGTTGCAGCGAGGTCACATCCTTGTCTTTGATTCCGCAGGGTACGATGTGTTCGAAATAGGAAAGGTCCGTATTGACATTGAACGCGAAACCGTGCATGGTAACCCAGCGGGAGCAACGCACACCCATCGCGCAGATCTTACGGGCCTTCGCATCATCTTCCGGGTCGATCCAGACACCTGTATAGCCGGGATAACGACC
>WBZP01000957.1_pt1 | contig 37448 bp, 19 predicted proteins | sample 5204301 | NCBI WGS metagenome assembly WBZP01 (sample SAMN12412401, study PRJNA552823) | activated sludge metagenome | isolation source: activated sludge from nitrification reactor of wastewater treatment plant... | place: USA: Pennsylvania | collected 2017 | reverse complement strand
CAGGATTGCCAGATCATATTGCCGTTTGCATCCGTTTTGACCAACCAGATGTCTGAGGAACCATGAGAACCGGTTACAGCGCCATTGGTCGATCCAACTGTTCCCAGGATCAGATTTCCTCCGGAAAGTGTTTCGATCACTTTAGACGGGTAATCCATTCCGCTTCCTCCAGAGCTCCAGTTAATTCCGCTAACCGGGGGAGCTAATGCCTGAATTTTCTCGTTTTTCGAAAAAACGGCCAGAAAAAGGAAGAAAATCGAAATATATCTCATGCGGTGGCTTCAGGTCGGTGGAGTGATGTAAATATCCACCCCGACACCGCGGGCTTTCAATTTTATTCGGTAAAAGGCTGTGAATTATGGGCTAATGCAGCTTTAGGGTAAGCGATTGTTTCGGTTGAGTCGATGCTTTAAAGGTTGATTTTTAGTGAAAATTGGGGCAAGACGCGAAATTCTTACAATTGGAAGGGATCGGCCCCAGATCACCTATCCTTTACAATAGACAGGGCGTTAAACCCACTGTGTTCGATCAGGAACACCCCCTCTGAACCATCAGTAAAGCCTTTTTTCAATCCCGTAAGATTGAATGGTTCCAATCAGCCCCGTAAGGCTGAAATAAGAAAACCCAGCCCCGTAAGGCTGGGTTTCTTTTTTAAATAGAGGTTTTTAGGCCAGGGCAACCGATTTCCGGGTCACCCAGGAATGGATGCCGAATAGAACGGCAGAATAAACTAAGTCGGCGGCCACTTGATTGGCGAAATAAGGAAGTCCGGCGGTATAGCTTTGTCGAACCCCCTCCAACGTCATAGGATAGAGCTGAATATCAACATACCAGAATGGAAGGTTGGTCAGCAGGAAAAACAGGACAGAGCCGGTAATGGCCGAAGCACCGATCCTGAGTACACTTTCCCGCTTGCGCATTCGACTACCCAACCAAACGTAAAGTCCGAAACCCAGATAAACGGGTAGAACGGACGCATGAAACCCGATGATCAGATCGGTTAGGAACAGGGCAGCAAACGGAAGTAAATAGGCTTTCCGGCTGTCCTGAAGCCTGGATCCTGAAAACAGGGACATGGCACCAAGTGCCGTGAAGTTGAAAGGATGTGGAAGAATTCTGGTCGCGGCTGCAACCAGGATCAACCCGAGTATCCAGAGGGTTTCTGTGGTGGTGTTCGGCTTACGGTTCATGGTAAGATGCTGTACAAAGATAGTTTTTTTGGATTTCAAGGTGGTACCCTGCTTTCAAAGGGTATACTGAAGATTCAGGAAAGCTCCTCGTCCCCGGCTCGAAAACCCCAGGATCTCCTCGTATCGGGAGTCCAGCAGGTTCTCGATCCTGCCGTTTAGCCGGAAGGACTGGGAGAGTTGCCAGTGAAAATAAACGTCGAACAGCGAATAGTCGTCAACGGTTCGCCGTCCCAGGGCTCCGTATGGGCCATAGAGCGCTTCGTAGTAGTTGTCGTTGCGGGCGCTGACATACTGAACGCGTGCGCTCAACACAAGATTTTCCCGGACGCTCAATTCGATTCCGGCTGTCATCGTATTAGGGCGTCTGATCAAACCACGCAACCGCTTGCCTTCCGATAGAAATGCGCCATTGCTGAAGGCCTGTAACGTATACCCGTTGGTTTGCAGTTCGTCCGACGATTTGATGTCCAGGTAACCGTCGATCATGCTCATGGATGCAGTCGCGGTCGCCTTGTTGCTGAGTTTCGTTCGTACGGATAGTTCAGCACCATAGGCCGTTTGGTTGCCGATGTTGATGTATCGGTCACCCCGGTAATCATCCCGTGACCAATCGGTCCCGAGCGAATCCACCGGGACTGCAGCGTTCCACAGGTAAACGTAATCGATGATATCTTCCGTACGGTTCCGGAAAATGGAAAAGCTGAACTCCGAACTCGCCAATTGCTGACGGATCCCGAATTCAAGCGATTGAGAATATTCGGGGGTGAGGTCCTTGTTCCCGCGTGGGGTCGGCGTGTAGCTGGTTCCGTCCCAGGCCTGATAGGTTTCCGGTGCGTAAAGCTGGTAAAGGGAGGGGGGATTATATCCAGACGAAAAGGATGCAAACAACAAACTGTTCTCCTCCAATTGCCAGCTTGGATTGAGCTCAAAGGTCCGGATCGATCCGAAGCTGCTGTGGTGTACGGAGCGAATGCCGGCGACCAATGAAAATGGACGCAACCTGTGTGAAACCAAATCACCACCCAACCTGATTTTCAGATAAGGTGCGGTGAGTTGGGCATCGGGGTTCAGGGAATCCAGTGTGGAGCGGGATTCGAAAACCGAACCGAACGCCGTGCTGTAGTAAAAATGTTCCTGATTCATTTGCTCGCTGGAGGCGTTGATCCCCGCGAGCATGCTCCACGATTGACCGAGATAGTGGGCGAACAGATCTCCGTTCAGTTGTTGGCCGGTATAGCGGTCATCGGCAAAATTGCCGTCATAGTTACCGGTTTGGCCGATCCGGGAGGAGTCATTCAGCGAGAGACGCTCGCTGGACGTCCAGCCGCCATTCAGCCCCAACTGCCAATTGCCTTTTTTCCACTTAAGTTCGCCGCTGATCAACTGACGGGTGAAATCAAGGGTGTAATTGTCGTCATCGGTATAGGCGCTTCGGTCAATGTCGGTTTGCATACCGGTTCGACGATACCTGATTTGTGACGACCAGTTTCCCGACGTCCAACCGCCGGCGATTGAAAAGTTCTGCTTCTTCCAGTCATCCTGGTCACGGGGAATGGCGGAAGTTCCATCGGTAGTGTCTACGGTGGCATCCAGGCCGTTTACCGACAACAGCTCTGTTGAAGCGGATACCCAGCAACCGTTCTTCCAGCGATGACCCAGATTGATGTCCGTATTCCATTGGCTTCCGGAGGTGCGAAAAATGCCCGCGCCGGTACCGAGGCGAAGGTTCCAGCCTTCTTTTTCCGGCTCGCGGCTTTGCAACAGGATTACGCCTCCGACGGCTGCACTTCCAAAAACCGTACTGTGCGAACCTCTCAATATTTCAATTCGATCAAGTGAACTCAAGGGCAATTCACTCAGATCAGCAACACCGTTCACACTGCTGACATCATTTATCCGGACTCCATCAAGGTAGATAGCCGTCTGATTGCTGTTGCTGCCACGCATGAAGATGGTCTGGTTGGAACCGGGTGTTTGACCGGCTCCGAGCAGATAAATGCCTGCCAGACGCGACAAGAGCTCTCCCAACGTTGTACAGGAAGTATTCTCAATCGCTTGTCTGTCCAGTACGGATACACTCCGCCCGATCGCGCCGATGGGTTCCGGCGTACGGCTGGCAGTGATGGTGACTTCTTGGAGTTCTCGCTGCAAGGTATCCGGCGCCTGCGCCGATACCGGGTCTGATGCATGCAGCAGCCAAAGCAGCAGACTTGTCCATGTAAGTTTCCGGTGCATAGAGTAATGCTGTTACTCAACACCGGGCAAATCGCGGAATGAAACGAAAGAAAAGAGACTCTCGCCATTCATGCTTTTTACCCGAAAGCTGAAAGTTAACGAACACGGCAGGTCTTCTGACTCATCCCGGTCTGGCCGCCTTCCCGTCCCTTCGGACAGTGGCATTGAGGCAAGACCCTTCAATGGGATTCACAGCAGCGGGAACTGTTCACGGATTTCACGTGATTCCCTTTTCATCCGCCGTAAGGCGGAACCGCATTCCGGTGCAAGGTAGACAATTCGGGAAACTAAAAAACCGAAGTTATCCGACACTTATTTCCTGCTTTCGCCAAACGGATGTCGGATTTGCCAGGATGCGCCTTCATCTTCCGTGAAACTTGCGGCCATCCGGTTCAAGAGCCGCTGGATACCCGCGTTTCGGGTCCGGTATCGGTCCCGGAAAGGGTGTGGCTGACAGCCACAAACTGCCTTGGCTTCCCGGGCGGTTCGACCAAGTTCAAGCTTTGCATATCGGTTAAGGATCGCATGCTCGATCCCGTCCAGCAGGATATTGAAATAGAGTTGGTGGGTGGCGTTTACGGCATAGTCCATACCGATATAATGAACTTCCAATTCGTCACCATGGCGGATATACGAGGCGAAGCCCACAAGCCGGTCTTGAAGGAAATACCCAAGCATCCGAAAGCGATCGCTAAGCGCCGTTGATAACGCGAGGAAATAGCCTACATCCACAACCCCCATCCGAACTACCTGTTTCTCCTGGACCGACCGAAACAATCGATTGATCGCGTCTGCGCCGGTTCGGACTTCTGTTGGTGAGAGCCATTTCCTTTCCAGAAGTACTCCGGATCGTCTGATCTTGACCGCGCGTTGGCGGTATTTCTTTGTAAGCGCGTGCAGATAATCGTCGAATGAGTTCCACGAAGCCGGTAGCGATAGTTGCATGGTCAGATCCGCGTCGAACGGATGGTATCCCGCGTTCTCAAAGACTGTTTCTGGCCAATATTCTGGCAAGTCTTTCAATAAAAGCAGGTCGTAACTTAACCGTTGGGCTTCGGCTTCGGTTGCCTGCAGTAGCGCAGAAAGATGCGCTTCGTCGGGACAATCGATCATGGGCTTCCCGACGGAAAACAGGTTACCAGCCATGATTACCCGGAAGCGCCGGAAACGGAGCGCAATCATGGCCAGTAGTGTTTGCCAGGTCGTTTTTGGAAACTTGAAATTCCTGGAAGTGAAATTCAGTACCTGAAGCGCGATGCGGGCGACAGGTTGACCTTCATCCCGGTAATAAAGAAGACCATACCGGAAACTCAGATCACCGGGTTGCGCTTGTTCCAGAGCTGCGAGATAACCGGCATCCAGGGTGTCGGTGGAGGACGATGGGAAGGACGTCCATCCGGAAGCGATTCCCGCTTCGAGGATACTGTCAGCCCATTGAATTCGGTAGCCTTGAATTGATTCGGAATGTACCGGCACAAGCATCAATTGCTCTCAACCTTGTTGGAGGAAAGCAACATTAGAGGTAAGACGTGCGAAGGCTGAAAAAATTGTATCCGGCGCTTTGGCAGTTCAAGGGTTATTGCTGAACTGCGAATTTCCTGCTGAGGCTTCCTTTTTCACCGATTAACCGGACAAAATAGATACCGCTGGCAAGCCGGTCGGTCGGTAATTCGATACGTTGGAATCCCGCAATAAGACTAAGTTCAGCGCTCCACAGCAATTGTCCGCCTGATCCAAGCAACTCCAACTGGTAATTACCGGCATCCGGACTTTCTACCAGCAGTTCTTTTTTGTAACCGATGGAACCGGTCACGACAGCGGTAAGGTCATGCAGTGTTTCACAACTGCGAACTTTGATCGGGTCGAAGACCTCGTACACTCCATCAAAATCCGTTTGCGTCAACCGGTAAAATCCGATACCCGGCAAAGGCTGGTTGTCGTTGAAACTGTAGTACCGTTCAACAGTACTGTTCCCGGCTCCGGGGAGCATCGCGAGGGTTTCCCAGCTGATTCCATCAGCGGAGCGTTCAAGCGTAAAGTGGTCGTTGTTCGTTTCGGAAGCAGTGACCCATCGCAACACCACGGCAGTGCCTTCGCATTTACCTTCGAATGCAAGCAATTCGATCGGCAGGAGGTTACTGGCTCCCGCCAACGTCCACCAGTTATTGTAAACTCCTACGCCTGTTGCAAGCGCGGAATTGGATGCCGGATTGCTCTGGGTGCCGGGAGGCGGATTGGTCCAGGAAACCATAGGTGCAACCCAGCGCTGAGCCCGTGGGCTGGCGATGGATCCGAGCTCGGAAGGTGTGCAGACAAACGTCAAGGCTGCGTTCGTAGTGGTACCACTGACCTGGAGATACCAGAACCGGTCAACCGTGTTGGCACTGTTATCCACATTACTGTTATTCCGAACATGTGTGACCGTCGGCGGATAGGGTAGGTTGGCTGCGTTCGTACGATAGGTTGCCGCGTAGAGGCTTCCCGTACTTCCCGAAGCCATATTATACGTGAACGGAATATAGTTGCTCGCGTCATAACCGAAAGGAACCACATGCGCGCCGGTACTTGCAGCGATATTCCACTTCAAACGCCCCGATCCATCTTCGGTTTCCGAACGGATATAGCCGTTGGTACGTTGTATTCCCGTTGCTGCACTGGTCTCGACATATACCATTCGACCGCCGCTATTCGAAGGGACGTGATCGTTGTCCAGGTTCAATTCGCCATTGGTCAACAGCAAGTTTCCGCGTACCCATACCGCGGAATCATTTGGAGCGTTGGTTGGATATACGAACTCCGTATTGGCGGTACCGCCGAAATTGATTTCCAGATTGCCATAACGATGCTGCATACTGCGGGCGCGGCCAAGCCCGACTCCGGATACAATCTGATTATCGACACCGTTATATTCAACCGTCGAGCCAGACGAAAGGTAGTAGTCCAGACTATCGTCCACTGTTGTAGAGAAGCTGGCATTCGTTGTAGCATCATAGATACCGTTCACGTTCTGGGTGCGAACACGACCCAGTACGGAAATGCCGGAATACATTTCGAGCGCGTTGGAGAACAACTTGTTGGTACGCATGTTCAGTACCCCGTTGTTGTTCACCATCAGGAAAAGCGGCAAGCCGGCCATAGTCGGGTGGCTGGACAATTGAATGTTGCCAATGGCAAGATCCAACGTGTTACCGGACTCCACTGTCATATACACTTGCTGAACCAGGTGCGTGCCTGCACGATTAAAGGTGGAAGTTCCTGCTCGGGCAAATGAGATATTGCCATATGCGCTTCCAGTGCCGGGATTGGATGTGGTAATCTGTCCACTTCCCGACCAGGTGATGCTCGGGCTTTTGATGACAAGTTTAAGGTTATTGCTGGACGGATTCCCGTTGTCAAAGTAGATGTTCCCGGCAGTATGGACAAAATCACCCACCAGATCATCATTCGAGTTAACCGTCATAGTAATCGAACTGCTAACGGGAACAGACGCGTTGTTGTGGAAGTAGAAATTCCCGCCGGACATGAAGAAGCCTCCGAGCACATTCACGTTGGAAACGGTCGAGTTGGCGTCACCCTTGATCGATAGGTCTCCACCGGTGATGGTGATGTCGCCGTTGATAGTAGCAGTGATCGGGAAAGTGAATGCTGAAAAGAAAGTGGTCCCGCCACTGATGTTGACAGCACCGTTGACTGTCAGGTTGACCAGGTGCCCATTACTGTAAGTTGAGCCCTGCTCTCCGTTGAAACTGTTTCGCCCGTTAGAGATGTTGATGTTGCCAATCGTGACCGTTTCAGTATTCCCGGCTTCGCTCGAAACGAACTTCCCGTTGTCTCCGCTGATGGTCAGTGTGCCGGAAATGGTGAGCGTAAGGATGAGGGTGTTTACATCCGGTATAACTTGCGGAATGCCGATAAAGTAAAATTCGTCGCTGACAGCGGAAAAATTCACTTTGCAATTTCCCAGAACGGACATGGTGCCTGCGGAACCATTGTTGTTGGCGGCATGATAGACACTGAACAGTCCGCCGTCATAATCAATACTTCCTGCCAGGAAGGTCGCGTTAGCGGGAACGGAATTGGTAGTATTCAGGATGCCCCGGAATGTACCGGCATTCATGTCCAGAATACCGTTTACGGTAATATTGATATTGCCGCTACCGCGCTCCGAGCCGATGAAACGGCCGCCATTTTGGACGAAGTTTCCGGTCACACTAAATGTTAATGAAGAAGCAGATCCATCTACTCCAATAACACCTTGCCCAGTTGCAGTTCCCGAACTAATGACATTCCAGTTACCGCCACATTGTATTGTTGTGGCACCATTCCCCCGATTTCCAATGAAAGCATCGGTGGACACGATTGAACTAAAAGTAAAGTTAACGCCAACATTGATACTGGCAGCTCCTAAGCAATTAGAATTGTTCTGCCCAATAAATTTACCAGAAGTATGATTCCAATTCCTTAATACTCGAAAAATTAGTGCCGAATTTGTGTTGGATGCGATAAGTGTTCCACTTCCGGTTAAATTAAGATCACGGGATACTACAATCGTAGTTGTATTTATCATCGAATCAGCCCATGCAAAATGAATATTTGCAACCCCCGAGATATTAAAATCATTATTTATTGTAACATTAACCGTTCCTTTTGCCTGCAATCCTGATGCTGGATTACCTGCAAAATACCAATTCTGCCCACCACTCACCACAAGGTTGTTAGTGATGAAAGTGAGGTTGCCATTACCACCTTCGATGAAAGTACAATAAGTGCCACCGCTCATGCCAGCCAGCGTCGTTGTGCCACTGACGGTAACACGTAAAGGTGCGTCCGCTTTGTTGACGAAGTGCGAAATCCCGGCACTGATGGTAAGGTTACCGTTGACCGTAACACGTACATCCGCACCTGGCAGGTACGTACTACCATACACAGCATTGAAGTTGCCGTTGATTGTCAGGTTCCCGGTAATGGTCCAGTTGAGTACACCGAAGGACGTGTCCATCACCGTGGTATTTCGAGCGGCGATGTTGTTGTTGATAGTGAAGTTGCCGGTCGTCATGGTCAAAGACCGGTTTTGACCGCGTTGGAATACGATATTTCCGTTGTTGAGGATATCCACATCACCCAGCGCAAGGTTGCTGGTGTTTCCGGTACCGTCGTCCATCACAATGGTGCCTTCGGTTACGGTCAGTTTACCCCTGATCCGATTCGAAACCGGCAGTGCAAAGCAACCATCCTGATCCCAGTTGCCTGGTCCTCCGATGGGCGCGCTGAGTGTTACGTTTCCGAAGATGGAGGATTGTACGCGGTCAGCGCTGCCGAGCGGTACGGATGGATCAAACCATTTTTGAATGATGAGATTACTGGTAGCGGAAAATACTTCGTTGCTTAATTCAAAAATACTTTCATCCAGCAACCCGCTGTTTCTCGGATTGTGTACATACGTGGCGTTTCCGTTAAGGGTAAAATTCTTTCCCAGGGTGGTGAATTCGATTGCGCCATTATTCTCCAATCGTCCGCCTGCATTGACGGTAATGTTGCCGCCAATGGACATGATGCTGACCGCGGTATTTGAAATGATCACAACGCCATTGATCGTAAGATCATTGAGAGGCGGTGTGCTTTGATCGACCGTGAGGGTACAGCCGACATTGACCGTCACACTTTGACCTGCAACCGGCGCCGCAGGACTCCAGGTCGCCGTGGACCAGGTGCCACTAGCCGTAACGGTAGCTTGTGCGAATGCACTGCTGAATTGTCCGAGAAACAAAAAGAGCAACAGGATCCACTGCAAGGGCATAACATGCCAAAGGCAGATCGACTTGCGATTACTGTCGAAGTAGGTGTGTTTCACTGAATACAATGGAAAAACGGGTTGATGGCCGTCTTCCAAGTTGAGTAAAAATAGTTTTTCCAAGCCGGATTATCAATACTTGTTCATAAGAAATGCGCAGTACACCTTTCTAAAATAGCTAATTTTTAAGGAAAATTTCAATTTTTAGGGTGGAGACAATCATGCTTTTGGTCAATGGGGGGAATCAAGGGATGAATCGTTGGCAATTGCCCCAATAATCGACGTAAAATCGACTATCCCAGACTGCTTATTGGAATAAAAAAAGCCGGTCCCGAAAGGAACCGGCTTTTTGATTGATCAGGTATAGGATTATTCTACCGTGACACGTACAACTTCCTTACCGTTGTCGGTGAGGAGGCTGACCAGGTAGGTTCCTTTTGCCATACCGCTCAGGTCGAGAGTATGGAGGTTGGAACCTTTGGAAGCCTTGTTGCGCTCGGAGAGCACTACACGACCACTCAGGTCGGTGACGTTCACCACGTACTGCATGTCGCTGTTTTCGCTGTTGAAGCGGATGTTCACCGTACCGGTGGTCGGGTTGGGGAACACTTCGGTGCGAAGAGCGGCAGCTACGTCAGCAGAACCAGCTACACGGCAACCGACCGGAGTAATGGCCAGGGTGGCCGTACCGGAATTACCGCAGCTGCTGTTGGCACGGATGCCAATGGAACCGTTGGAGAAGCCCGCGTTCACGATAGCGAAGGTATTGGAGGTCGGTGTACCCGAAAGTACCGTGTAACCAACCGGAACCAGTACGTCGTACGTAGAAGCGCCGTTGGTGGCGTTCCAGGTCACCAGAATGTCGGTGCCTGCACACGGAGAAGGAGTAGTGGTGGACAGTCCGGTGACGTTGGACGGGTTGCCGTTCACAGTCACGCAGCGCTGGAATCCTGCACCGCAACCGTTGACACCATTGACGCAGATCTGACCGGTGGTGAAGCCGCCGGAGAAGGACACGGTGATGGAGTTGGTCAAGGACGAACCGGTAGCACCGGAAGGCAGGCTCCAGGCATAGCTGGTAGCGCCACTCATCGGCGGAATGCTGTAGGTGTAGGTCTGACCGCAGACGCCGTTGGTCGGGTCGCCGGTGATGTTACCTGGGGTGCCGAGTTTACCGGTGCTGATGGTCTTGCAACGTTGAGCGGAGTTGGCGCCGCAGGCGCTGACTGCCACTACGCAAACCGAGCCTGCGGTGAAGCCGCTGGTGGTAGAGACCGTAGCGCTGGTACCGCTACCGACTACCGAGACACCAGAACCGGTCGTGCTCCAGATGTAGGAGGTTGCGCCCGGAACGGCAGCGATGGAGTAGGATGAAGAACCGCCCGGACAGATGGTCGAGGAACCGGAGATGGTACCCGGGATAGCCGGAGCAGCCGAAATGGTCATGCAGCGGGAAGCGCCGACATATCCGCAGGAGGTCACACCGGATACGCAGAGCGTACCACTGGTGAAGCCGGGGCCGAAGGTTACCGTAGCGGAAGTACCGGTTCCGACAACCGTCATACCGGAAGTGCCGGTCCACTGATAAGATGCAGCACCTGCCACAGCCGGGATGGAGTACGTACCGACGGTAGACGGACAGCCGATGATGTTACCGGTGATAGCGGACGGCTGGGTGAGGGTAGCACGGATCCAGGTACACTTGGTGTTGGGCGAAGCGCCGCAGGCGTTGACAGCCTGAACGCAGATGTTCCAGCCGGACTGACCACCGGTCGGGAGTGCGGAGTAGGAAACTGTTACCGAGTTGGTAGCGGAGACGTAAGGGCTAGGCTGACCGTTGAACAGGACCTGGGGCGGACCGCTCCAGTTGTAACCAGTAGCGCCGAGTACGGAATTGGTGGTGATCACATCGGAACCACCCACGCAGCCGGAAGCCGGAGCGCTGGTGATGGAGATGGTACCGGTCGGTTGGCCGCCGGAAACGACTACCGTTACCGTAGCACAAGTCGTGGTGTTACAAGCACCTTCAGCGCGAACGTAGAAAGGATAGGTTCCGGCAGACGGAGGTATATAGGAGATGGAAGCGCCCGTTCCGATCGGAGCACCGGCACCGCAAGCACCGGCGTACCATACCCAGTTAGCGCCGGATCCGAGTGAACCACCGACAACCGAGAGGGTCACGTTGTTAGGCAGACAGATGTTGGCAGCCGAAGCGGAAGCGCCGGTCGGAGCGACCGAGTTGCTGCCGGACGTGCCGACCGTGGCGCTGCAGGATGAAGTACAACCGTTGGCATCCGTTACCGTGTAGTTGTATGAACCGGCTGTCAGACCGCCGAAGGTACCGGTGCCGGAATACGCACCGGTGCCGCCCGTAGCGGAAACCGTTACTGAACCGTTGCTACCGCCGGGGCAGGAAACATCGGATGCAACACAGGAAGCGATCAATTGAGGAGGATCAACCAAAGATCCGGAACAGGAGGCCGTACAGCCGTTTGCATCGGTTACGGTGTAAGAATAAGCGCCCGCGGAGAGACTGGTAAAGGTACCCGTACCGCTGATGCTACCCGTGCCGCCTGAAGCGCTTACAACTACCTGACCGTCGTTGCCACCGAAGCAGCTCGGGTTGGTCGGAGTGCAGGTAATACTGACTGCGGAAGGCTCGGTGATGGTTACACTGGCTGTGGTTGTGCCGCAAGTGGCATCGGTTACCGTTACCGTGTAGACGCCAGCGGTAAGGCCGCTCGCCGAAGCCAAAGTGCCACCCGAGGGAGCCCAGCTATAGCTGTAGCTGCCGCTGCCGCCCGAAGCGGAGACAGTAGCTGCACCGTTGTTGCCGCCAAAGCAGGAAACGTTGTTGTCAGCATTTGCCGAGGCTGTAAAGGGAGCATACACGTTAACAGAAACCGACTGGGTGGCCGTACAACCGGCACTGTTGGTAACGGTGACAGTGTAAGTTTCCGACGAAGTCATGCCGCTGGCTGTGGGACTGGCCAGTGTCGTATTGTTGAGGAAGGTGGCAGGAGACCAGGAATAGGAATAGGCATTCACACCTCCGGAAATATTCACGGTGTAGTCTTCCACTTGGCCGAAAGAAGATGCACCGCAGGGAGTCGTGTTCGGTATCGAAGCACTGTTGTCCTGCAAACGAACACGCATCCGTGTCGTTCCGTTGCCTGCTGAACCGGGAATGGTCAGCGTACCGGTGAGTGTAGCTGAGCTGGACCCGCTACAGGAAGGACAAAACGTGCTGACAGCTCCATCGTACAGTTTCTCAGAAGGATCACCGAAGACTCCATCCTGGTTAAGGTCGACCCAGATATACACCCGGTCATCCGAGGCATAAGCGCTGGATACGGTTACTGAAACGCTGTAAGGTGTACCGACAGCAAGACTCGTATTGACAGCAGTGAAGTCCTCGTAACCTGCTGTTGAGCTGCTGGTGTTGTTAATGGTGTTCAGCGAAACGTTGCTGATCTTCTCGAAACTGGTACTGTTGGCAGTGGCCGAACAATATGCGGCTGGACCTGCAACAGAAACGGCGAGCGAAGTACTTCCGCCATTACAAACGTCTGAGGGGGTGGCGGACGTTCCGGTAATAACAACAGCATTCGAAACCACTACTGTATGCGTGGACGTAGCGGTACAGGAATTACCATCCGTTCCAGTTACGGTATAGGTAGTGGTACTGGTCGGCGAAGCCGTCAGCGGGTTGGCAGTGGAACCACCCGGAGCCCATACATATGTGCTGGCGCCGGAGGCGGTAAGGTCCACAGAACCACTACCGCAGATCAGGTTACCGCCGGAAATGCTGACAGTTGGCAGCGGATTCACGGTCACCGTAATTGCATTAGAAGTAGCGGTCTGGAGGTTATTATCCGTGATGGTAACGGAATAGGTGCCGGAAGCGGTTACCGTGATACTAGGAGTTGTTGCTCCATTTGACCAGGCATAACTGAATCCCGGGCATCCATCCGAAATGGTGGAAGTGAGGGTAACCGAACCGCCTGCGCAGAAAGTCGTTGCGCCACCTGCGGCAATGCTGACGGACGGAGGTGCGCCTGCGCCGACCGTTACCGTTACCGGAGTACCCGTGAAGGAACATCCGCCGGAAGTGGTGGTAAATGTAGCGGTGTAGGTTGTCGTAGCGGTGACATTCAACGCATTAGTAGGATTGGTCGTGGGATTATTCAGGAAGGTGATCGGTGACCAGGAATAGCTTCCTGCAACAGGATCTGGTGTGAAGCGCCAGGCTTCAGGCGTGGTGAAAGAATAGGTCACGTTGTTTCGGCCCGTTGCTGCATAGCCCAAAGTGCCGCCAGCATTCTCGATTCCGATTGCGTGAGCAGAAGGAGACGGGTCATTCGAACTGGTAACATGAACCTCGACCCGGTTATCAGCTTCAAAAAGCTGGATCTGGCCGCTCATGTCGCCGTTGTTGGAACCGCCGTTATAGAACTTGACCGCATTGTAGTTGATGACGAAAACACGGTTAGGCGAAGTTCCGGTCGTGAAATAACTTACCGCAGCGCCGCTTCCGGTTACGTTCAAGTCGTCATGACAGATGGCGATGTAATTATTCGGATTAGCTGCCGTAGGAATCGTCTCCGTATAAGGGAATCCGCCAGGTTGACCAGACGAGAAGGAAACGAATCCATTGGAATGCACATAGATCGTAGAGTAGGATGTGCCAAAGAAGTTAAAGGAGAAGGGAAGCGAAACTGACGCGCTTCCATCATCATTATCACTCAGGGTAATGGCTGTTCCTGTTCCGCTCAACAAACCATAGCTGATGGAACTTACGCTATAAGTATTTGCTGGGAATAAAGTTGCGGCAGTCAACGTGCTATTACCACCAGGACAGATGGTCGTAGCAGAGGCGCTGGCGGTATTGGACAGCGGGGCAGCTACGACGACAACGGTAACAGTATTCGTGGAAGTACAACCGGCTCCATCAGCTCCTGTAACCGTGTAAACGGTTGTTGCACTGGGACTTACGTTAACGGGATTGGTTGTAGCGCCACCGGGGGACCAGGTATAGGTCACTGCGCCGGAACCGGTAAGATTTACGCTCGTATTGCCTTGAACCGATGAAGCACCACAAATAGCACCGTTGTTATCGGAAGTGGCAGATACCGAAGGAGCACCATTGACCGTAAGTACTAACTCGGTAGAATTGCTGGATCCGAACCCGGCACAAGTGGTGGTGCAAACGTAATAATACGTTCCTGCTGCCAGGGTACCCGTAGTGTAGTTAGTTGTAGCGGCACCGCTTCCGCCGCTCACCGGGCTGTATGGGCCGCCGGATACAGCACTAACCTGCCATTGATACGAAATGCCCGTTCCGGTGGTAGCACCGGTAGCAACCATATTGTAGGTTTGGCCTGCACAACGGGTGGCGGAAGATGGGGTAATGGTTCCGCCCGAAGGAGTGCCGGAACAAGGTGTTCCTGCCGTGTAATCAAAACGAATATTGGGTCGATTGGTGCCATTAGTTCCGGTAGCAGTGGCGCAGTTGCTGGATCCGTCGGTCCGGACATAACGGACCGCACCCGAGGTGGCTGTGGTATAACGCAAGCCACCATAAGGAGATGTGAACGGATTTGAACCAGTACAGGTATTGACAACAATGCTCGAGGTTCCATCCCAAACAAACGGAACATCCAAAGTTATCATATCGAAGTTTCCTGCGGTTTGAACAACGGGAGCATACGTAAACGAGTTCTTAACGACTGTCAAGCCAGAAGAGATATAAGGATTGGCAAGCGTTTGTGACGTCAGTCCCATCGAAATGGTATAGTTCGATAAGGAAACTGCTGACTCGGATACGGAGAACCCCATCGCCGTAATGGTTGAGCCGGAAGACATTCCGGCAGTCGTCAACTCTGCTGCCGTCCAAACCATTTGGAAATGGATGTAGTTGTAATACCGTTCAATAGGATCTGCTGTTGATCCATTAGTCGTTGATGTACCTGTTCCAATGATGGCAGTGGCCCCTTGTGAACGAGAGACACCAAAAGCCAGCAGCAGAATCAGACAATACAACCAGCGATTCCATCGCTGAATTGGAGTGTAAGTGTGCTTGTTCATGTTACTGTTGTTTTGAGTTATTGGTTGTTGTTTGTGTTTCAGGGGATGATATGAGGAAACCGACACCAACGACGGCACCGGTCGACGTATGATAAAACTAAAATTCCACCAGATTGAGCGTAGGCCTTTATCCATGGGCAGTTTGACGGGATTCGAAAGATAATGGAGAAATTGGAATTGGCAAATATTTGTTGACATTTTGTAAAGCCCTTTTTGGCGAACGGCGTGAAATGCGTGGCGAATGCCGCTGCGCGGGGCTGAAAGATGTTCCGGGTTCCGGGTTTAATGAACGTTTAAACGTTTAAACGTTTGAACGTTGTAACGATGTGAGCGACCTTCAACCTTCAACCTTCAACCTTCAACTAAACCCGGAACCCGAAACTCGAAACCCGGAACCATTAACAAGAAAAGCCGCCCCGAATGGAGCGGCTCTGTCTCTACCGTTGTTCGGCTTTTCTTAGTACTCGGTCTTCAACTCCACGCGACGGTTCTTCGCACGGCCTTCCGAAGTCTTATTGTCTGCAACCGGACGGGTATCGCCGTAACCGGTGGCTTTCATGCGCTCAGGGTCGACTCCTTTCGATGCGAGGTAGTTCTTTACAGACTCACAACGCTTCTGCGAAAGCACCATGTTCTTCTGCGCGTCACCGGTGTTGTCGGTGTGGCCTTCGATGGAAAGTTTCGCTTCCGGATACTTCTTGAGGATGTCGGAGAGGTCGTCAAGCTGGGTCTTAGAGGCGCTCTTCAGCTTATCGGAACCGGTCTCGAAGAAGATCTTGCTGGCGATCTTGGTGATCTGGGTGATGATCTCTTTCGGGATCTCCGGACAACCTTTGTTGCTGGCAACGCCGGCTACCGTAGGACACTTGTCGTCTTTGTCGGCAATGCCGTCGCTGTCACCATCCGGACAACCTTTCAGGAAAGCGGCACCTTTGATGGTCGGGCAATCGTCTTCTTCATTCACTACACCGTCTCCGTCACTGTCCATCGGGCAACCGGTTTCGTTTACTTTATATCCTGCCTTGGTATCCGGGCATTTGTCATCCAGATCGGCTACCCCGTCGCCGTCCGCGTCCGGACAACCTTGCAGGGTCATCAGACCGGCAACATCCGGGCAACGGTCATCACGATCAGCAACGCCGTCATTGTCCTTGTCCGGACAGCCTTTAAGGGCGGCAACACCAGGCACTGCCGGGCAATCATCAAGGTAATCGGCCACGCCGTCCTTATCGCCGTCGAGCGGACATCCGGCTTCATCAACTTTGACACCGGCAGGGGTATTCGGACACTTGTCGTTCTTATCGGAAACGCCATCACCGTCGCTATCCTTAGCAACACCGAGGTTGACGATCACACCGAGCGAGTGCTCGAGGAACTGATCCTTGTCGCCGTCTTCGTTAGCATCCCACTTGTTATCCGAAGGCATGTGCAAACCGGTCTGCCAATCCAGGCTGACCTGATCACTCAGACGGAAACGGATTCCGGCTCCGGCATAGATGTCGAGGCCTGCAACCATGTTATCGTCGATTTTCTCCTTAGGTCCATTTGCTTCCACATCACCGAAAGCACCGCCGATACCGGCAGTCAGATAAGGTCCTATGCAGGCATCTTCGTTGAAAATGTACCCGTTGTACAGTTTATAACGAAGGCGAAGATCTGCCGTGTAAACCAGGTCATCCATGAAATAGGGATCCTTCTTTTGCGACATGGCTCCATGCAGCAGGAACAATCCCAGATCAAAAGACTTGTTCAGGTAACGATTGATAGAAATGCCCTGGCCAAAGGTTTTGTCATTCACCTTGAAACTGAAGAAATTATCACCAAGGCTGGTCTTAGATTCGACCAAGGCTCCGTGGAATCCCAGTCCCCATTTGAATTCAGCATTTTGGGCCATGCTTGTGCCGGTCACCAGCAACATGGCAAGGCCAAGCAACAAGTGACTAAATGTTCTGCAATTCATGAGTTCGCGGTTTTGGTTAAGGTAATGACCAAATTAATTGTTAATTTCATTAACAAACAAGGGCGTTTTTTCAACAAATTCCTAAAATGATCGCCATCAGGCACCTAAGTGGGTGCCGATACCTCAGGGAAGATTCACGTACCTGCGCACGGAATGCAGGCGGTGACTGAGTTGACCGGTATCTGAATTCAAAATACCGGTAGCATCGAGTTCATCGATCCTGACTCTGCCACTGGCATGCATGATCCGGCCACCGGGAAGTAAGATTCCGGTGTGAATGACTTTGCCCTCATCATTGGAAAAAAAAGCGAGGTCGCCTGCACGCGATTCCTGGAGATTAGGGACCGGTGTTCCTTGCTCGGATTGTTGCCAGGCATCCCGCCGGATCCGGATGCCGGAAAGTTTATAAACCATCTGGGTAAAGCCCGAGCAGTCGATTCCAAAGGGAGATTTTCCTCCCCACAGATAAGGGGCGTGCAGGTACATATACGCATGTTCCAGCAGGTGCACCGGGTCAGGCTTCGATAGCTGTGTTACGGAACCCTCATATAGGAAGGCAGTTCCGGATATCTTGAATTGCTTGTCATGATAGCCGGGCAGGCTGCTGCCAAGTACGACCGGAATCATCTGGTGCTGGTCCCAGACAACTAATTGAACGATGTCCAGTGTCACGGTACGGGGGGCGCTCAAAATGGTGCGCACTTCCGATTCTTCAATGGCGCGCAGTTGCTTCTTATCAACCCATCCCGGATAATCGTCATCCAGTACTTTGATCTTCCGCCAATTGTCCTGCCGGTCTTGAATCTCCACCAGATCACCGAAGAGCAACTGGGTAACGATTTCGCTTCGGTCGCTCGGCTCTTTTCTGACCGGCACCACGCTTAAAGGACAAATGGCAAACATGCGACTAAATTAATGCAAAACGGGAAAGGTTCCAGTGAGCCTTTCCCGTTTTACGCAAGCGGATGTCAACAGGTTCAAACCAATTCGATCACCATGGCGCTGGCTCCGCCACCACCATTGCAGATACCGGCTGCGCCGATCTTCGCACCGCGCTGCCTTAGCACGGAGATCAGGGTCACGACAATGCGTGCGCCACTGGCTCCCAATGGATGTCCGAGTGAAACGGCGCCACCGAAAACGTTCACCCTGGCGGGATCAAGTTTCATGAGTTGATTATTGGCGATCGCGACCACCGAGAAGGCTTCGTTGATCTCGTAGTATTCGATCTGTTCGGGTTTGAGTCCGGCTTTTTCGATGGCGCGGGGGAGTGCCTTGGCAGGAGCCGTCGTGAACCATTCCGGTGCCTGCTGGGCATCCGCATAGGAGCGGATCTTCGCGATCGGTCGGATGCCGAGTTGCTCGGCCTTTTCTTTGCTCATGAGCACCAGTGCCGCGGCACCGTCGTTCAGTTTCGAAGCATTGGCTGCGGTTACCGTTCCGTCTTTCTGAAAGGCGGGTTTCAGGGAAGGTACTTTATCGGCTTTGAGATTCTTGTACTCCTCGTCTTCTGATACGACGATCGGATCTTTTCCGCGTACAGGCACGCTGATCGGCGCGATCTCTTCTTTAAAGGCCCCGTTCTTGTAGGCTTCTACCGAACGACGATAGGATTCCAGGGCATACGCATCCTGTTCTTCGCGGCTGATCTTGCATTCGGTGGCGCACAACTCGGCCGCGTTCCCCATATGATAATCCTTGTACACATCCCACAGTCCGTCCTTCACCAATCCGTCAACAACCGACCCGTGCCCAAGTTTGTACCCGTTTCGTGCCTTGTCGAGGTAGTAGGGAACATTGCTCATACTCTCCATTCCTCCCGCGACCACGCAATCATTGTCACCCAGCAGGATCGATTCTGCGGCAAGGGCTACCGCTTTCATGCCGGAGGCACATACTTTGTTGATCGTCGTTCCGGGTACGGTGTTCGGAAGCCCTGCGCCAATCGAGGCCTGAGTGACCGGTGCCTGACCGACTCCGGCTGAAAGTACATTGCCGAAATATACTTCCTGTACTTCTTTCGGATCCAACTTGATGCGCTCGAGAGCTGCTTTGATGGCATGTGAGCCAAGCTGCGGTGCTGTAAATGCGGACAATGCACCGCCGAAACTTCCGATCGGTGTACGAACTGCGGAGACGATATAGACTTCTTTCATGGTCTTGGTTTTGGGTGTGCAAAGGTAGCAAACTTAGTCCCACGGTGTTAGCCGGAACCTGTTGAAATTTCCCTCCGACCATTCGCATAGGCCTGATTTCTTTTATGCAGTTTCGTCCTGTCGAGATCAAATCATGCGTCGTTTTTTTTCCCGGATAGCCAACCGACATGAACAGGTTTTCAAGTATTTCCTGTTCCTGCTGACAGTATTGCTGATTGTCGTCGCGCTTCCCAAGGAAACGCAATTCAACTATACCTATCAGAAAGGTAAACCCTGGCCGTACGATAATCTGCTGGCTCCCTTTGACTATGCCATCACGAAGAACGAGGCGGAACTCAATGAAGAGCGGGCGGAAGTCTTGCGCACCATCCATCCTTTCTACCGGTTTAATTCCTCGACGGAAGCGGAAAGGATCGACTTGTTCAGGAAAAGTCTGAGTGAGACATGGGCGGCGAAGTATGCGAACGGAAAGCGATCCCCCCGGGAACAGGAACAACTGGAACGTAATCGCGGCTTACAGGAAAGCATCGGAACCGAAGTGCTGCGGATGGTTTTCAGGAAGGGGGTCATCTTGTTGTCCGACCAGCCGGCAGGAAGAAATGATGACGGCATGCTCACCCTGGTCAATGGCAACGTGGCGGATGAACGGCCGGTCACCGACTTCTTTACGATCCAGACCGCGTACGAAGCGATCAATGATCAACTCAATTCACTGACTGCCGCTGATCAGGCGCTACTGGCGCCCTTGTTGGAGAATTCGCTCGCGCACAACGTGCTTTTCGATGACCAGGCTACACGCCAATGGACCCGACAGGTACTCGATAAGATCTCCACCACCCGCGGCCTGGTCCAAAAGGATGAAGTCGTGATCCTGAAAGGGGAGGTGGTCGACGATAACCGTTTCCAGCGGCTGGAATCGCTCAAGGCGGAGATGAAGAACCAGGAGATCACCGGTGCTTCCCGCTGGATGATGTTCCTCGGACACTTCCTACTCGTTTCGCTGGCCATTTCGATGCTGATATTGTTCCTGTACCAGTTCCGGAAGGAATTGTATGACGACCTGGCCAAAATCACGTTGTTGCTGTTGCTTTTGCTGCTCACGACCTATGTATTCCTGTGGGCCAGGAAGGTCAACCTCTTCGACATGTACATGGTGCCGGTCTGCATTCTGCCGATCGTCATTCGTGCTTTTTATGATACGCGGACGGCTCTGTTCACCCATATCGTCAGCCTGCTGATCATCGGGTTCGAAGCCCCGAGTGGTTTCGAATTCATGTTCATCCAAACCATTGCCGGCATGGTCGCGATCTTCACGATCGTCAGCATGAGTCGCCGGGTGCAGTTTTTCATCAGCGTTCTGATGATTTTCGCGGCTTATTCGATCGCCTTCGTCGGCGTGACCATCCTGCACGAAGCGAACTTCCGAAGCATTGACTGGATGAACCTCAAGTGGTTCGCGGCCAATTCGGTACTGACGCTCTTCGCTTTCCCGCTCATTTTCATTTTCGAAAAGACCTTCGGTTTCCTGTCTGATGTCTCCTTAATGGAACTGGCGGATTCCAATTCCCCCTTGCTGCGGGAATTGGCCTATAAGGCCCCCGGGACCTTCCAGCATTCGCTCCAGGTAGCCAACCTGGCCGAGGCGGTGACATTCAAGATCGGTGGTAATCCACTGCTCGTCCGCGCAGGTGCTTTGTATCACGATATCGGCAAGATGGAGCGCCCGCTTTATTTCATCGAGAACCAGAACTCCGAATTCAACCCGCACGATGAACTCTCGTTTGAAGAAAGCGCCCGTATCATCAAAGACCACGTCATTCGCGGAATCGAGATCGCCAAACAACGGAAACTTCCGGAGCCGATCATCGATTTTATCCGGACCCATCATGGAACAAGCGTACTGCAGTATTTCTATCACAGTTTTCTGAAGAACTTCCCTGAGAAAGTACCCAATGAGGAGTTGTTTCATTACCCGGGTCCTTTGCCCTTTTCCCGGGAGACGGTCGTGCTCATGATGGCCGATTCCGTGGAAGCGGCATCCCGCAGTTTGAAGAACGCCACGGCGGAGAATATCTCCAACCTGGTCGACAATATTATCGATCATCAGATGAGCCAGGGTCAATTCATCAATGCCCCGATCACCCTCAAGGACATCAGCGACATCCGGAAAATTTTCAAAAAGATGTTGATGAGCATTTATCATGTGAGGATCGAGTATCCGCGGACTTAATCGGTCTTCGACGTACCTTTGTCGACCACAATGTCCCGGTACTTCTTAGAAATCGCGTACGATGGCTCGGCTTACCACGGCTGGCAGGTCCAATTGAATGCCCTGACCGTCCAGGAGGTCGTCGACAATCGTCTTTCAACACTCTTACAGGAAACGGTAACATCTGTAGGTTGTGGACGCACGGATACCGGAGTGCATGCGGAACAGTTTTATCTGCACTTCGATTTGCAGGAGTCCCTGCCACAGGATCGGGACCTGGTGCATCAACTCAACCGGGTGCTCCCGGACGACATCGTGGCGCTTCGCTTGTTGCCGGTAGCGACAGACGCGCATGCCCGATTCGATGCGGTGGAACGTGTTTACCAGTATCGAATCATACACCGCAAGGATCCGTTCAAGCGTTTCCGGTACACTTATCTTCCTTACTTCCCGGATTATTCCATGATGAACCGCGTTGCCCGTTCACTGATCGGGAAACATGACTTCAGTTGTTTCAGCAAGGCCCATACGCAAACACTGACCAACGATTGCACGGTCAACCGGGCTGTTTGGAAAGAGGAACCCGGCGGAACGTATTGCTTCGAGATCAGCGCGGATCGTTTTTTACGCAATATGGTGCGCGCAGTCGTAGGTACCTTGCTGGAAGTAGGACAGGGAAGAATGAATGAACCGGAGTTTCAGGCCTTGTTGCAGGATGGCAATCGTCAGGATGCCGGAAAGTCGATGCCTGCGCACGGTTTGAGTCTGGTGTTGGTCAGGTATCCGTATGTTCAGGATGGGAGGAAGGATGGCTGATCAACCCGTAGCCGGCAGGGCGTTTGACCTGAACATCCTGAAGCGGATCTTCCGGTTTACAAAGCCATATCGTAAAGGTTTCTACTTAAGTGTAGGCCTGACCTTGCTGCTCGCGGTGCTGGGTCCATTGCGCCCGATGCTGGTGCAGTACACAGTCGATACCTATATCAGTCGGTTTGACGGGCAGGGACTGTTGTACATGAGCCTGATCCTCGTGGGATTGCTGCTTGCACAGTCGGCCGTACAGTATTTCCATACTTATCTGACCAATTGGATCGGCCAGGCGGTCATACGGGACCTGCGCATCGAGTTGTTTCGGCATATACTCAGGCTCCGGCTGAAGTTTTTCGATCGTACACCGATCGGTACGCTGGTAACCCGCAGCATCAGCGATATGGAAACCATCGCCGATATCTTCTCGGAAGGCCTGATTGTCATCATCGGCGACCTGTTGCAACTGGTGGTGATTATTGTTTTCATGTTTGCGATTGACTGGAAACTCAGCCTGATCAGTTTGTCGACGATCCCGATCCTCTTGTTCGCAACCCGTTTTTTCCAGAAAGGGATCCGAGACTCTTTTCGGGACGTACGGACGCAAGTGGCGGCACTCAATAGTTTTGTCCAGGAGCATCTGACGGGCATGAGCATTGTACAGGTCTTTAACCGGGAGGACGAAGAACTGCGTCGCTTCAAGCAGATCAACCGGGAACACCGGTCGGCCAATATCCGATCGGTCTGGTACTACTCGATTTTTTTTCCGGTGGTCGAAATCCTGACCGCCGCATCTATCGGATTGTTGGTCTGGTGGGGGGCTCGCGGGGTCATACAGGAGACCGCATCGGTCGGTAATGTGATCGCCTTCATCATGTACATCAACATGATCTTCCGGCCCATCCGGGAATTGGCGGATAAGTTCAATACCCTCCAAATGGGAGTCGTAAGTTCCGAGCGCGTCTTCAGACTGCTGGATCAGCAGGAGTTCATTTCTGACAAGGGAACCGGTTCAGCCGATCATATCCGGGGAAGCATTGAATTCCGGACCGTCTGGTTTGCTTACAAAGATCCGGCGCCGGATGCAGGCCCTGTCGAACCGGAGTGGATCCTTCGTGACCTCGATCTGACCATCGAAGCCGGGAAGATGATCGCACTTGTTGGAGCCACGGGAGCGGGCAAGTCCTCGGTCATCAACCTGATCGGTCGCCAGTATGAGTTCCAGCGAGGCGAGATTCGGATCGATGGGTCGGATGTCCGTTCTTTTTCCCTCGACAGTCTGCGCCGCAACATCGCCATGGTCATGCAGGATGTTTTCTTGTTTTCTGACACGATCCACAACAACATTACCCTCTATGACCCATCCATCAGCAGGGAGCAGGTGGAAGAGGCCGCTAAAAGAGTGGGCGCACATCGTTTCATCGAACGGCTCCCGGGAGGATACGACTTCAACGTAATGGAGCGCGGTGCCATGCTATCGGTCGGCCAGCGACAGTTATTATCGTTCATCCGGGCGTATGTGTTCAATCCCAGGATCCTGATCCTCGACGAAGCGACCAGTTCCATTGATGCTGAGTCGGAGGCCCTGATCCAACAGGCTACTGAAGTGCTGACCAGCAATCGAACGTCGATCGTGGTGGCGCATCGGTTGGCGACTATTCAGAAGGCTGATAAGATCGTGGTGCTGGATCATGGCCGCAAGATGGAAGAAGGGACGCATGCGGAACTGATGCGGCGCGATGGAATATACCGCAAGCTGTATGAAGTTCAGTTTTCCGATATTTTACAATAACATTCCGGCAAAGTGCCTGTTATGGATATTGACCGTTTGCTGGTGGCTCCAACTTCATTACCTTAACCTTTCATTAACCTCCGGCTGCCGGACAATTCACTTAGTTTGTAACCATCATCCATTCAACCCATGAAAACAAAAATCATTCTTCTGATCGCCCTCTGCCTCGGAGCATTCGTTCAAGTAAAGGCACAAACGGCCGATGAGATCGTTGACAAGTACGTAGCCGCCACCGGTGGCGCTGACCGTTGGTCCAAATTGAAAACCGTGCGCATGAGCGGAAGCCTTGACCTGGCGCCCGGTATGAAAGCTCCTTTTACGATCGCCATGATGGACCGGACCAAAATGCGGTTCGAATTGGAGATCCAGGGAATGAAGATGATCCAGGCGCTGGATGGTGATTCCGGTTGGAAGGTCATGCCGTTCCAGGGTAAGACCGATCCCGAGCGCATGTCGGAGGAAGAAATACGCTCTTCCAAAGAGCAGGCCGACTATACCGGCGACCTCTATGATTACAAGGCCAAAGGGAGTGTAGTGGAACTGCTCGGCAAGGAAGACATGGAAGGTACCGAGACCTTTAAACTCAAAGTCACCAAGAAGAATGGCGATGTAAAATACATGTACATCGATGCGACCTCTTTCCTCGCCTTGAAAGAAACCAGCAAACAGAAATTCAATGATAAAGAAGTGGAGATGTCCACCATCAACTCCAACTTCCAGACGGTCGATGGCATCACGCTTCCGTTCTCCATTGAAATGCGTGGCGGCGATGACCAGCAGGGTGGAGGTCAGGCGATGACGTTCGACAAGATCGAGATCAATCCGGCCATCGATGCCAAGCTGTTTGTCATGCCGGCCATGAGTTCGGCGACGGCACCGGCTGCCGGCGAAACGAAGTAATTCAACAACCACATAAGGGGAGGGCATTTTCAGGCTGCTTGTTTGCTGAAGATGCCCTTTCTGTTTACCTAAAATTTCTGCCATGAAACGAATCATCACCATGCTTGCTCTGGTAACTGGATACCTGAGCGCAGGCGCGCAAAACGCTCCGAAAGTAACCAGTAGCCTTTTCGGTATGATGGAGGCACGATCGATCGGTCCCGCCGTCATGGGTGGACGAATCACCTCCATCGATGCGAATGTCAAAGACCCGAGGATCGTTTACGTGGGTACGGCCGGTGGTGGAATCTGGAAGACGATCAATGGAGGGGCTTCGTTCAAATCAGTGTTCGATAAATATTGTCAGAGCATTGGCGCGCTGACCATCGATCAGGGGCATCCGGAAACCATCTGGGCCGGTACCGGGGAGTCCAACATGCGTAACAGCGTTTCGATCGGCAACGGAATTTATCTGACGACCGATGGAGGCGATAACTGGACCCGGATGGGGCTCGACTCGACCGAGCACATTGCCCGGATCCTGATCCATCCCCGCGATCCGAAAACCGTCTATGTGGCAGCTCCCGGTCCGCTCTGGAGCGACAGTCCGCATCGCGGTCTCTACAAGACATCGGATGGAGGAAAAACATGGGAAAAGATCCTCTACACGGATGTGAAAACCGGTTGTGCCGAGGTAGTCATGGATCCTTCGAATCCGGATGTGCTCTATGCCAGCATGTGGCAATTCCGTCGCAAACCGTTCGCATTCGCTTCCGGCGGTCCCGGCAGTGCGCTCTATAAAAGTTCCGATGGCGGTAAGACCTGGAAAAAGCTGACCAAGGGTCTGCCGACCGGTGAGATCGGACGCGTAGCATTGGCACTGGCTCCCAGCGCGCCCTCGAATCTCTTTGCCATCGTTGAAGCGAAGAAGACGAGCTTGTACCTCTCTACAGATTCCGGTGAGTCGTGGCAGGAGCAAAGTTCGAACTTCAATGTGGAAGCCCGACCCTTCTATTTTTCGACCATTGCCGTCGATCCGGCTAATCCCAAGCGGGTTTATCGCCCGGCCTTCTCCATGAGTTTTTCCGACGATGGAGGACGTTCCTGGTCCGACCCTGCCAACACCAGCGGATGGGTGCACAGCGACCATCATGCGATCTGGATCAATCCTGCCAACCCGTCCCAGATCTACCTCGGAACGGATGGCGGTGTTTATATGAGCCTCGACCGGGCCAACAACTTCATTTTCCTCAACAACATTCCGGTTGGTCAGTTCTACCATGTCGAGATCGACAATGGGCAGCCTTACAACGTCTTCGGTGGTCTGCAGGACAATGGTTCCTGGATGGGCCCCTCGCAAAGTATCGGCGGGATCGAGAACGGCGATTGGATGAACGTCGGTGGTGGTGACGGATTTTGGGTTCAGCGCGACCGCCTGGATTCGAATTTCATCTATTCGGAATATCAGGGAGGACATGCCTTTCGCGTGGATCTTCGAACGAACGAATACGCCGACATCCAACCCAAAGAGCGGATGGGCGATCCGAAATTCCGTTTCAACTGGAACACCCCGCTATACCTGAGTCCGAACGATCCGAGCAAGCTTTATATGGGTGCTCAGTTCCTTTTCCTCTCCCGTGATCGCGGCCGGACCTGGGAGCGTATCTCCTCCGACCTGACCACGAATGACCCGAACAAACAAAAGCAGGAGGAAAGCGGCGGCGTTACGACCGATAACTCGTCTGCCGAAAACCACTGTACCATATTTACCATCGCTGAATCGCCTATCGACGGCAATCAGATCTGGGTCGGAACCGATGATGGAAATCTCCAGGTAAGTACGGACGGCGGTAAGACCTGGACAAAAGTCAATGGTAACATCAAAGGCATGCCGGCACAGACCTGGGTCAGCAGCATCGAGCCTTCGCGATTCGACAAGAATACGGTCTATGCGACTTTCGACAACCACATGTACGGCGACATGAATACGTATGCAGCCGTATCCAAGGACCTTGGCAAGACCTGGACTACGTTCAACCTGAGCGAACTCAAAGCCGGCTTTGCTCACAAGATCCGTGAGGACCTGATCAATCGAAATTTGCTTTGGTTGGGCACCGAGTGGGGATTGCATGTATCTCTGGATGGTGGCAGCTCCTGGACCACGTTTAATGCCAAAGTGCCTCCGACGCCAGTACGCGATATCCAGATCCACCCGAAGACCAATGACCTGGTTCTGGCCACGCACGGCAGAAGCATTCTGGTGGTCGATGACATCTCTCCCTTGCGTCAGTTGACTTCAGATGTAATGTCCAGCGATCTGGCCTTCCTGCCCACCCGCGATTTTGCAGTGTCCAACGGCCGCTATGGCGGGGCATTCCCAAGTGCCGGGGGATACGTCGGGCAGAATTCTTCCGAAGACGCCCAGATCATCTATTACCTGAAGGATCGGGTAACCACCGGTGACTTGAAAATTGAAATCTTCGATGCCTCCGGTAAATCCTACGGAACTGTTCCCGCCACCAAACGGAAAGGGATCAACAAGATCAGTTGGGGGATGCGGCAGAAGCCGCCCCGCGTGGCACGTGGCGTCAGACTCGATGGTGCAGGTTTCTTCGGCCCTTTGTGCGAACCGGGCAGCTATACGGTAAAACTCACCAAGGGCGATAAAACGTACACCCACACCTTGCGCTTAGTAGAGGATATGACCTTACCCCACAGCATGGAAGACCGTGCTTTGCAACGCAAGACGGTTCGGGAGATCATGCAGCTTTCGGAAGAACTGGCCTTGCTGACCGAGCAGGTATGGCGCTCGCGAGACGATGCGCGGGCAATGGCCGATTCGATCAAGAATGGTTCTTTGAAGAAGTCCTTGACGTCCTATGCAGACAAGATGGAGAAGATCCGCAAGGAACTGATCGCGACGAAAGAGGGGCAGTCGATCACCGGTGAGGAGCGACTGCGGGAGAAGACCAGTGAATTGTACGGCAGCGTGGCCGGCTACCTGGGCAGACCCAACACAGCGCAGATGGAAAAATTCGCTTACCTGCGATCTCAGTTGAACGATCAGCAAAAAGCCGCCAAACAGGTTTGGGATTCCGATCTGGTAAAATTGAATACGCAATTGAAGGCGGCTGGTTTTAAGTCGATCGATCTGATCGATAAAGCCGCGTTTGATAAGATGGACAATACCTCAACAGCTTCCGGTGGCAAGCAGGGATACACCTGGACGCCGGCTGGTGTGGAAGGTGTCTTTTTACTGAACGATTGATAATATCACCCAAGAAAAAAGCCGTGATGTACTAGTACATCACGGCTTTTTTTATTGCGCCCAACTCAGGACTTAAGATCGGTCGCTTTCATCAACTGTTCCAACTCCTGGACTTTGTCCATGAAGCCAAGTTTATGATAGGAATTCATCAGATTGCGGATCAGCCGCTGGATCATATCCAGGTTCGTGCAAGGTTCATAGAAGGAACGGTCGGGCATGATCTTCAACTGCTGAAGAAACAGGTCGATCTCTTTGCGATGGAAAACATCCCCTTTGCTGAACGGGTTGACATAGAAGAGTACCTGTCCCGCTGAACCTGTTCCGGGATCGGCGTCTTCTTTGTAGCAGAGGATGAAGTGCTCAGGCAGATTGACACCGTAAACCGGAATTCCTGCTCCCTGAGCGACTTCCTGATACAGGATGCTCAACATAAGCGGATTTCCTTTACGGGATTCCAGTGCTATGTTGATAAAGGAATTTTGAGGAGCGTGGTAGTGCTGTGTGTTGCCGGAGAACCCGTGGATCTCGAAAAACACCCGATTCAGTACCCGGATCTGCTCAAGAGCCGTGAGTCCGTCGTTCACTTCCAGCCAGACATCCTTACGGATCTTTTCCAGTTGACTGCGTATATCCGCCTCTTTGAGCTCCGGGTATTGGTAACGGGCAACCATGACCGTTGCCTTGATGAGGTCCTGAGCGCCGGTTTCGACCCATACACGCAACTCACGCTGTAGGTCTTCAAACTGGATACGGTGGATGATATTTTCAATCCGTTGCTGCATCAACGCGTCCAGCGAACCACCCCAGGCTTTTTCAAGAAAGGGGATGACGGGCTTGCCATAATGCAACAGGCGTTGTTCGATCTGGGTGAAGATCTCCGAATCAGAATCATCCAGAAGTCGGATAAGGGCAGCGATTTCGTTATAGTCCATACGTCGGTTTTCCTGACCAGTTTAACCGAAGCGAGGCCCCGCAGGATACACCGGAAACAAAACCGTTTTCAACATAAACATGTTGGAACCCCGGAAAGCCTTGCCTGGAGCGGGAATCCGGGATTAAAATGCGGCCAAACCGGTTGAAAATCCGACATTCCCGTGATCGCCGGAGCGGCAGATTCCACTATTTTTGCAGTTCATTCGATTAAGAAAACCCTTCTACATGAAACAAATTTGTTCCATTACCCTGGTATTGATCTCCTTTGTACTGACTAACAGCCTGCTGGCACAAGGCAGCCTGATGTGGTCATCCGGTTATGCCGGCTCCGGGGACAATTCAGACCGTTTCAACAAGATCATTTCAGACGATAATTCCGGAACGTTGATCGCAGTTGGATACGAAATGCGCGAAGGCAATTACCGTGACTTTCTAACCGTGAAATTCAATGCCAGCGGGGATACGCTCTGGAAGCGGACCTACGACGGGTTTGCAAAAGGGGATGATGAAGCGACCACGGTAGCGGTCGACGTTCTGGGGAATATTTTTGTGACCGGATATGCCGACTGGGATACGCAACAGGATAACATCCTGCTGCTCAAGTATGACGCGAATGGAAATCTGGTATGGGCCACTAATTGGAATGGCAGCTCTTACTACGATGATATGCCAACGGTAATCGCCATCGATCCTTCTGGCGACGTGGTCGTGACCGGTTACACGGAACCGGATACGGTAACCGGCAGCCAGGATTACATTACACTCAAGTTCGCATCCACGAATGGATCATTAGCCTGGCAGGCGCAGTACAACCGTCCCGGTGTTACGAGTGGCAAAGACGAAGCCTATGGTCTTGCAGTCGATGGGCTGGGAGATGTTTACGTTACCGGCCGCAGCTCCAATGGTACGGATGATGACATTGTCACCATCAAATACGCCGGAAGTACGGGCATCCCGGCCTGGACGGTCATCTACAATTCCGGCAACGGTGACGACCGGGGGCTCGGTCTTGTACTCGACAACGCGGGCAACGTACTGGTGACCGGTCGGAATGATAATGGCAACAACGACGACATCCGCACCATCAAGTACAATTCCAACGGCGTCCTGCAGTGGAGCAAGTTTTACAATGGCCCCGCCAACCAGAACGATCGTGGTCTCGCGATCGCGGTGGATGGTTCGAACAACGTGTACGTGACGGGTCAGTCGGATGTCGACAATTCCGCCGTTACCGATTATGACATTGTTACGGTAAAGTACAATGCTTCGGGCGTCGCGCAGTGGGCGAGGGTGGAAGCCGGGAACGCGCTGCAGGACGACATCCCTTCCGCCATCGCGGTGGATGGGGCTGGTAACGCGATTGTGACCGGAAAGAGCGACCAGGATCCCAACGCGCTCGTTACCGACAACTCCTACATAACTATTTTGTACAATACGGCCGGCGTGAAACAATGGACCATGTTGTATGCAGGTAGTCGTACCGGAGGAAGTGATATTTCTTCCTCGGTTTGTATTGGAGGCTCTTCCATTTACATCGCGGGCGGTTCCGAGAATACGGTCACCCAAAAGGATGCTACCGCGATCAAATATGATTATTCCGGCAATGAAGTATGGGTGAGATCCTATAATGGTAAGGGGGATTTTTCCGAAAGCGCTCGCGCCATTGTGGTGGATGCCAACAACCGGTCTTATGCAGCCGGTTATACGTTCCACGAAGATGACAGACGGGATATTTTGCTGGTCTCGTTCGATTTGAACGGCGACACCCTTTGCCGCTATCGGTACAACGGTTCCAATGACGATGACGATGAGCTGAGTGCCGTTGGCATCGATGCCAGTGGATATGTCTATGCCGCCGGTTATACCAAATCAATTGATCAGAAAAGTGATTTCTTCACGATGAAGTGGGATCCTGCAACCTGTGATACGGTCTGGACCCGGAAGTACAATGGGGCCGTAAGTCAGGCGGATAGGATAGAGGATATGGTGGTCGACCCTGCGGGGTTTGTGTATGTTACGGGTCGTTCGGATACCGATCTGAATGATACCCTTGACAACAACGATATCGTGACCATTAAGTACGATGCCAACGGTAACCAGCTCTGGTTAAGGTCCTACAACGGTACCGGCAACCTGCGCGACGAACCTTCGCGCATCATCTTCGATAATTCCGGCAACATCCTGGTCACAGGACGTGCGGAGAATATCCAGAATGACGACTTCATCGTGCTGAAATACGACCCGTCGACTGGAAATCCGGTATGGGCTTCCCCCGCTCTCTACAACGGTCCCTTCGCGAACGATGATCGTGCACTTGATATCACGGTGAATTCAGCCAATGAGATCTTTGTCGCCGGTTACAGTCAGACTGGACAGGGAAGTTCTCCGGACGACGCGGCTATCGTCAAATTCGATGTAAACGGGAATTTTGCCGGCTTCTTCGGCTATGATGGTTTAGGAACAGGAAACGACCAGGCGGTCAACCTGACCCACGACGCTTCCGATAACATCATTGCCACGTTCCGGACAGATGTTGATCCGGACCCGATCCTCGCGAACTACAATATTCTCACGATCAAATTCGACAGCAACCTCAACCAGGTGTGGACCAGCCCGCCGGAATACAATTCCCCGGTAAATGGAGACGATATTCCGATCGACCTGGCGGTCAATTCCTCGGGTGATGTTTTTGTCGTTGGTGCAAGCGAAGCCGACACCATTGCAGCGCGGGTTAACCGGAATTGGGTCATTATCCGATACACACCAGCCGGTACGCAAAGTTGGGTGACAACCGTCGACGGTACCGGGGCCGATGATGATGAACCAAACGCAGTGGCGTTGCGTGGCACTTCGTTGTGGGTAACGGGTTATACCGTGGGTGCCGGAACACAAAAGGACCTGACCGTGAACCGCTATGATATTTCCACAAGCATCAGTTTCCTCGATCGTGTGGACATCATGCTGTCTGCTTTCCCCAATCCCATGACAGCATCGGCAACACTCGATTTCGCCAAGCCGCTGACCGCTGGTTCGGTGCTCGAAGTCTCGGATATCACCGGCAAACTGGTGCAACGCCGAAGCGTCAGCGGAAACCGCATCCTGATCGAACGCAATGAGTGGGATTCCGGGCTCTATCTGGTTTCCGTCAGCACACCGGATGGCGACCGTTATCTGGCTAAATTGATCGTACAATAACTCCTGCCATGCGCGCAAGCTTGCTTTCCTCCATCCTCTTACTGACCTTGACAACAGCAGGCTTCGCACAAAGAAACCTGAGTATCCGGTCGACTTTGCAGATTCCCGGACAAACCCTGGCCGGTTGTTGGCACTACGAGGATGGTTCAGGAAAGATCTATGCATTGGTAGGCGCGGCACAAGGGATCATCATCGTAGACATTACTGATCCGTCCAGCCCGCAGCAACTGTTTCAACTTCCGGGAGCAAGCAGCCTTTGGCACGAAGTCAAAGTGCAGGGAGATTATGCATACGCCGTCAGCGAAGGAGTCGATTCACTTGGAATCAAGAACGGTTTGCAGATCATCGATTTGCGCTTTCTGCCCGATAGTGCGCCCAACAAGTTCTGGCAAGGCGACGGAGCCTGGGCCGGGCAGTTGCTGACCGGTCATACGGTTACCACGGCAGGGAATTTTGTATACGTGAATGGCCATAATCTTGCTTCGCTTGGACGGGGTGTTCTCATTGCCGACATCAGTGATCCCTGGAACCCCACCTATGTGGGGGCCGTGACCAGCCGGTACTGCCACGACAGTTATGTACGCGGCGATACGATCTGGACCAGTGACATTATTGATGGTCTGTTTTCCGTGTACGATATCACCAACCGACAGAATCCCATCCTGCTCGCGACTCAGCAGACTCCCGGTCAATTCAACCACAACAGTTGGCTGAGTGATGACGGACGCACGCTTTTCACTACCGACGAACGTTCGAATGAACCCCTGGCTGCCTTTGATGTCAGCGACCTGAGCAACATTGCCCTGTTGGATGAGTTCTACAATGAGAACATGACCTCCGCGGAAGTTCATAATGTCAGGGTCATCAACGATTACCTGATCAATCCGAGCTACGGAAGTCAACTCACCATCGCCGATGCATCCGATCCGGAGAACCTCATTGAAGTTGCTGATTTCCCCACCGGTTCTTCCCTGTGTTGGGACGCGGATCCTTACCTGAGCAATGGACTGATTATCGCGACGGATATGTCGTCCGGGATCTTCTATGTCTTTGAACCGAACTATGTTCGTGCCGCCCGCCTGGAAGGAACCGTAACCGATAGTGTGTCCGGACTACCCTTGAGCGATGTGGCGGTGGAATTGCTTTCGACAACACGCCCGGTGCGAAATACCAATTTGCTTGGAAAGTATAAGACGGGCATTGTCGATGCAGGTGCTTATACGGTGCGGTTCAGTAAAGCGGGCTATCAGACAAAAGATGTCACCGGAGTCAATCTGGTGAACGGTTCCCTACTCACCCTGGATGTTCAATTGGTTTCCTCTTCCATCGGTATTGAAGAGCATGACCAATATGCTGCTTTGGATGCATTCCCCAGTCCGGCAGATGAGTTCCTGAACATTCGACTTGCTTCCAACGCGCCCGTGGATTGGATGATCTCGGATAGTCAGGGGCGACTCGTTTCGCAAGGGGAAATGGTGCCTGTTGCTGGCTCCCTGGTCCTTCCGGTGAACGAACTCTCGCAGGGAGTCTATTCGATTCGCCTGTCGCAGTCGTCTCTGCTCCGTCAAGGACGGTTTATCGTAGCTCGATAATTAAAGTCCGGCAGCGATCCGGTCGAGCACCGTTTCTATCAGGCGGTTCATCGTCTCATCCCCTTTGTGGGTATGTTCATTGGTGATCCGGTTGGCCACAATGGCATTGATAGAGCAACAATGATGGCCCAGTATCCTGGCCAGTCCGTACATGGCGCCGGTTTCCATCTCGAAGTTGGTGATCCGGTGTTCGCCCAAGCGGAAGCTGTGCAGGGTTTGAATAAAATTCGGCCGGGCCAATTCATAACGCAGCACACGACCTTGAGGGGCGTAAAATCCAGAGCATGAAGCAGTTATCCCTTTAAACATCCCTTCTGAAAGCGCCATCTCCAATTTGTTGGAGCAGCGTGCCAGGTAGGATTGGGGAAGGATACCTTCATTGGGGTAATGATGCCTGAAAGCTTCCACGATTTGCTGTTCCTCCTGGTCGTTTTTCAATCGGTAGAAGTTGAGCAATCCGTCCAGTCCCAGACCAAACCTGGAAAAGACGAATCCGTCTACCGGGATCTCCTTTTGGAGGGAACCGGACGTCCCGATCCGGATGAGGTTGAGTGACTTAAGTTGTTGCTGGATCTCGCGCTTTCGTAGATCGATGTTGACCAGGGCGTCCAGTTCGTTGTACACAATATCGATATTGTCAGTACCGATACCCGTAGATAAAACGGTGATTCGCTTGCCTTTATAAATTCCCGTATGGGTAACGAATTCTCGTTTTTGCTTCCGTACATCCACCGATCCGAAGAACCTGGAAACCATGCTTACCCGGTCCGGGTCACCGACGTTGATGACCGTATCGGCAATTTCTTCCGGATGCAGGTTGAGATGATAGACACTTCCGTCTGAATTCAAAATGAGTTCGGATTCGGGTATTTTGCTCATCTGAGGGTTTCCGTTATTTTTGCTCACAAGATAAAAATTCGTATGGCCCAACCGAAGAACCACATTCTGGTTCCGATCGACTTTTCCGAACAATCCCTCATCGCACTCGGTCAATCCTACAACCTGGCGCGGCTTAACCGCGCTGATTTGACGCTCATCCATATTATCGACGAATCCTTCCATCTTCCGTTCATGGGGAAGAAGGAAGATAAGTCAATGGAGAAGAAGATTCAGAAGGAATTAGATAAGCTCGCTTCGGAAACCTCGCAAACTGCGGGAATCAAGGTGAATACCATGGTCACCCGCGGGAAGATCTACGAAGAGATCCAAAAAGCCGTCAAGAAACTCAAGGTTTCCCTGATCATCATGGGAACCAATGGCAGTGTAGGATTCAAGCGCTTCATTGGTTCGAACGCCCTCCGTGTCATTCGGGAAGCCAGTTGTCCGGTCATCACGATTAAAGGGAAGAAGCACCGGGCCGGTTGTAAGCATATTGTGCTGCCCCTGGATCTGCAAAAGGAGACGAAAGAGAAGGTTCACAATGCCATCGAGTTCTCCAAGCTGTTCGGTTCGACCATTGATTTGGTTTCTGTATTGACGACCGACGACGAGTTCATCGTCAATAAGCTCAAACGCCAGATGCATCAGGTGCACGAGTATATTCTGGAGCAGAACATCCCGTGTACCGTTGAGTTCGTCCACGGCGACGATGTTGCGGAAGAAGTCGTAAAGTATTCCAAGCGCATCAAGGCCGACATCATCATGGTCATGACACAAAGCGAGATGGACTGGTCCGACATGTTCATCAGTTCCGCGACGCAGGATATCATCAATTCCTCAGATATTCCGGTACTCAGCGTGCATCCGAAGGAAAAGAAAGACACTACGCTTACGCCTTTTGAATATTAATCTGTAGACCACTGCCATGCATTCAAAAAACTTCCAAATCAAACGGATCCTGATTCCGTACGATTTTTCCGAGACTGCCGACCTGGCGCTTGAGCATGCTGTATTCATGGCAAAATTGCACAAAGCGGATATTGTTCTGCTGCACGTGATCGAAACCTATTCTTTTACGTCCGCCATCAGCCACGCGTTCAGCAAGTCGCAGTCGGAGTTCGAATCCAAAATCGAGAGTTCGGCTTCCGAAAAACTACAGCAACTGGCGGATAAGCTCCACCACGATAGTGGCATGGGCGTCCAGTTCCGGACGGAAATGGGTAAGATCTACAAAACGATCATCACGGTAGCGGAAGAAACCGATGCCGACCTGATCGTCATGGGAACCCATGGTGTAAGCGGCTTCCAGGAATTCCTGGTTGGCACCAATACCTACCGGGTCGTGGTCGGCGCGCCATGTCCCGTCGTTTCCGTTCAGACGCATGCCCGCAAGATCGGCTTCAAGAATATTGTGCTTCCGATCGACAATTCCCCGGCTTCCCGGCAGAAGGTCAAGCACGCTGTCGAGATCGCGCGTCATTACAATTCCATCGTTCACATCCTGGGCATTATGACCATGAGCGACACCGATATGCAACGTCGCTTCGAACTGAAGGTCCATCAGGTCGCAGATTACCTGGCCGAACATGAAATTCCTTATACGACAAAGGTTTTCAAGGGCGATAACACCGCTCAGATCACCATGGATTATGCCACCCAGTGCAGCGCTGACCTGATCGTGATCATGACCGAGCAGGAGGGAGGCGGTTTGTTCATGGGTAATTTTGCCCAACAGATCGTCAACCATTCCAAGATTCCGGTCATGAGTATCCGGCCGGATGAAGGTGATCCGGATAAGATCTCCATCGGTTACTGATCGAAACATCCTAAAGCAGAAAGGCCATCACATCGTGATGGCCTTTCTGCTTTAAGTTGACTGATCAATTTCCAAAGACCCGTTTAAGAAGTGCTGTAACACGGGCCGCAGGGTCTTTCCGGATCTTGGTTTCTTCCTGTGCAACCAGCGTAAACAATCCGCTCAAAGCCCGCTGGGTGATGTATTCTTCGAGGTTAGGATTGACGGGATCTACGAACGGGATCTTGTTGTAGGTGGTCGCGAGCGGATTCCAGTAACGGGTAACACTGACCTTTTCAATCGCCCGCTGAATGATTGGTTTAAATTTGGTGTGAAGTGCTCCGGAGGTTTTTTGTCGCAGGTAGCCCGTAGCGGCCGTATCAGCACCCCGCAGGATATTGAAGCCGTCCGTTACGGTCATGCCCGTGATCGCGTCCAGAAAGACGGGAGCGGCCTCTTTGGCAGCTTCCTCTGCGGCCCGGTTGACGGTCAGGATGAAATCATCGACTTGTTTGTTCATCCCGAGCGACCTGAGTTTGGTTTCCATCGACTTCGCTTCTGGTGGGAAGGGGATTTTGATCAGATTATTGCCGAAGTAACCATCGGTTTTTGCGGCACCACCCGCGGCATTCCGGCTTCCTACCTGTAGCGCTTCCTCATTATTAAATCGTTTGAATTCT